>Ga0209164_1003546_pt1 | contig 14698 bp, 15 predicted proteins | sample MTBNYHSulfiMetaG_FD_187458 | JGI IMG/M metagenome (GOLD analysis project Ga0209164, IMG submission 187458) | Enrichment culture microbial communities from rom New York Harbor, USA that are MTBE-degrading - MTBE-NYH (New York Harbor Sulfidogenic)... | ecosystem: Environmental > Aquatic > Marine >...
GCACACGGGTGAGGGGCACTTCGCGTTCCTCGCCATCCTCAATGATATAAGCGGTCTTGGGCTGCAGGCCGATCAACTTTCGAATGGCGCTCCCGGTCTTGCCCTTGGTGCGCGCCTCGAGCAGTTTGCCCAGCTTGATCAGGGTGATGATCACAGCCGAGGTCTCGAAATAGACATGATGGCCCAACACCGGTGCCAGCAGCACGCCCACCGAGTAAAAATAGGCCACCGACGATCCCAGGGCCACGAGCACGTCCATGTTGGCGCTGCGGTTGCGCAGGCTTTTGAATCCGCCGACGTAATAGTCCCAACCGGTGTAGAACTGCACCGGCGTGGCCAGCGCCCAGAAGAGCCAATTGACCCAGGCCGCATGGCTCCAGGCCCCCAGGAGGCCGAAATCGCGCGACATGCTCAACATAAAGAGCGGCAGGGCGAATATAACGCCGGCCACGAACTTGCGGGTCTGGTCGCGAATTTCGGCATTGCGCGCCGCCTGCTCGGCATCCTCGCCGGCCATACCCTCCTCCGGTGCAATGGCACCGTAGCCGGCCTTCTCGACGGCCGCCACGATCTCTTCGACGGTCACGGCGCCAGGCAAATAATCGATGGACGCGCGCTCCGACGCGAAATTGACTGCCGCACCGATCACACCGGGCACCTTTTTGTTCAAGGCACGTTCCACATTGGCTGCACAGTTGGCGCAGGTCATGCCGGTGATCGGCAGATCCACGTGGGCGGCCGGCACATCGAACCCGCTCTTTCTCACCTGCGCGACGATCTCTTCGAGTTTCAGCTGCGATGAATCGAAGGCGACTTCTGCTTTTTCACTGGCAAAATTGACGTTTGCGGATTGCACGCCGGCCATTTTGTTCAGACCGCGTTCGATATTGGCCGCGCAGTTGGCGCAGGTCATGCCGGTGAGGGGAAGCGATATGGATTGTTGGCTCATGCAAGGGTCTCCTGTTTCAATGTAAACACTTTAAGCTAACCATAGAGAGTCGAATTTCAACGCATCGCAGGGACCCAACAACATCACATCACCGGCTCAGTTCGCGCCGCATGGCCTCGAATTCAGCCCGGTCGATGTCGCCCTTTGCATAGCGGCGCTCGAGTATTTCCAAGGCGTCCGGCGTGTCGCGAAGCGTATCGGTAGTCGTCCGCCGGACGCTCAGAACGCTCGAAATCAGCAACACCAGGGCCGCTATCACAACAATCCAAAAAAGAATCATGACAAACCCCATGGGGCCGCCCATCATCATGCCGTGGGGTATCCAATCCCCGCGACTGAATCGGTACAGACCGTGCTGGCTGGCCATGAACCAGATACCCAGGGCGATCAAGGCGGCAGACAAACCGATGCTGACCAGTAAAGCGGAACTTCGTTTCATGGGCAGTACCTCCCGTGATCGATGGCCGGATGCCGGACGGAACGGCTTTGATGTATGGCAGTAAACGGTTGGCTTTGAAAAGGGGGGGCGGTCGATGCTGCCCCGCCCCCGATTCGAGTCGATCGGGATGCTCCTGGAAAAAGATCGCACAGACGAGCAGTCACCCTCCTAACGCCAGCAGTAGCCGCCACCGTAGCCCCGGCCAGAGCCGCGCCGCGCATTTTCAGGCAAGATCTTGCGCATTTCAAGGTGGTGCACAATGGCTTGTTGATCGAATTCACCCTCGAGCTGGGAGAGCTCTTTACGCAGCGTGGTCACTTTTTCGGTGTCCGGGTCGTCCTTTCTCATCTCAGATGCCAATGCGAAGCGCTTGTCCTCGATTTGATCCCTGAGTTTCTCGGTTTGCTCGAAAAACTTTTCCCTGGCGGCATCGACTTTGGCGCGCTGCTCTTCGGTCAGCTCGGCACCGTAGCCGGGACCATAACCCATCCCCTTGCCGTGCCCATGACCCCAGCCGTAGCCGTGGCCATACCCCATCATCTGGCCGCCGTATCTCGAATCGCCATCCATCATATGGCCGCCGTAACCGCCTCTGCCATAGCCTCCCTGGGCAAAAACGATAGCCGCGCCCGCAAACAACAATACGGCACTGATCATCAAGGTTTTTTGGGTAAGTTTAGATCTCATGGTGTTTCTCCTTTTTTTGGTTGCGCATTTTTCACACACACTGTTTGTTTGATGCATAACAAAAGCAAGCGGCGTGCCAGGCATGGACCTGCGTGCCCGGGAGTCACCATATCATCTCGTTATTACTGCTTTTATTATGGATAAAAAGATACTGGAAATATGGACAGCAAAGGATCGCCGATTTAAGTTGGACGGAGAAATGGGTATTTTTGATACATATTACTGGATTGCGTTTTGGTAAATCGGGTAATAACGATACAGGACCCGATAGACAGGTCCTGGTCGAGAGTGGTTTTGCCCGACCCGAACCTGCCTCCGGAGCTACAGAATGCCGGCATACTGGAGGATCAGCAAACATGTGATCGCCGCCAAAACGCGTCTCAGCCAGCGCCGATAGAGATCCATGTTGATGCGATCACGAAAACGCATCCCCGCCCCCAGGGCCAACAGCGCCACGCAGACAATCGGGATAATCGTGACCACATGGGCCGCATCCACATAGCCGTGGGAAGCGAGTACGGCCGCCTGGCTCAATTTTCCGAAGAAAAAGCAGAAATTGAAAACCTGCACAGTGATGAGCGGCGTGAGATTCATTTCCAGCACGAAAATGATCAACGCCGGCACCATGACATTGACCGTGCCGGCCAGCAGGCCCCCCATCAGTCCGAACACGGCACTGGCATAAACTGGATGGCGTCGAACCCAATTCAAGTGGATGCCGAGACGATGAATGTTCAAATAGACGACGATCATAGCAGCCAGGAGCAGCTTGTAAGGTGCCGGATCGGTCAGCACGAGCAATTGGGTCCCCAAAAGGCTTCCGATGGCGCCGAAAAGCGCCAATGGCCAGAACCGTCCGATACTTTCCCGCCAATGTCCGCCGCGAATCACATTGACCAGATTGATGGCCATGGTGGGTATAAGCAACAGGACGATGGCGCTGCGGACATCGCTGATCAAAGCCAAAAGCGGTGTCGCCAGCATGGGGAAACCCAACCCCAGAAGGCCATGCACCAGGGCCGAAAAAGCAACAATCAGGTAGGTCGCGATATCCACAAGCATCCCAACAGGTTCCTCTTTTCAATTTTTATAAGGTGGGTTTGACTTGATGGAAATTCAATCGTGCAATAGTCTGCCCGACGAAAATGTTTTTGAAAATCATTAATGGAACGGAGAACCATCGACCATGAAAAATATTTCACCCTACTTAACACCGACTGAAACGATAGACAGCGATCATCCGAGCGTCATCGAATATGCCCGGCGATCATGTGGCAGCGGCCGGGACGACGTGTCAAAGGCCTGTGCCCTGTTTAACGCTGTGCGCGACGAGATACGCTACGATCCGATGACCCATTTTCATCGCAAATCCCACTACCAGGCGAGCAACGTTTTGGAAAGCAAAAGCGGCTATTGCGTGTCCAAGGCGTGCCTCCTGTGCGCCATGGGACGGGCCATGGGCATTCCCGCACGCCTCGGGTTCGCCGATATTCGCAACCATGGCGCCACAGCGCAAATCGTGGACCTCATGGGTACCAACATCTTCACGTTTCATGGGTTCGTCGAATTTTTGCTCGACGGGCGCTGGGTGAAAGCCACGCCTGCATTCGACCGCAGCGTCTATGAAAAACACCATATTCCGCTGGTGACCTTCAACGGCCGGGACGATGCGATCTTTCCTTCCCACGACCTGAAGGGCAATCTGTACGTGGAATATATCACCTATCACGGCACATTCGCCGATCTGCCGCTGGAAAATCTGGTGCGGGCTTTCCGGAAAACTTACGGAGATGAACGGGTCGACCAGTGGATCCGGATGCTTGAATCCGCAACGACATCGAATGAACCGTTGACAACGAAATAATGAGTAAGTATCACTCACCTAACATTTGATAGAATCCCAGAATGGTAGAAACCGCCGGCATGAAACACAAAGGCCATACCAACCCGCCAGGACGGCAGAAGATCATCGAAGCCCTGACGCAACTCATGCAAACCAGGGCTTTCCATTCGGTGACCACGGCTGAGATCGCTGAACGGGCGGGCGTCACCGAGGGGTTGATCTATAAGTATTTCAACAGCAAGAAAGACCTGCTCTACCAGGTGCTCGACGATCTTTTCGCCCGGTTCAACGAAACCGTCCTGGAGCGCATCGCCGGCAAGTCGTCCGCGATCCAGCAACTGGAAATCATCATCGCTTCAAGTATCGAATACTATGCCGCCAACCGGGTGTTTGCCCGGATTCTGCTGTTGGAGGTGAGGAACTCCCAAGACTATTTTGCCTCAGAAGCCTATGACCGGGTCAAGGCTTATGCCCGCCAAATTCGGGATATCATCGACCAGGGCATCGCCAGGGGCGAAATCAAAGCCGACATCGATCCTCAAATTCTCAGAAACGTCATCCTGGGCACCATCGAACACGCCTGTCTGGGAGAGATCATTTTTTCCAGAACGCTCGATGCGCCGGTGGTCACCCACAGCATTTCAACCATCCTATTTAATGGTGCCAAAGCATGAACAAAGAATTCAACGTCCAGCGGTTAATTGAAGCCAGCATCGCCAGCGGTGCCCATGTCATTTGCGAAGATGACGCCAAAGCCATCCTAGACAACTTCGGGGTACCGGTGGTCACGGATATCCGGGTTCCCGATCCTTCCTCGGCCGGGGAAGCGGCCGAAAAAATCGGCTTTCCGGTAGTGCTCAAGGCAGTAGGTACGAAAATCCTGCACAAAACCGAATCGGGCCTGGTGCGCGTGGGCTTGAGCAATCGGGACGACGTAACGGCGGCGGCCGCCCGCATGGCCACAGAAAGTCCGCTGCCCATCGAGGCTTTCCTGGTGCAGCCCCAGATACGTGGGAAAAGGGAATTCGTGGCCGGCATGTTCCGCGATCCCCTTTTCGGACCGGTCATCATGTTCGGCTTGGGCGGGATCTTCACCGAAGCCCTCGGCGATGTCATTTTCAAGGTGGCCCCCCTGGAGACCGCGGACATCGAGGCCATGTTCGCGGAACTGCGCGCCCGTAAACTGCTGCTGCCATTCCGGGGAGAGGCTGCTGCCGACCAGAATGCCCTTGGCACCATCCTAAAAGGGCTGTCCGATCTGGCCCTGCAATTTCCCCAGATCAAGGAGATCGATATCAATCCCTTGATCATCCAGCCCGATGGAGCGCCGGTGGCCGTGGATGCCCTCATGGTCACCGGCGCACACCCACCGGCACCGACTGCCCGAAGGAACGAGGTCAACCGTGAGACCCTGGGATCGTGCTACTACCCCTCGTCCGTCGTTTTTGTTGGCGCATCGGGCACCATCTCCAAGTGGGGCCACATGCTCCCCACCAACATCCTCAACCGCAACTACAAGGGCCGAGTCTACCTGGTCAATCCCAAGGGCGGACAAATCGCCGGGCAGGAGGTCTACCGATCGGTGAGCGATATCACGGACGACATCGACCTGGCGGTGGTGACCCTTCCGGCCGCAAAGGTCAAGGAACAGATCCCCCTCCTGCAGGCCAAAAAAGTCAAGGCCATGCTGCTGATCTCCTCCGGTTTCAGAGAGACCGGGGAGGCGGGGCGCCGTCTCGAAGATGATATCGTCAAAGCGGCCCGGGAAGCCGGCATCCTCATCTTCGGGCCCAACACCATGGGTATCTGCAATCCACACATCGACTTCTTCTGCTGCGGGGTGCACGTCTATCCGTTGCCCGGTTCGACCGCCCTGGTGTGCCAATCCGGCAACATGGGCACGCAACTGCTCGCCTTCGCCGAGCAGCAGGACATCGGCATCCGCGCCTTTTCGGGTTCCGGCAACGAGGCCATGGTGACCCTGGAAGATTACATGGAGGCCTTCGAGGCCGACGAGCTGACCCGCACGGTGGTGCTCTACATCGAAAGCGTGAAAGACGGCGCCCGCTTTTTCAAGAGCGCCCGCCGGGTTTCCAGGAAAAAACCGGTGGTGGTGCTAAAAGGCGGCCGCACTTCGGAAGGCGGCATGGCCGCGTCGAGTCACACCGGCGCCCTGGCCTCCGACCACCGCATCTTCGACGCCGCCTGCCGTCAGGCCGGCATCATCCAGGTCAAACAGCCCATCGATCTGCTCGACTTGTCAGCTGTCTTCTCGTCGCTTCCTCTGCCCCGGGGCAAACGGGTGGCCATCATGACCCTGGGCGGCGGCTGGGGCGTGGTCACCACCGATCTGTGCATCGAGCACGGCCTGACCCTGCCGCCGCTCTCCGAGGCCATAGTGAACCGGCTCGATCAGATTCTGCCCGACTATTGGAGCCGGGGCAATCCGGCCGACATCGTGGGAGAACACGATCCGGCCATCCCCATGACGGCCATGGAAGCGTTGATGAAGTGGGACGGCTGCGATGCGGTGATCCACCTGGGCATCCACGGTCGGCGTATCCTGGCGGCCAAGATGCTCAAATCCATCGCCAACACCGACCCGGCCTATTCCGCCGAAGAGTTGGACCAGATCGCAAACCTGGCCGTTGAGTTTGAAAAAGAGTACATCCGGCATGTGGCCCAATTGACCGAAAAATATGACAAACCGGTGCTGGGTGTGAGCCTCCTGACCGACGAATCCTCCAAAACCCTCTACCGTGTCGAGGGCTGTAAGTACAAAGGGGTTTTCTTCCCGTCACCGGAGCGGGCGGTCAAGGCGCTGGCCAGCATGTGCCGCTACCGCCAGTGGCTGGAAGCCCATGCATAATGGAAATCGGCTTCCCAACCCCGCCTGTCGGTCCCGGACGGCGCCGTCAAAGCGGATCGTCGTGGCACTTCAGACATCCCGTAAACTGCGGATGCGAGGTGGGCGGCCCCGAGGGATCGCGATCCGGATGGTGGCATTCGAGACACGCGACGTCACGCTTCACGCCGGCATGGATCTCTGGATAGTGCCGGATGGAGGGGCCATGCATGCCGAAATAATAGCGATAGGCACATCCCGATACGAGCAGGATCATCAAGGCGAAAACGCTTAAGGCGAGCCAGGGTTTGGGTTTCAAGATTGCTGCTCCTTTCGTCCGTCTTTAAGCTGGAGGAGATGATCTGCCGTGTGGATCACCTCCGGATCGTGACTGGCCACCAGCAGGGTGCATTGCCGCTGCCGGCTGAGGGATGCCATGAGGCCGATCAGTTGCGCCCCGGTGGCTGAATCGAGGCTGGCCGTGGGTTCGTCGGCCAGCAAAATCCGGGGGTTGTGGACGATGGCGCGGGCAAAAGCCACCCGCTGGGTCTCTCCGCCGGAAAGCTCCCGGGGCAGGGCAGGGCCATGGTTGGGCAACCCGATGGTCTCGAGCAGTGCGATGACCCGCATGTTCCTCTCCTTGGCGGCAACGCCGTTGAGCGCCAGGGGTAACGCGAGATTCTCACCTACCGTCAGGTAGGAGAGCAGATTACCCTGTTGGAAAACGAATCCCACCCGCTCCCGTTGAAATCGCGCCAGCGCCCTGCGCGACAAGCGGTGAATCTCCACCCCGTCGCAACGGATCGATCCGCGGTCCGGCGTTTCCAGACCACCGATGCAGTTGAGCAGGGTCGTCTTCCCCGACCCCGATCTTCCGGCGACAATGAAGTTTTCTCCCTTTGCTACGCTGATGGAGAGGTCTTCAAGGGCCGTCACCTTTCCCCGGCCGGAAGTAAATGTCTTGTATAGCCCCTGGACTTCGATCACGATCACATGCTCCGCAGGATATCGGCCGCCTTTTTGCGCACCACGAACACGGCCGGCCAGACGGCGGCCAACTGACCGAACAGCAGGGCGAGCAGCAGGGGCAGCCACAGGGAATAAGGGGTCAGGCGCGGAAAAATGACACCCGAGACGGCGAAATAGGGGTTGTGGGACGTCAAAGCGGCCAGATCGATGCCGGTCCGCGCCAGCGCGCCAACGACCAGGGCGCCGGCGCCGGTTCCGGCCGCGGCCGCGGCCAGCGTCAGCAGGGTCACCTCGGCAAAGATCAGCAGGGCCGATTCGGACGGCAGGACCCCCATGGCCTTCAGGATACCGTGTTCGCGGATGTTTTTCAGGACGAAAATGATAAACGCGCAGGAGATGCCTAAAGCCACCACCGCGAAGACCAGCACCATCACGATGCTCATGGAGACGAAATTCAACTCGACCAACTGTTTCAGGTCGGGCATGAATTGGGTCCAGGCCGAAAAACGGGACGCATACGGCAGCCGGTGGTAAGCGGCCAGCACGCGCTGGGGATCGACCCCGTCTTCGACGAACACGGCGGCGGAAAGGCTGTTTCCGGCGGCCGGCAACACATTCCGGGGGGCGAAAACGACGCCGTAATCCAGCGTTGAGATGCCGGTGCGGTAGATACCGCAGAGGTTCAACGCCACCCGCTGCCCGCCGGGCGGGTTCTCGACCAGCATCGTTTGACCCACGGAGGCGCCCAGCACATCGGCGACGGCCGCACTCAGATATACTTCGGCCGCTCCGTCCTGCAGATAACGGCCGCTCACGGTCTTTTTCCACAGGGCGGTGGCCTCCCGCTCGTCCGCGGGCCACACCTCGCAAAGCACCACGCTTTCGGTCCGCTCCTGAAAATGGAGCTTTACCGGCCGCCGGATGCGCAACAGCACCCGCCGCACCCCTTCGGTTCGAAGCCTGGCCGGGTCCACATCTGCGGGAAGATCTTCAGCGGCAATGTGGCCGGAGAACAGGCCGACCGAATTGCGGATCATGGCATCGTTGGTTCCCACCGCCAGAGAAGCCAGAAAGACCAGGGCAGCCACGGCCGTGAACACCATGATGCCCAGTACCATCGTCGATCGCCGGGAACGCCATACATAAAGAACGGCCATTTTCAGAAAGAAGCCGACCTTCAAGCGTGACCTCGCTCTCCTGGGTGCAACAAACGGTCGGCGCCGATGCGCGCCACGATGAAAGCCGCCGCCGGATCGACGAGTGACCGGTGGCCGGCGTGCAGCAACTGCCCCAAGCCATGCTTCAGATACCCCATGGCCGTTTCGTTCGCCTCCCAAAGGGTGTCGGAAAAAGCCCCTGCGAGTTCCGCTTCGGTCCCGGACGATACCAGGTCGGCCAACCGGCGTTTCCGGGGTACATCCGCTCCCCACTCGATCAGGGATGCCACGAAGTTGTGGCGGCGGGTTTTCACATCCCGGCCCAGATCGACCATGTCATCCAGAATCTGACATCCCATGCCGATGTGATAGAGGGCCTCCTTGACCCGGGCCGCATCGCCGGGCAGCGGCGTTTCGATTACCCCGGGCACGGCCCAGGGGCACTGAAACAACAGACCGGTCTTATAGTGATGCACCGCGGTGAGCACCTTTTGCGGCGGCAGCCGCCGGCCTTGGATGCCGGCCTCTTCGGAGGCCTCCTGGGCGCCGCTGCGGGTCAAGGCATGCAGGGAGCTTCGCACGGCGGCGCGCAGCTCCCGGATGGAAATTTCGGAACGCTCCAGGCACGACAATAGAACGTCGAAGAGAACCCGCTCGGACACCATGATGTCCAGGATCGAGCGGAAACGGGCAGCGCCGGCCGGCAGGTCGGTCTGCAGGGTGGGTTTGTACTCGTCGTCCAGGAGATTGTCGCAACCGGTCACCATGCCGCGAAGGCACTGGTTGACGGCCGCATACAGAATCCTGCGCCCGGGAGCGATTCCGCAACGGAAGTAGGAATAGAGAAAGAGCGCCGAAAAAAAATTGCGCTCCAGGGACAGCGCTTCGGCCGACGGCGGCACCAGTTGAATCCCGCTGCCCGTCAAGGTTTCGGCCGCGCTTTGCCAGTAGAGTTGCAACCCCGCCCCCAGCTCGGTTTGAAGCACGCAAAAGGGATTCTGATCCGCACCGGCGGTCGGGCCGGCATCGCAGTCGAATGGGGGTCGCATCGATGCAGCATCCAGTGCATTCATGGCTTTTCACTATAAAAGACGGCGATGTAGCCGAAATAGTAGCCCATTATCCGCGGCGGCGCGAAACCGGCCTCCGCGATCAACCCCGTCAGAACGCCGCGCGTGTTCTCTGCGATCTGGGGCTGCAGGAAGAACCAGCGGGACACCTTGGACACCAGCGCGCCCATCCAAGTGGTGGGCAGATGCATGTCGGCGATGACCAACCGGCCGCCCGGCTTGAGCACCCGGTGCGCCTCGCTCAACGCACGCGCCTTGAGGTCCAGGGGAACATGATGAAAAAAGAGGCTGGAGACGACCGCATCGAACGATCGATCTTCAAAATCGAGAGCTTCGGCGGCCATGGCTTCGAAACGGCAACAGGCCCCGGCCCGCTTCTTACGGGCTACCCGGACCATCTTGCCGGCCGCGTCGATGCCCACGGCCAGGCCGCCCGACTGGGGATCGAGCCGTGCGGCGATCCGCTCGCAAAGCAACCCGGTGCCGCATCCCAGATCGAGGATCTGCTCTCCCGGCCCGGGGTTCAACAGGCGGATGATGTGCCGATCGTACTCGGCCTGCTTGCCGAGCAGAAACAAGGGCTCCAAAAGATCGTAGACGGCCGCGGCATGATCGAGCGTACGGCCGCGCGTGGGTATGGACGGAATTTCCATGCGCCGGTTCCTTTGCGTTGGGGAAGGCAGATGGCGAGAAGGCCTCGCTGCCCGGGGCTGCGAACCAGCCGTTAGATCGTCCTCAACCGGGTCAGCTGATAGTATAGGGAGTGGGTAGCCTGTTTGCAACTGTGCTTTGCACATTGTTTTAAGCCTTGTGTTCGCCATCGGAGGTACGCTATTTTGATTTTCGGGTTTGAAGGACGTGGTTGAAAACCAGGTCGCAACATGCAGGCACCATCTTCCGCCGTGAATCGTTGGGAAAAGCACCCTATCACCGTTCGATATATTTTCTTATCAACCGCCAAGAGGGAGAAAAGCGCATGGCAATTGCAGCCCGTTCCATGACCGATGAGGAAAAGGCCCGCTTCAACACGCTCAACAAGGAGAACCTGGCATTTCTCATGGACCGCTACAACCGGGTCAACCGGTGGGTGATCGCGGACATGATCCGACGCACAGCCTATCACTATCCCGATAAAACGGCCCTCGTCTTCGGCGATCACCGTCTGACCTACGCGGAGCTGGAAGCGGCCGCCAACCGCGCGGCCAATGCCCTGGCCGGATTGGGGGTCGAAAAGTACGACCGGGTGGCCATCCTGGCCCACAACACGCTCCACCACGTGCTGACCTGGCTGGGGTGCTGCAAGATCGGAGCGGTCTACCTGGCCATCAACTACCTGCTGCGCGGACCGGATGTGAGCTTTTGCATCAACCACTCGGAAAGTAAGGTGTTTATCGTCGAAGACGCCCTCTATCCGATCGTGGAGACGGTGCTCGGCGAACTGCCCACGGTCCAGACCCTGATCTGGTCCGACCAGGGTGCCGGACAGCCGCCGGTGGATGACCGTTTCCTGGTCTTCGACACCTGGATGAATGGCGCCGCCGACACCGAACCGGATGTCATTCTCCACATTGAAGACCCCTGCCAGATGACCTACACCAGTGGCACCGAATCCCTGCCCAAGGGGGTGATCATCAGCAACCAGGCCCTCATGGCTCAGTACATGGGCGCCATCGTCGACGGTGGCTACGAAAGCACGGACATTAACGTGAACGCGCTACCCATCTACCATTGCGCCCAGCGGGACGTGTTCATGAACCCCATCTTCTGGGTGGGCGGCACCAACATCCTCATGGCCCCGGACATCGGCGCAATCCTCAAGACCATCGACCAATACCGCGCCAATATGTTCTTCGCCCCGCCCACGGTGTGGATCGGCATTTTGCGCCATCCGGATTTCGACCGTTACGATCTCTCCTGCCTGACCAAGTGTTATTACGGCGCATCGATCATGCCGGTAGAGGTCCTCAAGGAGCTCATGGCGCGCCTGCCCGGGTGCAAGGTCTACAACTACTACGGCCAGACCGAGCTGGCCCCCTACCACACCATCCTCAAGGCCCAGGATGCCCTGACCAAACTGGGATCGGCCGGCATGGGCGGGCTGAACATGGAGACCCGGCTGGAAGATGAAAACTTCGAACCGATCACGACCCCCGGCGTGCCCGGCGAAATCTGCGGCAAGGGACCGCACGCCATGATCATGTACTTCAAGGAGCCTGAAAAGACTGAAGCTGCCATGCACGGCGACTGGTTCCACTCCGGCGACATCGGTATCCTGGACCCGGATCGCTACATCACCGTCGTGGACCGCAAGAAGGACATGATCAAGACCGGCGGGGAGAATGTCTCGACCCGCGAGGTGGAAGAAGCCATTTATCTGGACAAGCGGGTGGAAGAGGTGGCCGTCATCGGCACCCCCCATCCCAAGTGGGTGGAGGCGGTCACAGCCGTGGTGGTGCCACGCAAGGGCGAGACCATCACCGAAGACGAGATCATCGCCCTGTGCAAGAAGGCGCTGGCCGGGTTCAAGGTGCCGAAATCGGTGGTGTTGGTCGAAGCACTGCCCAAGACACCGACCGGAAAGATCCTCAAGCGCGAAATGCGCAAGACCTACAGTGACCTCAACCGATAGAGAGCATCATGAAGATCATCGATGCGGCCATCGTGGCCAAATGCAAATTTGTCACACTCTTCGAAGTGGCGTACACGGATAAGAAGGGCAACCCCCGGCGCTGGCACCTGGTCAGCCGGGAGGCACGGCCCAAATGCGTTACCGGCGCCCAAAAGCGGCCCGATGCGGCCATCATCGTACCCTACCACCGCCGGGAGAACAAGCTGGTGGTGATCAAGGAGTATCGCGTGCCCATCGGCGACTACCAGTATGGTTTCCCGGCCGGTCTCCTGGACCCCGGCGAGGTGCTGGCCGTGACGGCCGCTCGCGAGCTGAAAGAGGAAACCGGGCTGGATCTGGTGCAGATCTACCGCCACAGCCCGGCCATCTTCTCCTCGGCAGGCATCACGGACGAATCCATCGCCATGGTCTTTGCCGAAGTGGAAGGCACTCCGAGCGTTCATGACAACGGGGATTCTGAGGATATCCAGGTCTTTTTGATGGACCGCCAGGAGGTGCGCGACCTGTTGCAGCGCGGCGACATCTTTTTCGGCGCGCGCGCCTGGCTGGCCATGGATGCCTTTGCCCGCATGGGTGAAACCTATTTCAAAGATTAAAAGGAGGAGTATTCGATGAAAAGATTGGTCACTGCCGTTTTGATCTTGTCGCTGGTGCTGTTATCCGTCAATGCCTTCGCCAACAAAACTACGGTCACCATCGACGGGCCGGAGAGCGCGGCCAAGGGATCCGAAATCACGATCACGATCAATGTGAGGCACGACGGCAACAACTTTTTCCACTACACCAACCAGGTCACTGTCAAGGCGAACGGCAAGGAGATCGCCCGATGGGATTTTTCGGCGACCAGCCGACCCGAAAACGAAGTTTTTACCAGGGAAGTGAAACTCACCATCACCGAACCCACGGAAATCGTGGCCGAGGGCGTCTGTAACATCCACGGCAGTGATGGACCGGCCGTTTTGAACGTCCGCGTCGAATAGGGCAAAAAGGAGACACCATGACCATCGGCGGTGTATCCATCATCCTCATTTTGGGTGTCTGCAACCTGCTGCTGATCTTGTTTCAGCTGCTGTCGGGGTTGCGGGTGCTCAAGGTCAAATTCGGAGTTCACAAGAAAACCGGCATCGCCCTGGTGGTGTTCGCCACGGTCCACGGTATGCTGGGGTTCTTTGCCACCTGAAAGGAATGCGGGCAAAAGGCTACTCGATCTCCCGGGTTTTCTGGAAAACCACCTCGGGCCACTCTTCGGCCACGTGGTTGAGCCACCACAGGCTGGCCGCCAGGTAGACCAGATGGCCTTCGGCGTCCACGGCCAAATTGCCCTGGTTGGCCTTCTCGAAGGCCGCCAGGCGTTGCCGGTCGCTGCAGTGCACCCAGCGGGCCGTGGCATAATTCACGTTTTCATACACGGCGTCGACCCCGTACTCGTCCCTGAGGCGAGCCATGGTCACATCGAACTGCAACAGACCCACGGCGCCGAGTATATATTCACTGCCCAGCACCGGCCGGAACAGCTGCACGGCCCCCTCCTCGGCCAGCTGCACCAAGCCCTTGTGGAGTTGTTTGGCCTTGAGGGGCGACTTCAGGCGCACCCGCCGGAAGTGGTCCGGGGCGAAGTTGGGAATACCGATGAACTTGAGCGGCTCCTTTTCCGAAAAGGTGTCGCCGATCTTGATGGTGCCGTGGTTGTGAATGCCGATGATGTCCCCGGGCCAGGCCTCCTCGGCCAGGGTGCGATCCTGGGCCATAAAAATGATCGGGTTGGCCACGACGATCTCCTTGCCCAGGCGGTGGTGGCGCAGCCGCATGCCGCGCTGGAAGCGGCCCGAGCAGACGCGGAGGAAGGCGATGCGGTCGCGGTGGGCCGGGTCCATGTTGGCCTGGATTTTGAAGACGAAACCGGAGAAGGACGATTCCTGGGGATCGACCATGCGGGTGGCGGTCGCCCGCGGCTGGGGCGCCGGTGCAATCTCCACGAAGGCATCGAGCATCTCGCCCACCCCGAAGTTGTTGACCGCACTACCGAAAAAGACCGGGGTCTGGCTGCCCTTCAGGTAATCGTCCAGGTCGAAGGGGTTGGCCGCCCCCTCCAGGAGGGCCACATCCTCGC
>Ga0209164_1003547_pt1 | contig 14697 bp, 7 predicted proteins | sample MTBNYHSulfiMetaG_FD_187458 | JGI IMG/M metagenome (GOLD analysis project Ga0209164, IMG submission 187458) | Enrichment culture microbial communities from rom New York Harbor, USA that are MTBE-degrading - MTBE-NYH (New York Harbor Sulfidogenic)... | ecosystem: Environmental > Aquatic > Marine >...
CGCCACGGAATCCAGGCAATATGGCAGGAGAAGGAGGTCTCGTTCGACGCCGCGCTGATGAAGAAAGGCACCAACGTGCTCAAGCTCATCGTCCCGGCTGGCTCGCCCAATGCAGGTGTCATCTACGACTATATCCGCCTGGAGCTTGACCAAAAGGCGCCGCCCAGGGCTTCTGACGCCAGAGAGGCAGATGGGCAGGGGCGGACTTGAACCGCCGACACATGGATTCTCAGTCACCAGGTCAGTCCATAAGTGCTTATTTAACAGCATGTTATGGCTGTGTTTTTTGGTCCGGACAAGGACTGCAAGTGCTCGACACGTGAGCGCACAAGTCGCTGGCGGAGGGTTTTTCAGAATTCATAGAGTACTGATGCCCCCAGCGTGACGACTCTGGTGTCGTAGAAACTGATGTTTGAATCCGCCGCATAGTAGCCGGCCGTACCAGCCAGACTGACACCTTTCGGCCATCCGAATGGCTGGTGCAACATGCCAGTCACACCCATACCATATATGTCATCCTCACGTGTCTTGGCATAGATCGGATTGGTCTTGTCAAACCCCTCACGGCCGACTCGCCCGGTGACGAAAATGCTGTATTTCTCCCGCCGCAGCGCGTAGCTCAACTTCAGCGCATATAGATTGGACGACATGGCTCCGCCGTCACGGTCACTTCTGGCAAAGCACAAGGCAGGTACCAGAGACTGGCCGCCGCCCAGCCGCCATGTATAGTACACCGCGCCACTTCTGCGGTCTCCTTCGCGATCAAGCAGACCGATCTCGCTGGGCGTAAGACCCAGTCCACCAAGAGTTCCGCTCAGCTCGTCGTCGATCTCTATCTTTCTGGCCTGGTACTCCGCACCGATGTCCGTTCCCCAGATACGGTCCCACTCCAGGCGTATCCCTTTGCTGGTCAGGTCAGTCTTGCTCCGCCTTGCGTTGGCTACATAAGGGTCTTTCCACACCTCAGTCGCCATGCCGTCGGCAATATAACTTATCTCGCCAGTACCTCTGTCACCCAGTTCCTGCCGAACCCCTAGCAACATTCCGGATTCAAACGGAAGAAAGTCCTCCCGCCGGCCGCCCAGGTAGATCTGTGTCCGGCTGTCACCAAATGTATACCTTATCTCGCCGCCAATTAGCGGCACCATCTGACTGTCGGTATCGGGACTGGCAAAGACAGAGCTTATCGTACGGTCGCCGATAGACAAACTGCCGTTGCCCGCGACCATATTCGTCCTGGCTTCCATATAGGCAGCCCCAAGGCTGACAGACCCGCCAAAGCCGGACTCCTCGGGTACGGGTTTCAGTACAGCATGCCCCGGCGTCGCCAGGAACACCCCAAGTATATACACGGAGACAGCCAGCTGAGATGTCATTAGTTCTCTCATTTTCCTGTCCTTTCCACCAGACAACATATCATCACTCAACTGCCGCAGCAGGATCCGACACGAGTCCGGCGTAACCGGCAATATGCTCCGGTCATGGCCTATCGCAGCTGCGGAACCAGACAGAGTAGGCCATTGTGCATAACGGGCGGATTGGGTTGCGCAAAAACCCTTGGCTTCTTTGACGCCATCTGTTTCCAATCGTACCCCGGACCCATTCATATAACGCGCAAGCCACTGGCATGTCAACGCCCCTTATCGCAGGCGAAAAGGTGACCACGTGCCGGTCTATCCTCGTCAGCACGAGATGGAGACTGGCGGCGGCAGATGACTGCCCGGTCAGAGCCACACGCTATTCGGAGCCAAAGTCGGCGCGAAATCGGAAGGGGGCGGATTTGAACCGCCGACATATGAATCCCTAGCGCATAGGTCGCACCAGCAGTGTCTGTTTGATGCCCGGCTGTTGCCGATCTTGGAGCCGAGATGAGGCCAGTAAAAGATTCGCGTATGGCCGCATCAGTGATCTGAGAAAGAGCATCGATCAGCGATTAGCGAACTTTCGGACCGAATCCGGACTGAAATGCCTGGGGCTGGCTGCCGATTAGCTGCAATGCTAGACCGATTCGTCAGATCGGGAGATTCACTTGTGAGATATCACGACCATCGAATACATTGAGGTTGCCGGTACGGCAAATGTCACACGATCCTGTGACTCCCGGAAATCCAGCTTGGCTGGCTCGTCCTTTGCAGGCGAGAAGCAGCACACGGAGACAACGGCTGAGTCATACTGTCGTCGCACAGATACATCAATAGGGCACGGCGCGCTCTGTTGATCGAAGTTGACGAGATGCACAATCGTCTCGCGCGTCTCGGGGCGGTTCACCAGCTCCAGTACCGTAGTCAACGGGGCATTGGTCGTGACCGACAGCCCGTTTGGCACGGATTCCAGGACCGTCTTGCATATCTCCCGGTGGTTAGCCGGCAGTACCCAGTCCTGCGGTGACATTCGCCTGCCCTTCCGCAGCGTCTGTCCAGGCTCCGGTTCCTCATCTCGACCTGGAACGATTGAATGAGGAGTCCCGGGGATGATTGCCGGAATATGGATGATGCTGCCTTTGCCTTCCTTTCGCGCCGGCAACAGCGGGTTAGAACGCCGCCGTTCCCGCCACTCATTGTACATCGCGGTATTACCCGTCAGTATCAGGTTGCCGCCGTCACGGACATAGTCAAGCAGCCTCTCAGCTTGCTCTTTAGATAGGCACTCCTGGCCGGCAAGGATAACCGCGCTGTAACGGCCGATGCGATCGATCTGCTCTTCATGCAGAAGGTCGAATGGCACCTTGTGCTGGATAAGAACCTGCTCGACAAGCGTGGTTTCGGCCCAGGTGTCATTGATGCTGTACGCCATCGAGGGCCAGTTTCGAAGTACGGCAACATCGGCGACGTTCTCCGTACGGATATAGTAGCGATCAAGATACTCGCGGAAAAACTCAAGAATAGGCGTGAACCTGTTGGGCAGGTATGGTGTGCCGACAAACCCGGGAACCGCTGTCTGGACCCCGAATGCCATGTGAAGAGCAACGTCGAGGTCATCCCATCGCGCATCGCAGCTTGCTTTGAGCAGCCGAGCCATCTTGTACGAGCGTATCTGCGAGATCAGCGCTCCGGTGGCGGGATGGATCTGTGCGTCATAGCCGCCCGTGTCAAAGGAAAGAACGTCAACATGGCCGGCATAAAGCGGATGATAGACTGCAGCCGTCCAATACCGGTTGAAACAATACAGCCCTTTTATATTAATGTGGACAACAACCTTGGGATTGAGGCTCTTGACGTAATCGTACAGGTCCCTGACATGTCTGGCCAGAGACTCGCACCTGAAACGTACCCATTCCTGAAGCACAGGATCATCAAGCACGTTGATATTCTCCGCCTGTTGCGGCGAATCCCACTCATGCATCCTGATCCATTCGACATCTGGCAACCCGAAGCGCCTCATCACGGCATCTTTTGTTGGATACCTTCGCCTCAGAAACTCACGGAAGCCTTTGATACATCGCGGGCACCGGCAGCTCTTCGGCTCAGCCTGAAGCATCAGGTTATCAAAGGCAACTTCGTCGGCATGCAGTTCCTCGATACCGATCTTGAGTATGCGCTTAAGGTACTCCCGATAGGCGGGCTCATTCGGGCAGGCGTAGTGCCGGAAGGTCTGGCCGCCATAGGGGACCCACCGGTTGTTCTGGTCACGCTGCTCCCAGCCTTCGGCTTCCGGGACTTCGCGGTAGAGCGTCTCCACGAACATCGTACCAGCCATGTAGATGCTTACCTTCATACCCAGCTTGTGCATGATCTCGGCGGCTCGCTTTGACTGCTCCATGAAAGGCCGCTCGTATTCAAGACCGAGGCCCTTGTAGAAGAACACCCGGCCAAACCGCACGCCCGCTGCCGCCATGCGCTCAAGATTCCCGGGCTCGTACATGCGTTTGTATCGCTCGACCTCGTCGTCATAGTGCCCACCCCGCCGAAGCAAAAAGACCAGCGGTTCATGCGTCAGCCATACCACATCCTTCGCCAGTTCGCGCTTGCTGTCGGCAAGTCGCTGCCATCGCGTCTGGTTTGAGGTGGCAGACAACTTTTCCCCCATGGGGTCTCTAGCATCGATCGACGTTTTCATTGAAGTGCCCTTGTGAACGTTGTATTTGCCGGTTCGTATTCCATGGTCCCCTCACTGGGCACGAGGTCCACATTGTCGCCCGCTGCTGTGACAACAAGCAGATACCCTGCTGGCCCGCTTGCTTTGTACGTAACCACCCTTCCACCGCGTTGCCACTCAATGGACAACCTGCCTCCAGGCACCAGCATAGTCCCCTTACACCATGTCAGATCAACGTCATGGATACTGATACTGATGGTTTTGGCCAGAGGGTCCACACTACGAACTCCCAGTACGTCTCGATACAAAGAGTGGACAACATGGCTGGCAAAGCCATGATTGCAGCTGGCGCGGTCAGAGTCGTGTTCCCAAAGAGTACCGGTCTTTTCGGCCATCTTCAGGAAATACTCGATAAGCTCCTTTCTCACTTGCAGACAGAGCTCCGCCCGACCAAGCAGCTCAAGTCTGAGAAAATAGCCTGGAAACGCATTGGCCATATGTACTTCAGGAAACAATCCAGTCGCTTCTCTGCTCGGACCAAAGCTCGCCACAAGCTTTTCCCAGAGGTCCGGATAAAGGTCCCTGGTTGCCACGCCGGTAAAGAAGGCATAGTATTGACACACTTCCGTTCGATTTGTGCTGTTTCTCAGTATACCGTTTTCTCGCACAGCGTTATCAACGAATAACTCCCCGTCAAATGACCTCTGGCGTATCTCGCGCCTAAGCTTCGCGGCCTTGGCCGTGAAGCAGGGCTCGTTATAGAGCCTTCCGGCGATATCCAGGACCATGGCATACGTCATATTCGTGGGGTAGTTGACATCCTGAACGAACTTGTTCGCCGCTGACCACTCAATGAAGACCCAACTCTCAAGCTTTTCAAGCAATCCGTATTCGTTCTCGAACCTCGCAAAATACGCCAGCAAGGCCATTACTTTCGGCTTGAGGTCATTGACCATGGCCCTGTCTCCGCTGCGCGCCAGGTATTCTTCAAGTTCTATCACGAACCACATCGCCCAGTTCGGGATGAATCGGCCGGAGACGTCTTCTGACGGATAACACGGTGGAAGCATTCCTTCGACCAGAGTAGGATACTTGTCCGGCAGCAGGTAGTTCTCGAGGAAATTGCGTTCTAATGACGCATGGCCGCTGATGTCAAAAGCCGCCCGTGCCGTGAAAAAGCTGTCACACAACCACCCTCCCCGTTCCCTTGAAGGGCAATCCATGAAGATATCCACGGCGTTCTGCCGGAAGGTTTCTGCTGCCGCATCGAAGACCCTGTTCAGCCTAGGATCGCTGCATGAGAATGAGGCCTCGTAACTCTCAGGATTAACCAACTCCCTCAGGTACAGGCCGGTAATTCTGCAGCTTCCACGAAGGCTTATGATCTTAAGGTATTTCAGGGTATATGGCTCAAAGGTCTCCAGGCTGTATCGGCCCGGCTCAAGCTCCCAAACGACCAGATTTACGCAACCCAGGCGCATCCAGTTGACATCGCCGTCGGCGAGGCACTCATCGAAGGCCATGATTAGCCTTACCGGTTTGGAGCACTCGACAGTGGCACCGGGAAAACCCGTGAGGTTCGTCCCAAAGTCGAAGATACGAAATCCGTTCTCACCCATCTCTATCGGGGCCCTGGGCTCATAGGCCCTAAGGAACGCCTCCATCGACAGGTTTCTGATTCCCTGCATCTCGATGGACTGTGTCACTTCGAACTCTTCTGCCCGATAGCTCTTGACGCGCGTTCCTATCTTCGTCAGTGTCTGTCCCTTGTACGGATTCTCGACAGGCAGACCCGTGGTGACCATTCCGCAGGCGCGACTGAGAGCAGGTTGCCGCAGGTTGAAATGCGGTAATGGAAGACCCCGTGCGATGAGTTCCTTGTGCTCCTGGATGGCTATATCAGCCTGCTCAAGCCCGGCTCTGTCGTCCCACCATGGGATATCATTAGTCAGGCGATAGTACTCCGAGAATGCTCTCTGCATTGAGTATCGCTCAACCTTCTGAAGACGATATTTGAGTATATATGCCTGGAATGTACTGCCGCCACCGTGTGTGGAGGCAAGAACCTCGGGGCCTGCAACAACCTCCGCCTGGAGGAACGCAGACTGATCCAGAGCATAGTATCCGGAGACATTGTATCCGGCCACCTCCACCGCCAGGGTATTCACGCCACATAGCAGGTGCTCCGGCAATTCAAGGACATCCACTCTGTAATAGCCATGAGCACACCGTGCGGGCCCATGCAGGATGAAGTGTCCGTTGAGATGAACACGATAGAAACTTGAGCCGGCTACCCTGAGCGTCACGGGGCCAAGTACCGGCCGCTCGAAAGACACACGGAAACCAACGGTCAGGTTCATTTCTCTCTGACGGCCCGCAACCCAAATCGGCTTTGCGGCGGTGAAAGCCACCTTTGAAATGTTCACTCAGGCTCCTTCTCGAAATGCCTGTCAGACACAATTGTCTCTATCTGACATCGAGCGTCTGCCTTCTCTGGGCTATCCTTATCAGTCAACGATTCTCTCACAGCATCAGTTTCACTGCCCGCCATTTCAACATCCTCAAACACACTGCAAAACCCCCGTGATCTAGATCCTCAGCCATCATCACCACGTCAATTCTACCATTTCATGTCCCACAATTCTGCTGACGGCAAATCCGATTCGGCCATTCTTGACGGAGAATTTGACCGGCTGCCCAGACGGCACAAGCGCGACCATCTTCGGCGTGATATCCGCGCGCAGAGAAACGCTGATGTCATACAGAGGTATCACATCTTCGACTATGTCGAGCTTCTGTGCACGCGTGGTGGGAATGTAATGGAGAAGATGAACCACCCAGCGCCTCCTATCGCTCTGTACATTAACAGTCGCTTCCATGGTACTTGGACCGTTGTGGCAAAGTAGTCGATTCTCAAGGAGCATGTCTATGGCGTTCAGAAGCATTCGCTTGACCCAGCCCGGGGCATACTGCGAGTAAAGTCCAAACATCGGATGGCCGAAATATATCACCCCGCCTTTCCGGACGACGGCTGGATAGCTCGTTTTGCCCGATGGCGGCGCCTGCCTGTGACCGCTGAAGTGCTCCCAGGAGCGGTAGAAGACCGGTTCAGTGACCCGCATCAACACCTTGGCCCCCTTGGCGGCGCTGACACAGAGCCCCTTCATATACATCACATGCTCGGTCTTGCTGAGGCCCTTGCCTATCTGACCGTGGGGAATGACGTAGTCCGCATAGTCGTTGCTGGCGAATGCGCGTCCACGGCCGGGCTTGCCATCAGAATGGACAGGTCCCTCACCCGCAAAGTTGACAGGTATACACTTGGGCAAGAATCTCGTCTTTCCGGCATCCATCCCGCTCTCGTACGTAGCCAGCACCTTGCCGCCGGCTGCAACGTACCTGTCGAGCTTCCGCGCTGTCAGCTCGTCAGCCGTCCAGTCGTCACCTATCAGCAGGAGGCGATACTTACTGAAATCCATCGAGTCGTCAATGACGTCGAACTGATGACCCGCTTCGACCAGGAGGCCTGATAGTCCTCTCTTGGCATCTGCGTCACCAGATAGTATCGCCATATCGACAACGGCTTCTGCACCTTGGCACCATGGCTCTTTCGCTTCTACTTGGCTGTACACATTTCCGATGAGCTTGTACACTTCGGGCTCCAGCCTCCCGTCCGGTGGCATGTGGTCACCGACAAGGCATTTCACGTTCAGGCTCATCGCCTGGGCGACCTCGTATTCCATGGCTGTCTGATACTTCAGGCTCTTCATGTCGCCCCAGGCCGTGTGGAACTTGCCGGTATGCAGCAGGCAGTCGCGGCCAAGGTTTCGCTCGAAGCGGGCTCGTTGCCTCAGCTTCGAGTAACCGTCCTTGCCACTGCCCGGCAGAGCGTCGAATTCCATATGCGTGTATCCTGGCAGAGCCTTGCGGTGATTGGGGCCGATCCGGCCGCTGTTATAGTACGTGCTCGCGGTCTTGCTTAACTTTCGCACATGTCTTGTCATGTCGAGGATGAACTTGCTCACCACATCATAGCCATGTGCATCCAGGTCATCCTTGACAGCCGGATTGCGTCCTGCCTTCTTCATGGTCGCCTTGCAGTACTTGCATACGCAGTCGCCGGCTCCCACGATGTCAAAGAAGATGCCGTCAACCGCGGGCATCAGATCAAATATCTCCTCCACGTGGAGCTTGAGCCAGTCAACAAACGGCGAGTTGAGACAGAGACGCTGGTAGAACCCCGGCTCCAGAGGCTTCGTACCCATCGGCGTTCCATCTGCTTTCACTATCACCCACTCAGGATGTTCCCTTGCGGTGAAGTGGTCCCACTGAACAGTCGTATATATCGGGACTCGAATGCCGCGCCTGTGGCAGGCCTTTATCTGCTCAGGCAGAAGATCCCTGTTGACCAGCCCCGGATGTACTCGCTCAGGACTGAACCTCGAATCATAGTATATCATGCCATGGTGGCATCTCGCGAAGCAGCATATCGAATTGACATGCGCTTTTACCAGGGTATCAGCGAATTCGTTTGCATCGAACCGAGAGCCAACGCCCTTGATCAATTCGCTGGTGTGAAAATCCAGATGTATTTCGCGCCACGGTAGAACCACTCTGCCCATTCGGCCTCTTCCTTACTTATATCAACACTCAAACTGTATGGTGGCTATCCTATAGTCACAAGCGTCACGCTCTTGGAAGGCAATTGCAGTTTCAGCATGCCGGAAGCGTTCTTGAAATCTGCAAACCTCTAAGACTAGACGCTGGAGGGCTTGTCAAAGGTATCTATAGTGTTCATCTTCTTGCTGATAAGTCTTCGTGTCGGTACCTCTGGTGTCAACCATTACCCTGTGAACAGCATCTCGCTTAGAGAGGAAGCTGCCCCGCGCCATCACTGCTGCCTGCCATCGGGTGGATTCGTCTCAGACGGGCTGACTCTGAGCGCATTCTTCAGGGCGGCATACTTCGGGCCGGCGTTGGCAAGTTCTCGGCAGATAATGTCCGCCCAGAGATTGGCGCCATTCGCGTTGAAGTGGGTCCCGTCCTTACCGTCGGGGCTGAATTCCTTCTGCGCCGCCTCCTTGCCCAGCTTCTCGTATATCGCCACGCTCTTGTCGTGGAGGTCTACCACGAATACGCCCTTTTCCTCGCCAACACGTTTCACTGCCGCTGCATACGGGCCCAGCAGACCGGTCTTGATCTTTCCGTCCCTGTCGAAGCCTCGCCGCTCCATCGGAGTAACAAGGATACATTCGGCCCCGATGGCATGAGCCTTGTCAATCATCAGACGCAGATTGTCACTGTACGTGGTGTTGGGGTCAGTCTCACGATTGGGCCCCTTGCCCGGACAGTCATTGTGACCGAATTGGATGAACACAAACTGAGGTCTGAGATCCATAGCCTTCTGATACTTGCCCTGGTCGAGAAAACTCTTTGTGGACTGCCCACCGGATGCAAGATTGGTGACCTTCACGTAGTCCTCGAAACGCTGTCCCAGCATCTGTCCCCAGCCGCGTCCCGGCTTATTGGGGTCTCCCTCAGGCGTAGTGGCTACGGTCGAATCGCCGCAGACGGCGATACGCAATTCACCTGGTGCCGAGTTATCTTTGCCCGTCTGTGGGACGGCGGACGCGGACCCGCTCACGGGCAGAATACATGCAGCCATAATAATCGCCAGTCCTTTCATAACCAGGCTCTGGGAAACCATGCTTTGGAGCATAACGGTTCCTTTCTTGGTTACTGCTGCCAGCACTCAGTTACCGGATTGCGACCGCATGACAGGTAGTTCAGTGCAATCTCCTGAACGTCAAGGAAATCGAGCACGCAGTCATTGTTCAAGTCCACCGCCGTGCAGGCAGTAGTCTGAACGACTTCGAAGTTGTCGATGTTAACATAGGTCTGACCCGAGTTGATCCTGCCGCCCAGGTTCACCGCCACAACCATGTAGTCGTCGCTGGCAGTGAATACACCGTCAGCGGGCCCGTCAGCAACGGATGCGGTTATCGGCTCCCAGCTCCATGCCCCTGTCGGCCCGATATTCTGATTGGCAACGCCGAATGCCTTCTTATACATGATGCCGCCCCAGCTCGTCGGTACAGCAGAGCCGTCCGTGACAAAGGTAACATATATCTCAGCCCAGTTGCGGGTGCTGGGGACCGTGCCGACGGTGCCTTTGATGTCCCCCATCCATTCGCCGGAGAGCCTGTACTCTCTACCGGCTTCGACAGGTATTACCTGATAGAAGCGAGAGCTGTTCGTCGCCGCCAGAGTGGTATCAGCGTTCACCAGGGCAGAGCCGGCAGGATTGCCATCCGAAGCATCAAAGGAAGCCGTGACAATACCATCTGTCGCAACTGGCGGCAGAAATTGCCATCCCGCGATATTGTCGTCGAAGGTCCCATTAGTGATAAGGTTGAGAGGCTCGGCAGGAATCATACCCCACGATGCTGCTAAAACTGCCAGATCCCGGAAATCGACCTCGCAATCATCATCCAGATCAGCCACAGAAGACTCGGAACACACATATCTGGCGGTTGCTGAATTGGCATCGGCTGACCATTGGGTCTCGTTCAGATACGCGCTCAGATCGCGCGCCTTGACCTTGTACACATAATTGGTGTTGTTGGCCAGCCCCGTGTCTGTGTAGACCGGGCTGTCCTGCCAGGAGGAGCTATGATTGGGATCGGTCACGTTTCCAAAGAAGTACTCCACACCCGACCTGTCGGTTGCAGTAGTTGCTGTCATTGCAATTGTGTCAATGCCCATCGCATGAGGCAACACTGCCCAGGTCATTACATTGGGTTCAGGTGCTTCGTGATCCGGAGGAGCATCCGTCGAGGCAGACACCGTGACAGACGGAAGCGTCGTGTTCAGACCGGCACCCGTGCTGCGGGCCCTGACATTGTAGCTATACATAGCCATCGGCGTCAGGCCTGCGTCCACATACGTGCGGCTTGTCTGCCAGCCCGAGTCGTGGCCGCCGCCGGAGACACACGTGAAGTAATACTCGACGCCGTAGGGGTCGCTGGCTTCTGACGCGCTCATCGCGACGGAGGTCGTACTGGCCGCATATGGAGCGTTTGCGAATGTCATCGGATTCGGCGTGGGCGCATAGGGGTTTGGACACAGACTGTTGAGATAGACCTCAAGATTTGTGTAGCTGGCATTGAGAGTGTAGTAGTTTCGGTCAGCAGCATTGCCCGGGTTAAGGCCATTCGCCGTCTCCCACGCATCCGGCATACCATCATGGTCACTGTCCGTAGGCGCAGGAAGGGAATTGAGGGTCGGCCAGTCCAGTGCCGTTGACGCATCAGGTATCCCGGGATACAGTACCCCGTTTTTAAGGCCGGCGAAACTGTAGGTCCGGGTTTCCATCTCGTTCAGAAAACGAAGATCGGCGGAATCCCTTCCAGGATAACTGCAACCGGCACTGCCAACGACATACTCCCTGGCGACCTCGGCTGTCTGCTGCGTGACGGCGGGAGCGTCGAACGGGGTGTATGAACGGATGCACGTGGCCTGTATGCCGCCGGCCCAGTTATCAGCGGTTACGGCCGGATAGCCCCACACGTAGTTGTCGGTGGCATAAACGTAGAGACTGGCGCCACCATCACCGAGAATTCTGTATCGTGCACTGCCGCCGGCGGTGCCGGGGCCATACTCGTAGTAATTCGCAACCATATTGACCAGGCCGGTATCCCCGGCATTGGAGCTCTGATAGCCCCAGTTGTACACCACATTGTTGCGAAAATCGGCTACCGCATCACCCGCTGTGTAGGCGAATTTGGGATTGCGAGTCCCGTCGCTGTATATGAGATTGTGATGGTATGAGCTGCTTGATCCCCACAGGCCCCCGCAACTGTGGTCATACAGCCCCTCGCCTATCATACACCACTGAATCGTCACATTCGTGTTGCCATACGCGCTCAGGCATTCGTCGCCGCCCCATGTCACAGTACAGTGATCTACAACAACATTGTTCGCTCCATACATAACATCGAGCGAGTCCGCCGCGGACCCTCGGAACCTCATGTAACGAAGAACGACGTTGTGAGTGCGTATCATCAGCTCGCAGCCGCGAATGCAGATGCCGTCGCCAGGCGCGGTCTGTCCGGCAATAGTGATATAAGGGTTGAGGATGCTGATGCGAGACAGTCCCACTATCGTACCCGAGACCCTGAAAACAACCGTTCTTGCGCCGCTCGCCTCACACGCTGCCCGGAAACTGCCTGGACCGCTGTCATTGAGGTTAATCACTTCATAGACTACACCTCCGCGTCCTCCAAGTGAATACATGCCCGCGCCCTCGGCTCCGGGAAACGCAGGCGGAACCGCCAGACAAGCGGTATTCACCAGATACACCGCAAGGACCATCGTAATCAGCAGTTTTGAGCTCATTGCAAAATCTCTTGAAGAAGCCTGGCTATTGCTTCACTGCTCCATTATACGGGTCCGGACAAAGGCTGTTTAGATATATCTCGAGATTTGTGTAATGTGTGTCCAGTTTGTGGCCGTTCCTGTCCTGCGGATCATCGGGATTGAGACCCTTGGTCTTCTCCCATGCGTCGGGCATACCGTCGTGATCACTATCGGCCGGGACATCATAGGTCCTGAGCTCAGGCCAGCCGCCTGCCATCTCGACCGACTCCGGTATGCCTGGATACGACATGTCCTCTTTCCTGCCGGTAAACGTGTACGTCTTGGTTCGCACCTGCTGCAGAACCCGCTCGTCAACGGCGTCACGCCTTGGCACCGTACACCCGGCTGCCTGCAGGACCGTATCATATGCATCTTTGGCGCTCTGCGTCCTCACGGAAGGCGCCGCAAATGGCTTCCTGACGCGGATGGTATTCAGCTCTATCTTCTCTGCGGTCTGCACTCCGCCATCCCAGTTGTTTGCACTGATCTTCGGTGAACCCTCGACAAAGTTGCCCTCTATGTACCAGCGGCCCGTCACGGCAGGTCTGACGATCCTGCCTGTGACCTCTTCGCGCGTCCCCGGGCCCGGTCTGTAGTAGTTGTTCACCATATTGACTTGACCGTTCTCGCCGCCGTACCCGCTCTGATAGCCCCAGTTATAGACCACGTTGTTTCGGAAGTCTGACACCGTATTTGGCTCATTGAAGGCGAACCTGGGGTTCCTCGTTCCATTGCTGTAGATGAGATTATGGTGATATGAGCTGTCCGACCCCCACAGACCGCCGCAGCTGTGAGGATAAAACCCCTCGCCGATCATGCACCACTGTACGGTGACGTTTCTGTTACCATAGAAGCTCGCGCATTCATCAGTGCCCCAGCTCAGCGAACAGTGATCGATGATCACATCCCTGGACCCGCGCATGACATCTATGGAATCCCCCGCGCTCTTGGCCATGCTGCCGCCGACGCGCGACCGCATATGTCGGATTATGACGTCATGCGTCCTTACCATCAAGGCATCGTCGCGAAGGCAGATGCCGTCGCCTGGCGCCGTCTGCCCGGCAATAGTGATATACGGATTCATGATATTAAGTCGTGACTTGAGCTGTATGGTCCCCGAGACTCTGAACACCACAGTCCGCGGACCTTCAGCTTCACAGGCTGCACGCAGGCTGCCCGGGCCGCTGTCATCCAGGTTTGTAACCTCGTGGACAGCACCCTCTCGTCCGCCAATGGCATACATTCCGAAACCTTCGGCGCCGGGGAAAGCAGCGATGAGTGTCCCTGCAGAGGGCTTGCCGTCAGAGGAGGGCATACCTTGGGCGATTCCACAGCTGCCGACAAGAAATACTGTACATACTGTGACAATGGATCCTTTTGCTATTCTCAGACGGTTGGTGATCATTGCTACTCCGGAAAATTGCAGGGTCACGGCTGAAGTGCGAACATGAATTCGGCGATTGTAACTTGTTGCCATTCGGCGAGCTTCGCCGGGTCAGTCTTGACCTCCTCGCTCAACTGCCCCTCATTGATGTACATGCTCTTGCCAGAACCATTCTCTGGTGCCCTCTGAAATGCCACGTGCCCGTCAGGGAAAACCGCGTTCATGTTCCAGCCTGACCCCCTCACCAGGTGGAACGAGTAATCCGCCGAGATCGCTTTGTTCTGGTTCAGAAGGTTCTGATTTGCTGGCCACTTGGGGTAGCCGACCTGGTACAACCCGACCGCGTTGTTATGTATCTCGGCAACTACATCATTCTTCACGATCTCTTTGCTCTGTGGCCACCACATGTACCCCTTGGTCGCATTTATCCACTGCAGCTTGTTATTCGCGGTGTTATAGTTCTGCGGCAGAGTACCCCATGGAGAAGGATCGCTGTACTGCCTGTACTCGTCGAGCCAGTTCTCGGTCGCCGGGCAGTAGAACAATCTGGCATCCTCGATGTACTTGGCGGCATACAGGCAGCCCATATTCCGCCATTCGTAGTTTCCCGAGCCGCCTGGGGTCTCCACCCGATATGTGTAGTAGTGCGCAATAAAAGGTGCCTTGGCATTGCCGGCATATTCGGGTGACGGCAGCTTGCCGTCATAATCACTCACATACAGGCCGACTGCGCTGCCGATCCCCTTGAGTCGTGTCTGGCATTGCATGCGCTTGGCCATTCCCTGTACCGATGCAAGCGAAGGCAGGAGTATAGCCAGCAAAACGGCTATGATGGCAATAACAACCAGCAACTCGACAAG
>Ga0209164_1003548_pt1 | contig 14692 bp, 7 predicted proteins | sample MTBNYHSulfiMetaG_FD_187458 | JGI IMG/M metagenome (GOLD analysis project Ga0209164, IMG submission 187458) | Enrichment culture microbial communities from rom New York Harbor, USA that are MTBE-degrading - MTBE-NYH (New York Harbor Sulfidogenic)... | ecosystem: Environmental > Aquatic > Marine >...
GAAGTTGATGCCGGTGTCGATCGTCACGAAGTCAGAGTCCTCGGTGCCGATCTCCAGGGTCGTGTAGTTCCACTGCGGCTCGTCGACCTTTCCGTCGAGCAGGTTGCACAGCGTCCAGTCGTGGAAGAGGCGTTCGATCTCCTCCATGCCACCGCAGAAGTCGGCCTGGCCCTGCAGCCCGTTGGCCTGGTTGTGCATGATGTTCCAGATGAGGGCGTCGCCGGGGTCGACGAACTTCGCGTCGGTCTCGGCGAACATGTCGTCCTCGTAGCCCGGGGCGACGCGGTCCTCGAGCGGCGCCATCATCGGGATGCGGTCGTCGTAGCCGGGGACCTGCTCCCACAGGTAGTCGGTCCACAGGGTGACGCTGCCGTAGTCCTCGAGCGCGACGCCGTTCCACGTGATCAGCGAGTCGCGGTGCAGCCAGAGGTACGAGCCGATCTGGCCGGCGCTGGCGTAGTTGCCGTAGAGCAGCTGCTCGGCGATGCAGGCCATGCCCTCGTCGACGAAGCCGTCCTCGTCGGCGTCGACGTCGTGGTGGATCAGGTGCTGCAGCTCGTGCGCCACCGTCGCCTCGTAGAGATACGGACGGTCGACGTCCTCACCGAGGCGGTCCTGCCAGTTGTAGGAGTCGATGAAGATGGCGTTGATCTGCATCGCGTCGTTGAAGCCGCCCCAGAAGTAGCCCGCGATGTAGTAGGGGTAGTCGCCGTAGTAGGCCTCGTCACGGATGTTGTAGACGAAGATCGCCGCCCGAGAGCCGTCCATGCCGGCCTCGTAGGCGCGCGGCGCGTAGTTGCCGAAGTGGAAGACGTCGGACTCCCAGATCTTCTGGTCGAACTGTGCCCCCATGTAGGCGATCTGCTCGGCGGTGATCTCGTGGTCCTGCTGTCCGGACTCAGGCGGCGGGGTGAGGTCGTTCCAGCCGATGTAGATGTCGGCGTGCTCGCCTTCGTACTCCTTCCAGAAGGCGACGTCGAACGTCTCCGGGTTGTTCGGGTCGTCGCTGAAGAGGGTGAGGACGAGGTCGGCGGTGGCCTCGTCGTACACCTCGCCGGCGGCGAGGACCTCGTTGAGCACCGAGCCGAGCGGCGCCGTCTGGACGGGCGGCGCGACGTTTTTGAGCGCCAGCGTGCTGTCGTACGGGATGTCGTCCTGCGGCAGCGTCGTGGCGGCGAAGGCCGGTGCGGCCGCCAGCAGGAGGACGGTCAGGGCGCACACCGCCGCGACCGTCAGGAACCGGAACCCCCTCATAGTGCCTCTCCTTGTCTGGTTTCTCCCACACAAGGAGCGGAAGGCGGGCCCAAACGCCCGGGGCCCCCCGGGCCGTCTCCGCCCCCATACGCGCGAACGATTCTAGACCTTTTTGCGCACCGTTGTACACAGATCATGCAGGGACGGCATGGGCCAGGCGGTGTGGCATGCGTTGTCTGCGCGGGCAACGGTCGCCGCCGGCCGTCGTCTCGGTGCGCCGTTCTTGCGAATGCGGGGCGCCGTTCTTCCCAGTGCGGGGCGCCGTTCTTCCGAATGCGGGGCGCCGTTCTTCCCCGTGCGGGGCGACGACGTGGATCGTGGATCGCGTGCCCAGGCCGTGGGGAGTGTGAGGGTGCGGGCCTGCCTGGACAATTGAACAGGATCCTGGCGAATTGGCCATGGGCGCCCGCACCTCGAGTGGGTGCTCCGGAGAGGCGCGCGGTCGCTTCGGCCTGGCGGTCAGCGCACGAAGACGAAAGGAAGGCGCGCGCACGACGGGAGGGTGCGGAGAGGGCGGAAAGGCGTGGAGACGGCGGAAAGGCGTGGAGACGGCGGGAAGGCGCGCAGACGGCGGGCAGGCATCGGGACGACGGCGGGAAGGCGCCGGCACCACGGCGGGAGGGCGCGCAGACGGCGGGAAGGCGCCAGCGACGACGGCGGGGGCCCGGGATCTCTCCCGGGCCCCCGCCGCGTCGTTCACTCGAGCGCGTCGAGGACGCGCTGCGAGCCTCAGGATTACTCGACGATCTGGGGCGCGGTCACCTCGATCCCCATGTACGAACCGCCGTCGGTCGCCGTCGCCGTCCCGAGGATCTCGATGATCGTCCCCGTGTGCGGGTGGTCGACGCTGTTGAGCGGGTTGGTCTCGTCGTAGTAGTCACCCATGTCGTCGAACACCGGCACGCCCGGCAGGCTCTTGATCTTGTAGAGCTTGGAGTTGTAGTGGAGCAGGAGCTCGTCGGTCGGCTCGAGGCCGAACGTCGCGTCGTAGCTCTGGATGCGGTTGCGCCAGAGCAGCTTGGTGCTCTTGTTCTTGGCACCGGCGCGCTTGAGCGCCTTCGGGTGCGCGTCGACCGGCAGGGCGATCCCCGAGCCCGGGTGCAGCGCGGTGTTGTTGTCGGGGGCGGAGGTGTCGCAGTACCAGACGAGCAGGCCGTCCTGGTACGGGAAGCGCTCCGCCCAGTTCACCATCTTGTCCTTGCCCGCCAGGTTGCCCCAGTTGTAGCAGTTGGCGAGGGCCACGTCGTAGCCCCAGTACTGGCGGTACTCGGCGAGGTAGTAGTTCCAGTACCAGCCGCTCTCGTAGCCGGTCGTCACCTTGAAGCCGTCGAACGTCCAGCCGGCGTCGGTCTCGGCGCCGTCGAGATCCTGGCCGGTGATCGCGATGTCGTCGACCATGAGGCCGACCTCGGCCACGCCGCCGTCGGTGATGTAGCTGAAGCCGATGAGGACGTCGCCCTCATAGGCGGAGAGATCGGCGGTGAGCTCGACCCAGCCGTCGGAGAAGCCGTCGATGCCGTTCTCCTCGACCGTCGACGTGGAGAGGTTGGTCGGCACCGTCTCCCAATCGTCGCCGTCGTTCGTCGAGACGATCAGGTTGGCGTAGTCGTAGCCTTCCTCGATGCCGTAGTTGACCCACGCGCTGAGCGCGGCGCCGGCGGGCAGCGTGACGGCCTTCGTCATCTCATTGCGCAGGTTGTCGCCCTTGTCGCTGTAGTAGAAGCTCTCGCCCGCGTACGGGGCGCCGATGCTCCACTCGACGAACTTGTCGGGCAGGTTCACGAGCACGGCTTGCGGCTTCGTCGAGTTGTACTCGGCGGGGCCGAGCGTGAGCTTGGTCGTCTCACCCGGCTCGGCGACCGCGTAGTCGAGCCAGCCGAGCTGGAGCTTGACCCAGGCGTCCTCGTGGTCCGGTGCGGAGCCCAGCTCGTAGTCGTTGTCGGAGAGCCACGACCCCGAGGACATGAGCGTCCAGAAGGCGGTGCCGTTCTCGCCGTAGTAGTCGTACAGGTCCGGCGCGCCGAGGTCGTGGGTGTACTCGTGCGTGAACACACCGACGCCGCCGTTCTCGGGCTGGATGGTGTAGTCGCCGATCCAGTAGCCGCTCTCGCCGATCTGGATGCCGCCGAGCAGGAAGTCCTCGGAGGGGCCCGTCTTGCCGATGTCGGCGTAGTTGGCGTACCAGCTGTGGCTCCAGATGGCCTCGTCGCCGAGCTCGCCGCCGCCGTCCTCCTCACCGTTGCCGGAGTGCAGCGACTGGTAGTGGTCGATGTAGCCGTCTGGCTCGGCGAAGACGCCGTCGCCGTCCCAGTCGTAGCGGTCGTACTCGTCGAACTGCGCGAGATAGTCGTCGATCTGCTCCGGCGTCTTGCCGGCGGCGAGCTCCTTCTCGTACCAGCCGTCCAGGGAGTCGGCGAGGAAGAGCCAGACGTTCTCGGAGGTGTCGTTGTTCGCGTCGCCGTCGTCGTAGACCTCGTGGGTCTCCGGGACCATCACCCAGTCGACGCAGTCGCCGTCGACGGTGTAGCGACCGCTCGACTGCTCGAGGAAGTACTCGGCCATCGAGTTGACGCCCTCACCGCGGGCGTACAGCATCTCGTCGAAGTAGGCCTCGCTGAAGTCGTCGACCCAGAGCGAGCTGTTGTCGACCGAGCGGTCGGGCTCGGGGATGCTGTTGTGCGGGTAGTCGGGGAACTCGCCCGGGACCGTCCACACCATGCCGGTCCCCGTGAGCTCGAGCTGGACGAACTCGCCCGGCTCGACCTCGTAGACCTTCCCCTTGGCCTGGCCCTCGACCTTGTCCCTGAGGGCCTTGGTCTTGAGCGCCGCCATCTTGTCGCCGAGCGGGTGGGAGCGCTTGTCGATCCTCTTCACGAACCCCGCCTTGGCGGGTGAGTCCTTGGCGATCCGCGCCGAGGCGATCGGGACGGCGATCACCGCGACGAGGGCCAGCACGAAGAGCGTCAGGACGACGACCGTGCGGCGTGTGGTACCCCTCATACCTTCTCCTCCCCTGGGTCAGGTGCCCGTCTTCCGGGCCGGGCTGCGTGCGGCGATGGGCGCCGTGCAGCGAGTCGTGGTGCGGCGGCGGGTCCGTCGGCGAGGTCGCGCTCGAGCGGGCGCGGGCCTCTGCCGGGCGGCCGCACGCTGCGGGACGGCCGCGCGACGGCGTGCACCGCGTCGTCTCGTGTCGCGGGCGCGCCGGGTCGCGGCCGCCGAGAAAAGGAACCCCCTCTGGTGCCTCCCCCTGTCCGGTGCATGAACGGCGGGGACGCATGGGCCGACCGGCATCCGGCGTTCGCCGGAGGTCAGGTCGCCCGCCCCCTCTGGGTCGGGATTCTAGACCCTTCAGGGTGGCGATGTACACGGATGACAGGACGGGGGGAGGCGCGGATGCCGCCGCCAGGCGTCGCCAGGGATGGCGACGGGGCGATCCCGCCGCCGTCGCCGCGCGTCGCGGCGGGCGCGTAGCGGCCGCTGGTCGCGGCGCAGGCGTCGCGGCCACGGCTGCTCGGGCGGGCGGCAGACGCTGTGGGGCCGGCGGCCGCGGGCTACTCGGGCGGGCGGCAGACGCTGCAGGGGCGGTACCCGAGGGCCTTGGCCGCGGCCAGCGTGATCGCGATCTTGCTCTGCGAGAGGTACCGGCAGGCGCCGCGGTGGTAGCACCCGCCGGTCGCCGTGATGTAGACGGTCGTCGACGGATCGCTCGAAGAAGCCGTGCTGCTCGACGAGCTCGAGGAGGCTGTGCTGCTCGTGGAGCCCGAGGAGGCGCCGACGCTGGTGACCGGCTTGGACGTCCTGCCGAACTGCCAGCGCACGGCTCCCGAGGGCTTGATCGTGACCGTCACCGTGCCGTTCTTCTGCGTCGTGAAGGTGCGGGCGCCCGCGGCACGCAAGCGCCGGACCGTGTCGGGGCTGGGGTGGCCGTACGAGTTGGGACCGACCGAGATCACCGCGAACCGCGGACGCGTGTCGTCGAGGAACCCGGCGCTCGTCGAGTACCGCGAACCGTGGTGCGCGACCTTCAGGATGAGGAGGGGAGGGCCGCGGGCGCAGACGGAACCGACCGCGGCCTCGTTCGGGCCGGTGAGGTCGCCGGTGAGGAGGATTCTTCTGCCGGCGACCTCGAGGAGCAGCACGACGCTGTCCTCGTTGGCCTCCCCGGAGACGTGCGTCGGACTCAGCACCTTGGCCTTGACGGCGCCCCAGCGGCAGGTGGCGCCGCGGCGCACCTGCCGGAGCCTGGCGCCGACGTCGCGTGCGGAGGCGCGCAACGTCGCGTCGCAGGCGCCGGCGACGAGGAGCTCGGCCGGGCGGTACAGCTCGACCAGCTCGTCGGTCGCGTTCACGTGGTCGGCGTGCCCGTGCGTGGCGACGACGACGTCGAGGTCGTCGATGCCGGCGCGGCGCATGGCGCGGGCGACGGCGGCGCCCGAGCCCTCGGGTCCGCCGTCGACGAGCACCTCGGTCGCGCCCGAGTCGATGAGGATCGCGTCGCCCTGACCCACGTTCACGAACACGATCGTCGTGACCGGACCGGAGGCGGCGGTCGACGACGCGCGCGTCGCCGTCGGGGACGGCGAGGGCGTCGGGCCCGGGGTCGCGGGGGAGTCGTCGAGGGCGGCGGGCGGCGGCGCGACCGCGCCGCCGCCCGCCGCCCCGTCCGCCGCCGTGTCGGTCGCGCCGCAGCCGGCGAGGGCGGCGAGCGCGAGGAGCAGGGCGGCGAGCGCGGCGAGGACCGCCGCGGCGCGCCGAACGGGCCACGCGGCCGTGCGCCGGGCCTCCGCCGGCTTGGGCCGCGTGCCTACGGCGGTCTGCGCGGTGGCGCGCCGCCCGCGCCACGCGGCCGTGCGCCGCGCCTCCGCCAGCCCGGGCCGCGCCCGCCGGCCCTCCGCCGCCGGGGCCGCCGCCCGCGCGTGCTGTCGGTGACCATCCATCAGGGGCTCCGTGCTCACGGGGGCATCGTCGCACTCCCCCGAGTGTGGTCAACCTATTCTGCGCCGCGGACGGAACGCCCTGTCGCGCCGGCCGCGCTCAAGGTCGTGGCGGCCGATGACGAAGACGGCCGTAGGTTGTACGTGCTGGCGCATCGACCTGGAGGGGTCTCATGCCCGTGAAGCCGCTCGCCGGCCTGAGCCGAACGCTGCGCGGCCTGCTCGTCGCCAACATCGTGGCGTCGGTCCTGTCGCTGCTCGCCGCCCTCTACAGCTACGTGGAGTACGCCGCGCTCCCCGAGGGCACCGACTACGCGGAGGTCCTCCTCCCGTCGGACGCGATCGTCCTCCTCGTCTACTGGCCGGCGTTCGGCCTGTTCGTCGCCGTCGGCGTGGTCTTCCTCATGTGGGTGTACCGGGCCAACAAGAACCTGCGCGCGCTGTCCGGGACGACACTGCGCTTCACGCCCGGATGGTCGGTGGCGTGGTTCTTCATCCCGATCCTCTGCGTGGTCAGGCCCTATCAGGTGGTGAAGGAGATCTGGCTCGTGAGCCACCGGCGACGGGAGCCGCTGCTCATCGGGCAGGCGGCGACCGGCGAGGGGGCCGGCCTCGTGGGTCTGTGGTGGGCGAGCTTCCTGCTCTCGACCGTCGTCGGACAGGTCGTGTCGAGGCTCTCGTACGACGTGGTCGACGTGCAGACTCACCTGACGGCCCTCGCCGGCGACGCGGTCACGAGCGCCGTGGACGCGGTCGGCTACGTGGTGACGCTCGTGCTGGTCGTACGCCTCACGGCCGCGTACGCGGCGAACATCGACGAACGCGCGCTCCAGGCGGCCCCGGGCGGGTCGGGGAGCGCGTGGCCGGCCGGGGAGTGGGGCGCATGGCCGGCCGGTCAGGCTTCCGCTGCCTGGCCGGCGTGCGGCGCCGCCCCCGCCGGCGTGGCCGCGGTCGGCGGTGCGCCGCCCCTCGCGGGGCCGCGCTCGACCGCCGCCGGTCGGGTGGACGCGGCGGCGGGCGCGACCGGCGTCACGGGCGGCGCCGCGCGCCCGGTCCCGGCCTCGGCCGCGCCGCGCGAACTGCCGCCGCCGGCGTGGCACCCCGACCCGACCCGCCGTCACGAGCTGCGCTGGTGGGACGGCGGGGAGTGGACGGAGTTCGTCGGTGACGGCGGGGTGATGAGCGAAGACCCGGTGTGAGGCCGGCCGGCGCCGCGGCGGCGGAACGGCCGCGGCGCATGGTCTGCCGTGGGCGTCGCCGGCCGGCAGCCTCGCGCGCTCGCGCGGTGCTATACTCGGCCGACCATGCAGTATCTCTCCCGGATCGCCTCTCCGGCCGATCTCCGCCAGCTCTCCGACCCCGAGCTCGAGACGCTGTGCGCCGAGATCCGCCAGCTCATCCTCCGCTGCGTCAGCGAGACCGGCGGTCACCTGGCCGCCAGCCTGGGCACGGTCGAGCTGACCGTCGCCCTGCACAGCATGATGGACAGCCCGCAGGACAGGATCGTGTGGGACGTCGGTCACCAGTGCTACACGCACAAGATCCTCACCGGGCGGCGCGACGCCTTCGAGACCATCCGCCAGGAGGGTGGGCTCTCCGGCTTCCCCTGTCGCTTCGAGAGCGAGCACGACGTCGTCGGCACGGGGCACGCGTCCACCTCGATCAGCTACGGGCTCGGGCTGGTGGAGGCCGCGCGCCTCGCCGGCGAGGCGCGCGGCCGCGTCTGCTGCGTCATCGGCGACGGGGCCTTGACCGGGGGGACCGCCTTCGAGGCGCTCAACAACGCCGGCCACCTGCGCACGCCGCTCGTCGTGCTGCTCAACGACAACCAGATGTCGATCAAGCCCAACGTGGGCGCCCTTCAGCTCTACCTCAACCGCCTCAGGCTCGACCCGACCCTGACGCGCCTGCGCGAGGACCTCGAGCACACGCTGCAGCGGGTGCCCGCGATCGGCGAGCGCGCCTACGCCCTCGGCAAGGACGTCAAGGAGTCGATGAAGGCCCTGATCTTGCCGGGGATGCTCTTCGAGGAGATGGGGTTCGCCTATCTGGGCGTGATCGACGGCCACGACCTCAAGGCCCTTCGCGAGGCGCTGCGCCAGGCGTTCGAGACCGACCGGCCGGTGCTCGTGCACGCACGCACGGTCAAGGGCAAGGGGTACGAACCGGCCGAGAGCCGGCCGGACGAGTACCACGGCACCGGGCCGTTCTTCCTCGGCAACGGCGAGAAGAAGGACGCCGCGGGCGCCGGCGCGGGAGCGCCGGCCGCCGGCGAGGCGGGCGCCGGGCAGGTGGGCGAGACCGCGGCCGTCGCCCCGGCGGGCTCCGAAGCGGCCGTCGCCCCGGCGGCGCCGATGACGACGTACACGCGGGCCTTCGGCGAGGCGCTCGTGCGGCTCGCCGAGGACGATCTGCGCGTCGTCGCCATCACCGCCGCGATGACGCAGGGCACGGGTCTCGAGCTGTTCGAGCAACGGTACCCGGAGCGCTTCTACGACGTGGGCATCGCCGAGGAGCACGCGGCCGTCTTCGCCGCCGGCCTCGCGCTCGGGGGCCTACGGCCCGTCGTGGCCGTGTACTCGACCTTCCTCCAGCGCGCCTTCGACATGCTGATCCAGGACGTCGGCCTGCAGCGGCTGCCCGTGGTGTTCGCCGTCGACCGTGCCGGCCTCGTCGGCGACGACGGGCCGACGCACCACGGCGCCTTCGACCTCTCGTACCTGCGGATGGTCCCCGGCATGACCGTGATGGCGCCCTCGTCGCAGCTCGAGCTGCAGCGCATGCTGGCGACGGCGCTGACCCTCGACGGGCCGGCGGCGATCCGCTATCCCCGGGGGATGGCGGCGCCGTTCGCCGCTCCCGAGGTGCTGGAGCCGATGACCGTCGGTGAGAGCGAGGTGCTCGCGGAGGGCGCCGACGTGGCGCTGATCGGCGTCGGCACCGGCGTCGCCGTCGCGGCCGGTGCCGCCGACGCGCTGCGCGCCCAGGGTCTCACACCGACCGTCGTCGACGCGCGCTTCGTGAAACCGCTGGACCGCGAGCTGCTCGGCCGGCTGGCGGCGACGCACCGCCTGCTCGTGACCGTCGAGGAGAACGTGCTCGCCGGCGGGTTCGGGAGCGCCGTCCTCGAGGCGGTCGCCCCGAGCCGCGTCGAGGTGCTGCGCTTCGGCCTGCCCGACGCGTTCGTGCCGCACGGCGACCGCGCGCGCCTGTTGCGTGAGGCCGGCCTGACGGCCGAGGCCGTCGCCGCCGCCGTGGCTGAGGTCGTGGTGGCCACCCGCTCCGTCGAGGCCGTGACTACCGCCGCGGTCGAGGCCGTGACGGCCGGCTCCGCCGGCGCCGGGGGCGCCGTGACGCCGAGCGCCGACGGACCGGCGGCGGTGCGCGTCACGGCGACGCCCGGGGGCCGCGGGCGCGCCCGCGGCGCGAAGGGCGGCAACGGCGGCGCGAAGGCCGGCGACGCCGCCGCCGCGAAGAGCGGCAACGGCGACGCCGACACGGCCGAGGCCGGACCCGGGACCCGCACGGCGAAGCTCGCGCACCCGGGCTGACGTCGTGCGCGAGCGGCTCGACACGCTGCTCGTCGAGCGCGGCCTCTTCGACACTCGCGCCCGCGCGCGCGCCGCGGTGCTCGCCGGCGAGGTGACGGTCGAGGGGGCGGTCGTCGACAAGCCCGGCACCCGGTTCGCGCCCGGCGTCGACCTTTCGGTGGCCGCGCGCCGGCGTTACGTCTCGCGCGGCGGGGACAAGCTGGACCACGCGATGACCGCCTTGGGCGTCGGCGTCGACGGCGAGGACTGCATCGACCTCGGCAGCTCGACCGGCGGGTTCGTGGAGCGGCTGCTCGAAGGGGGCGCCGCCCGCGTCGTCGCCGTGGACGTCGGCTACGGGCAGCTCGACTGGGCGCTGCGTAACGACCCCCGCGTGACCGTCATGGAGCGCACGAACGCGCGCGAGCTGACGCCCGATCGTCTACCGTTCCGGCCCTCGTTCGTGACCGCCGACCTGTCCTTCATCTCCCTGACGACGGCGCTGGCCTCCGTGCTAGAATGCCTGCGCTCCGGCTACCGGGGCCTCGTGCTCGTGAAGCCGCAGTTCGAGGCCGGCCGTGGCCACGTCGGCAAGGGGGGCGTCGTGCGCGACCAGGGCGTGCACACCGAAGTGCTCGCGCGCGTCGGCGCCTGGCTCGAAGAGCGCGGCGCCGAGGTCCTCGGCATGACCGACTCCGGGCACCCCGGCCCCAAGGGCAACCTCGAGTACTTCGTCCACTTCCGCGAGGCGTCGGCGCCGGCCGTGCCGGCGGCGGCCGGGGGCGGCGACGGGGCGGCCGGGTCGACGCGCGCGGCCGCGCGCGTCGACCCGGCCGCCGAAGCGCGCCGCGCCGTCGCCGCCGCTCACGGTGACGAAGCCGCCTCCGACCCGGACGCCGGCGATGCCTGAGCCCCTGCGCCGCGTCGCCGTCGCGACCCACTTGGCCGACGCGCCCACGCGCGCCGCGCTCAGCGACCTCGTCCAGCTGGGCGCCGAGCACGGGCTCGAGCTCCTCATGACCGCCGACGAGGCGGCGAAGCACCCGCACGAGGCCGCCCTCGGCTACGAGCGCATCGCCGACGACGAGCTCGGCGCCGCCGACCTCGCCCTCGTCTTCGGCGGCGACGGCACCGTCTTGCGCTCGCTCGGCCGCCTGCTCGGCACCGGCGTCCCCACCCTGGGCGTCAACTTCGGCCACGTCGGCTTCCTCGCCAGCCTCCCGCCCGAGGGCTGGCAGGCGAGCCTCGCGCCGATGCTCGCCGGCGACTACGCCACGGTCGACCTGCTCACGGTCGCCGTCGAGATAAACGGCGACCGCTTCCGCGGCGTCAACGACGTCGTGCTCTCGCGCGTCGCGCCGCGCCACGTCCTCCACCTCGAGTACGAGGTCTCCGGGGTCACCATAGGGCGCATGCTCTGCGACGGGCTCATCGTCGCCACGCCCAGCGGCTCGACCGCCTACAACCTCTCCTGCGACGGACCGATCGTCGTGTGGGACGCCGCCGTCCTCGTCCTCAACTTCATCGCCCCGCACTCGCTCGCCTTCCGGCCGCTGGTGCTGCGCCCCGACCTCGACATCACGGCACGCAACGTCTCCTACGGCCAGGAGGCCGAGATCATGGTCGACGGCGCCTCGATGGGCCGCATGCGCGGCGGCGACGAGGTGCGCATCCGCGCCGGCGAGCGTGGCGCCCGCCTCATGCTGCGCAGCCGCGACTCGTTCTACCAGAACGTCGAGGAGAAGCTCTTCGACCGCAAGCATGCTCGCTGAGCTCCAGATCGACGACCTCGTGCTCATCGAGGCGGCTCGCCTCGAGCTCTCACCCGGCCTCAACGTGATCACCGGCGAGACCGGGGCCGGCAAGTCGCTGCTCGCCCAGGCCATCGGTCTGCTGATGGGGCAGAAGGGCAGCGACGACCTGATCCGCCCCGGGGCGCAGAGGGCTCTGGTGCAGGCGCTGTTCGAGCCGTCGGGGGAGAGGGAGGACGCGGCGGACGACGAGGACGCAGCGGCGGCGTCGGAGGACGCAGCGGCGGCGTCGGGAGGGGATACAGCGGCGGCGTCGGGAGGGGATACAGCGGCGGCGTCGAGCGGGGACGCAGCGTCGGCGTCGGGCGGGGATGCAGCGCACGCGCCGGCAGGTGGCCGTGCGGAGACGCTCGCCGTGGCGCGCGAGCTGCCCCGCGGCGGGCGCTCCCGCGCCCGCCGCGACGGGCTCATGAGCTCGGCCGCCGCCGTCGAGGAGGCGCTGCGCGAGCGCCTCGCGTTCTACGGCCAGCTCGAGCACACGCGCCTGCTGCAGCTGGAGCGCCAGCTCGACCTGCTCGACGGCTTCGCCCCGGCCGAGATCGGCCCTCTGGCCGACGCCTACACCGAGGCGTACAGGCACGCGCACGCTCTCTCCCGCGAGCTCGAGGAACTGCAGTCCGCCGGTCGCGAACGCGAGCGCGAGATCGACATGCTGCGCTTCCAGGTCGGCGAGATCGACGGGGCCTCCCTCGAGCCCGGCGAAGACCAGCGTCTCGCCGTCGAGCGCGAGCGGCTGCGGCACGCCGGCAAGCTGCTCGAGCGGGTGGGCGGCGCCCTCGCCCTGCTCGCGGGGGAGGGCGAGCACGCCGCCCTCGACGCCGTCCGTGTGGCGCAGCGCCTGGTCGGCGAGGCGGCGGCGCTCGACGAGGGCCTCGGCGGCACGGCGGCGCGTCTCGACGCGCTCACCGCCGAGCTCGACGACACCGCCGCCGCCCTCCGTGCCTACCTCGACGAGCTCGACGTCGACCCGGCGCATCGCGACGCGCTCGAGACTCGCTACGACCTCGTGCGCGCCCTGCAGCGCAAGTACGGGGCCACGGCCGACGAGGTGCTGGCCTATGCCGACGAGGCCCGGGCGCGACTCGCGCGGCTCGAGGAGTTCGAGGCGAACGAGGAGGCGCTGACGGGCGCCGCACGGGAGGCCCGCGTGGCGGCCGTGGCGGCCGCCGGCCGCCTCACGGCCGCGCGGGCCGCGGCGGCGCCCGCCTTCGCCGCGCGCGTCGAGGAAGAGCTCCGCCAGCTCGCGATGCCGCACGCGCGCTTCGAGGCCCGGGTCACGTCGCGGGTCGCGGGGGCGCCCGCCGGCGCGGCGTCTGACGATCGCGCCGCGGTGGACCGGTCGTCGGCCGACGCCGCGCGTGACCGGTCGTCGGCCGACGCGCGCGACCGGCCGTCGAGCGACGCCGCGCGTGACCGGTCGTCGGCCGACGCGCATGACCGGCGGTCGGCGGAGGCCGCGCGTGACCGGTCGGCCGACGCCGTCGAAGCCGCCTGGCAGAGGCTCGCTCCGCGGGGCGCCGACGACGTCGAGTTCTACTTCGGCGCCAATCCGGGAATGCCGCTGCGCCCGCTTCGCGACACCGCTTCGGGCGGCGAGCTCTCGCGTGTCATGCTGACTATCCGCGGCATGGTGACGCTCGGCGACGACGTCGAGACCCTGATCTTCGACGAGGTCGACGCCGGCATCGGCGGCGTCACGGCGGCGGCCCTCGGCGAGCGTCTGGCGACGCTCGCCGAGGGCCGCCAGATCGTCTGCATCACCCACCTCCCGCAGGTGGCCGCGTATGCCGAGCGTCAGTACGCGATCTCCAAGGTCACCGACGCCGAGGCCGGTACCACTCACACCGAGGTGCGCCTCGTCGAGGGCGACGAGCGCCTCGCCGAGCTGTGCCGCATGCTCGGCGCCGCGCCCGACGACGCCGCCGCCCGCCGCCACGCCCAAGGCCTGCTCGACCGGGCGAGGGCGGCGGCGCGCTGACGCGCCACGCTGACGCGCCACGCTGACGCGCCACGCTGACGCGCCACGCTGACGCACCAGGCTGCCGCGCCACCCTGACGCACCAGGCTGACGCGCCACGCGGACGCACCAGGCTGCCGCGCCACGCGGACGCACCAGGCTGCCGCGCCACGCGGACGCACCAGGCTGGCGCTTCGCGCTGCTGGGCAGGGCGCGGCCGCGTCCCCCCGCTGATTTCACACCGAGGTAGCCATCCGGGCCCGTACGGAGGCGCCGCATTCTGCGGGCGAGCGAGCCGGGTCGCCGTTCGGCGATGCCGGGGCACTCCCGGGGCGCTCCCGGAGGTGTCACCGAACGCGCGAACGTCACCCCGCAAGACGGCGAAAACCGTCCATCGGGTGTCACGGACCAACGCGTTCCGTCCTGTTTCGGGCAGATTCGGGCGCTCGCATCGCGACAGGCGAGCCCGGCACCGGCATCGGGAGCCGGTGACCGCAGGAGCGACAGCGGTGTGGTGTCCGGAGCGGCTACGTCAATGGCTACTTGGTAACCTCCCTCTCGCTGCACGGAGTCGTCGAAGAGCCCGAAGATCGGGCGTCGCCTCGGCGAGACGCGCCGCCAAAGCTTCCCCGCTGCCCCGCTGCTCCGCTGCCGCCCCGTCGCCCTGCCGCGCCGTCGCCCCGTCGCCCTGCCGCCCCGTCGCCCTGCCGCCCCGTCGCCCTGCCCCGCTGCCGCCCCGTCGCGCTGCTGCGCCGTCACGACGCTGCGCGTCACGACGCCTTGGTCACCATCTCGAGACAGCCTACTATTATGTACGGGGCAGACGTCGGTTCGGCCGCGACCGTCACCCGCCTGCGCGGCGAGATCCGTCGTCGGGCGTTAGTCGATCGATGGTTACGGCGAAAGAAGGCGGTTGACGTTGACGCTTTCGCTGAGGGGCCGAGGAAGGTGGGCGGGGCCTCAACCGCGGACCGCGGCGGACCGCGAAGCCTCAGCGAAGCATGGTGCGAGTTCGGGTCCAGGCACGGGTCGGCGGGCGGCACCGCAGACGGAACGCGCGCGGGCGAGGGCATCGGCGGCGGCCACGTCCGTCAAGGTGGTGTACGAGTTCCTCCGCTCCATCCGCTTCTCGGATGCTCAGCTCGCCAGGAGCTGAGCCGTCACCTCCTCGGGGTTCTCGAGCTCCGTGAGCATCGCCGCGGTGAG
>Ga0209164_1003550_pt1 | contig 14689 bp, 12 predicted proteins | sample MTBNYHSulfiMetaG_FD_187458 | JGI IMG/M metagenome (GOLD analysis project Ga0209164, IMG submission 187458) | Enrichment culture microbial communities from rom New York Harbor, USA that are MTBE-degrading - MTBE-NYH (New York Harbor Sulfidogenic)... | ecosystem: Environmental > Aquatic > Marine >...
TACGGCGACCATGCCGGACGGTGGTCGGTGGCGGGGTCGTCGGTGAGGCGGGTCTGGTTCGCCCCGTCGGCGTCCATGACGTAGATTTCCTCGTTGCCGTCGCGGTCGGAGACGAAGGCGATTCTCGTTCCATCGGGGCTCCACGAGAACTGGTAGTCCCGCGCCGGGTTGCTGGTGAGGTTGACGGGGTTGGAGCCGTCCGCTGCCATCACGTAGACATCGGACCAGCGGGCGAAGGCGATGCGGCTGCCGTCGGGCGACCAGGTGGGGGCGCTGTCGCTGGCGGGGTCGCTGGTGAGGTTGGCCGGATTGGCCCCGTCGGCATCCATGACGTATACTTCGAAGTTGCCGTCGCGGTCGGAGTGGAAGGCAATCCTCGCGCCGTCGGGCGACCAGCAGGGGGCCAGGTCGGCGGCGGGGTTGGTGGTGAGATTGGTCAGACCGGAGCCGTCCGGCGCCACCGTGAAGATGTCGTAGTCGCCGCCCCGGTCGGAGATGAAGGCGATGCGGCTTCCGTCGGGCGACCACGAGGGGCCCTGGTCCGTGGCGGGGTTGCCGGTGATGTTGAGCGGGTTGGAGCCGTCGGCGTCCATCACGTAGACCTCGTCGTTGCCGTCGCGGTTGGTGACGAAGGCGATGCGGCTCCCGTCGGGCGACCAGGACATCTGGTAGTCCCTGGCCGCGTTGTTGCTGAGGTTCACCGGGTCGGAGCCGTCAGGCCGCATCACGTAGACCTCGGACTGGCCGTCACGGCTCGTTTGAAAGGCGATGACGTTCCCGCCGGGCGACCATACGGGGCTGAGGTCGCTCATCGGGCTGTTGGTCAGATTGACCGCGCTGGCCCCGTTCCCGCTGAGCAGGTAGACCTCAGGGTTGCCATCGCGGTGGGAGACGAAGACGATGGAGGGCTCGGAGTGGGGTGGACAGCACCCGCTTCCGGCGGAGAGCAGCAGGGCGCACAGGATGGCGGCGGAGGCGACGCCGGTTGACCTGGCAATTGCGCTGCTCATTGGCCTGGGAACCCGCGATAAGCGCCGCCGGCACCGTCCGCGGCGCGGTCGCCAAGAGGCTAGCATCTTCTGCCGCACGATGTCAATGTCGCCGGTGCTCACCCTCCACCCTCACCCTCTCCCTCATGGGGAGAGGGGCGAGGTTCGGGCGTTGCCGGCGGTGCGGGTGGTTGACAAGCGAGTGTTGTATGCGTATGCTGGTCACCCGACATCCCGCCGGGCGTGCCTGAGGCCGGCCGGTGGAATCGCTTGCAGGGGGGCACAGGGTCCTGGACGATATCATCTCAGGAGGTGGCGCACAATGGCTATCTACGTAATGCTCACGACCCTCACCGACGAGGGAAGGAAGACCATCAAGGAGAACCCGGAGAGGATCAAGGCGGTCAACAAGGAGGTCGAGGCCATGGGGGCGAAGGTAGTGGGCCAGTATGCCCTTCTCGGCCCCTACGACTTCGTCAACATCCTCGAGGCCCCGAGCAATGAGGTCATCACCAGGGTGGCCATCGAGCTCGGCGCGAGGGGCACCCTGGGGACGCTCACCATGGCCGGCATGACGCTGGACGACTTCATAAAGGGAGTGAAGAAGTAGCCCTGTCCCGGCACAGCCCTTGTGCCCCCCGGCTGAAGAAGGGAGTAACCACGTGAGGCTGTCCATGCTCGCACTCGCTCTTGTTGTCGCCGCGCTGGTGACGGCGGGGTGCTCGTGCGGGGGAACTAAATACTCGGTGTATACCGACGTGGCCGGCGGCTTCGCCATATCCCATCCCGGCGATTGGGAACAGGTGCCGGAGGACGAGGTGCCGCAGGGGATACTGGTCATCTTCCGGCCGGGCACGGCGTGCGGCAGCGTCAGCGAGAGCATCAACGTGGTGCGGGGCGAGCTGTACCAGCCGATGACCGTTGACGAGTGGTTCGCCGAGAAGCAGACCCCGCTGAGCATGCTCGGCGAGTACACCCCGATCTCCACGGAGAAGGTGACGGTGGGTGGCTTCGAGGCCATCAAGCACGTATTCTCCGCCTGGGGCGAGCCCCAGACGGTGGTCCAGGCGATGCAACTGTACGTGCTGGACGGCATGACGGCGTGGATTGTCACCTGCCGCTGCGACCCGGCGTGCTACGACGGCCGCGAGACGATGTTCGATACCGTGGTCAACAGCTTCCGGCTTGTGGACTGAGGCCGGTGGTGAAGGGCTAGCGCACGCCGTCGTGGTTCCGCGAAGCCGGTGGCATGCCGCGACCGGCCGGGGGGTGGACGGGTGGGTGAAACGGGGGCAGGGACGGTTGTGCGTGACGCCGCCACACACTGGAATGGGCTCGATGAGACGACTTTCGCTGCTTTCCGCCGTGATTCTGGCGGTGGCTGTCGGTATCGCTGGCTGCGGTTGCCCTTCGGGCACCACTGACGACGGCTCGTTCCCAACGGCCTACCTTTCCGCCACCTTTGAAGCCGGCGACGGCCCGCGCGGCCTGTGCTTCGACGGGGAGAACATCTGGGTGGCCAGCCAGTACAGCGGCGACGTCACCAAGCTGAGGGCCGGCGACGGGGCGGTCCTGGGCAGCTACACCGTGGACGCCGGTGCCCGCCGCGTCTGCTTCGACGGGGAGAACGTCTGGGTGGCCTGCTACAGGGGCGACAGCATCGCCAAGTTGAGGGCCAGCGATGGCGAGGTGCTGGGCATCTTTCACCTCGGCACGGGTCCCCGCGACATCCGCTTCGACGGCGAGCACATCTGGATGACCAGCCACGGGGGCTGCACCGTCACCAAGATCAGGCCCAGCGACGGCAAGATGCTTGGCCGGTACGCCGTGGGCAAGTATCCCCAGGGCATATGCTTTGTGGGGGACGACGTGTGGGTGGCCAACGTCGGCGGCCTCAGCGTGACCAGGCTCAGGGCCAGCGACGGCGAGGTGCTGGCCACCTATCCGGTGGGCGAGAGCCCCAGGTTCCTCGCCTTCGACGGAAAGGACATGTGGATCACCGACACCGACAGCAGCACCGTGTTCAAGATGAGCATTGCTGATGGCGAGATACTGGGGGCGTACACCATTGACGAGTCGCCCTACGACATCTGTTTCGATGGCACCCATATCTGGGTGACGGAGCTCCAGTACCACCACGTGCACAAGCTGAGCACCGACGGCGAGGTAGTGGGCAGCTACTTCGTCGGGGGCGCTCCCTTTGGTGTCTGCTGTGAGGGGGAGAACATCTGGGCCAGCCGCTATGTGTATGACAGCGTCACCAAGCTGTATCCTGAGGAGTAGTCCGCCGACATGAGACACGCCCCGCTGCTCCTGCTCACCGCCGCCGTTCTTCTCGCCCTCCTCTGCGGGTGCAACCGCGCGCCTGCGGAGCCCCGGGTGGAGAGCTTCGCCGCGGGCGACGGCCCGTGGGGCATCTGCTGCGATGGCGGGAACGTGTGGGTGGCCAACTACTGGAGCGACACGGTGCTCAAGATTCGAGGCAGCGATGGCGTGGTCGTGGGCAACTACACCGTGGGCCGGGCGCCTCGCGAGCTGTGCTTCGACGGGGAGAATATCTGGGTGACCAAGCACCTCAGCGACGAGGTGACCAAGCTGAGGGCCAGCGATGGCGAGGTGGTGGCAAACATACCCGTTGGCAGCTACCCCGAGGGCATTTGCTTCGACGGGGAGAACATCTGGGTGGCGGTCCACGGGGACAACACGCTGGCCAAGCTGCGGGCGAGCGATGGGGAGTTGCTGGACACCTTCGATGTCGGCCGCGCTCCTCAGGGCCTGCACTGCGACGGACAGTACGTGTGGGCAGCGGTCTGTGCCGGCGACAGCGTCGTCAAGGTGGGTCCCGGTGACGCGGAGATCGCTGCCACGCATAACCTGGGGCTCTACACCTCGCCCTTCAAGCTCTGTGGCGACGGCGATGGCAATTTGTGGGTCACCAACGCCGGCAGGGATACGGTGACCAAGCTGCGGGCCAGCGACGGCGAGGTCCTCGACACGTACCCGGTGGGCGATGCCCCCCACGGCATCTGCTACGATGGGGAGGGTATCTGGGTGGTGAACGACTGGAGCGATGACGTGTACCGGCTCCGCCCCAGCGACGGCGAGGTGCTGGAGACCTTCACCGTGGACGACTATCCCCAGAGCACGTGCTTTGACGGCCGCTACGTCTGGGTAACCTGTGCCTGGGGCGATAGCGTCATCAGGATACGGGTGAGCGACCACTAGCCGCTGCAACGACGCGGCGCTTTCCCCCTCCTTTTTCTGAGCAGTCCCCCTTTGGCGGTGCCTTGAGCGCGTGGGGAATCGGGGTTGGCCCGGTGCTGCCGGGGGGCAACCCTGCTTGTAAAGCGAGATAGGGTGAATTATAATACACTGTTAAGCTTCTTTGCGTTTCAGGTATGAGTTGTGACGACAAAGCGCGATTATTATGAGGTTCTGGGGGTGGACAGGTCCGCCTCCGAAGGCGAGATAAAGCGGGCCTTCAGGAAGCTGGCCTTCCAGTACCATCCCGACCATAACCGTGACGATGGCGCCGAGGAGAAGTTCAAGGAGGCCAACGAGGCCTTCGAGGTCCTCAGCGATGCGAACAAACGGGCGGCGTACGACCGCTTCGGGCACGCGGGACCGGGGTTCGGTCAGGGCTTCGGCGGGTTCCGCGGCTTCGACGATATCTTCAGCGGTGGTCTGGGCGACATCTTCGACACCTTCTTCGGCGGGGCCACGACGGCAACGAGGAGCGGCCCGCAACGGGGCGGCGACATCCGCGTCGGCGTGACCATCTCCTTTGAAGAGGCGGTGTTTGGCTGCGAGAAACAGGTCGAGATTCAACGTGTGGAGAACTGCTCCACGTGTCACGGCAGCGGCAGTGAGCCGGGGAGCCGGGCGGAGAAGTGTGTCGAATGTGACGGCACGGGCCAGGTGCGCCGCGTGCAGCGGAGCGTTTTCGGGCGGTTCGTCAACATGGCCACGTGTCCCCGCTGCGGTGGCGAGGGACGGGTGGTGACCAAGCCCTGCCCGCAATGCCGCGGCTCGGGCAGGCAGAAGGGCAAGCGCCGGCTTGTGGTGAGCATTCCCGCCGGGGTCGATGATGGCTCTCAGATACGTATCAGCGGGGAGGGCAACGCCGGGACGCGCGGCGGCGGCCCGGGTAACGTCTATGTAAGCCTGGAGGTCGAGGGGCACCGGTTGTTCCAGCGGCGTGGGGACGACATCCTCTATGACCTGCCGCTGAACTTCGCCCAGGCGGCGCTGGGGGCCGAGGTCGAGATACCCACGGTGGACAGCCCGGTTAGCGTCAAGATCCCCCCGGGAACGCAGACGGGCAAGGTGATACGGCTGCGGGACAAGGGGGTGCCCCACCTCAGGGGCGGCGGCCGGGGTTCCCAACTGGTGATGGTCCACGTGGTGACCCCGGAGAGCCTGACCAAGGAGCAGCGCCGGCTGCTTGCAGAGCTGGGGAAGTCCCTGGGCGGGGCCAAGCTGCCCAAGGAGACCACGGGGCTCTTCGACAAGCTCAGGGATATCCTCGATGTGTGACCCTGTGCTCCAGGGGTAAGGGCCTATGCACCGCTTTTTCATCCCCCCAGAATGGATCGATGGGAAGAAGGTGGTGATGAGGGGGAGGCAGGTCCATCAACTCAGAGACGTCCTCAGACTCGGTAGCGGCGACCGCATTGCCGTGCTGGACAACACTGGCCGGGAGTACCAGGTGGAGCTGGAGCGGGTGGAGCGCGGCTACGCGCATGGCGTCATCACCGCGACAGGCACTGCGGCCGAACCCCGCACCGCCATCACCCTGTATCAGGCGCTGTTGAAGGCGAGCAGATTTGAGTTCATTGTCCAGAAATGCACCGAGCTTGGCGTGGCCCGTTTTGTTCCCATGATGTGCCAGCGATGCGTTGTGAGAGGGCCTGAGGCTGCGTCTGACCGCAAGCTGGAGCGCTGGCGAAGGATCGTTGTGGAAGCGGCGGAGCAATCGGGGCGGGGGAAGCTGCCGGTGGTTGAGCCAGCCGTGACCTTCGAGGAGGCCTGCCGGTCGGTGGCGGGGTTCTCCCTGCTGCCCTGGGAGGGGGAGCAGGCGCTTGGCCTCCGTGCCGCCCTGCGAGGGGAGCTTGGCCGCAGGGACGACTCGCTGTTGGTCAACCTGTTCGTGGGTCCGGAGGGAGGGTTTGCCGTTTCTGAGGTGGAGTTCGCCCGCTCCTGCGGGGTCGTGCCGGTCACACTGGGAAGCCGCGTGCTGCGGGCGGAGACCGCCGGGCTGGTGGCGGCCAGCGCGATACTGTACGAGTGCGGCGACCTAGACCCGCCGGACTCCCGCTAGGCACTCCATCGCCTCGCCGAGGTCGAATCCCTCGTAGAGCACGCGGTAGAGCTGTGCGGTGATGGGCACGTCGACGGCGAGGTCGGCGGCGAGCCTGACGGCGGCGGCGGTGGTGGCGATACCCTCGACGACGCTGGCCATGGAGCCCTGGATTTCGTCCACGGTGCGCCCGCGCGCCAGCTCCCGGCCGAAGGTGCGGTTGCGGCTGAGAGGACTGGAGCACGTGGCGACCAGGTCGCCAACGCCGGCAAGGCCGGAGAAGGTGGCCGGGTCGGCCCCGGCGGCGATGGCGAGGCGGGTGATCTCGGCGAAACCGCGCGTCACGAAGGCCGCCTTGGCATTGTCGCCGTAGCCCAGGGCGTCCAGCATGCCCGCCCCCAGGGCGATGATGTTCTTCAGCGCTCCCGCCAGCTCCACGCCGGCGAGGTCGTCGCTTATCTCAACCCGGAAGGTGGGCGAGTCCATTATCTGCTGCACCGTTGCCACCACAGCGCCGTCCCGGGCGGCCAGTACCGTGGCTGCGGGCAGCCCCTGGGCTATCTCCTTGGAGAAGTTAGGCCCGGAGATGGCGCATATGGGGTGGTTGACCGAGGGGCCGAGTTCCTCGGCGATGACCTGGGTCATCCGCTTCGTCGAGTCCTTCTCCAGCCCCTTGGCGACGCTGAGGATGGGTACGTTCTCGGCGATGTGCTCCCTCACCAGCCTCACGTTGCGCCGCATCTCCTGCGAGGGCACGGCGAATATGACTAGCGCGGCGCCCTGGAGCGCGTCCCCGGCGTGGCTGGTGACGGATAGCGTGTCGGGGAAGGGGATGCCGGGGAGGCGGGCGGCGTTCTCCCTGTCGCGGTCGAGGGTTTCCGCTTCCTCTTCGCTCCGCGCCCACAGTGATACGTTCATACCCTTGCGGGCGAGCATTATCCCCAGGGCGGTGCCCCACGCCGTCGTGCCGATGATGGCGACCTTCATGGAATCTCCGTTCGTTGACCTATCTTGCGTTCCGTGCCGCTGAGCAGCCGCTGTATGTTGCCGCGATGGCGGATGATGACGAGGGCCGCCACCAAGGCGCCGAAGATGACGTAGGCAAGGGGCTCCACGTTGAAGATGAAGAAGATGACCATGACCACGACCATGGCGACCCCCGCCAGTACGGAGCCGAGGGAGACGTAGCGGGTGAGCGCGACCACCAGGATGAAGACGGGCAGGCAGATGACGGCGACGAGCCAGCTTATCACCAGGAGGGCGCCGAGGGCGGTGTTGACCCCGCGGCCTCCGCGAAAGCCGACGAAGACCGGCCAGTTGTGGCCCACGACCGCCGCCGCTCCGCCGGCCATCAGGCCCCAGGCGAACATGTCGGGACGGAGGCTGAACAGGCCCCAGGCGACGCCGGCGGCCACGGCTCCCTTGAGCACGTCGGTGACGAAGACGATGGCGCCCGCTTTGGCGCCCAGCGTGCGCACGACATTGGTCATGCCCATGCCGCCGCTGCCGTAGTCCCGGACGTCGATGCCCCGTGACAGCCGTCCGATGATGACGCCAACGGGGATTGACCCGATGAGATACCCCAGAACGACTGCGCCGACAAACAGCAGCACTATCATTGTTCACCTCTGCCCTTGAAGATTAAGCGCAACGGCGTGCCACGGAAGCCGAAGCTCTGACGGAGCCGGTTCTCCAGGTAGCGCTGGTAGGAGAAGTGGAGCAGCGCGGGATTGTTGACGAAGAAGACGAAGGTAGGCGGGCTTTCCTCGGCCTGAGTGGCGTACAGTATCTTGAGCTTCTTCCCCCGGACCGACGGGGGGCCGTGGGCTGCCACAGCACTCTGGACCACGTTGTTGAGCAGGGAGGTGGGGACCCGTTTCCTGCGTTCTTCGCACAGCTCCCTGGCGGCGACGAGGACCTTGTCCACGCCCTGCCCGAGCTTGGCCGAGGTGAAGAGGATGGGGGTGTTGGGCATGAACTTGAGACGTTCCCGTGTGTAGCGGGTGTATTCATCGCGGCTGTCCTTGTCTTCGATGAGGTCCCACTTGTTGACCACCAGTGCCATCCCCTTGAACGCCCGCTGGATGTAGCCGGCGATGTGGGTATCCTGGGCGGTGACCGGCTCGGTGGCGTCGACGACGAGAACGGCCACGTCCGCCCGGTCAATGGCGCGCTGTGCCCGCCCCACGCTGTAACGCTCAATGCCGCCCTCGATTCGTCCCCTCCGTCTGATCCCCGCAGTGTCGATGAGCAGCATGCGCTCGCCGTTATACTCAAAGACGGTGTCTATGGCATCCCGGGTGGTGCCCGGCGTGTCGGTGACGATGGCCCGCTCCTGTCCCAGGATGGCGTTGAGCAGCATGGACTTGCCCACGTTGGGGCGCCCCACGATGGCCACCTTCGCCATCTCAGGCTCCTCTTCGGGCGGGACGTAGGGGAGACCTTCCACGACCTTGTCGAGGAGCTCGGCGATGTTGATGTTGTGGTGCGCGCTGATAGCCAGGGGGTCGGCGATGCCCAACTGGTGGAACTGCTGTGCCTGGTAGATGCGCTCCTGGTTGTCCGCCTTGTTGACCGCCAGCACAACCGGCTTACCGCACCGCCGCAGCACGTCGGCGATGTCCTCGTCCACCGGGGTCACCCCGTCGACCACGTCGACCATGAAGATGATGGCATCGGCCTCGTCGATGGCTACCTCCACCTGGCTCTTCACCCTCCGGGTGAGGTCGCTGTCCGGGGTGACCAGCAGGCCGCCGGTGTCCACCACGGCGAAGGCATTGTCCTCCCAGTTCATGTCGGCGTAGAGGCGGTCTCTCGTGGTGCCCGGCTCGTCCTCGATGATGGCCAGGCGCTTGCCCGCCAGGCGATTGAACAGGGTGGACTTGCCCACATTGGGCCGGCCCACAATGGCAACGATGGGCTTGGTCATTTCGTCCCTATCAGCTCCACCATGATCGCCTTCTGCATGTGGAGCCTGTTTTCCGCCTGGTCGAAGACCACCGACTGGGGCGCGTCGAGAAGCCCCTCGGCTATCTCCTCGCCGTGATGCGCCGGGAGGTCGTGCATGAAGATGGCATCGGGCTTGGCCAGGGACAGGAGCCGCTCGTCCACCTGGTACGGTGCGAAGACACGGCGGCGCTGCTGTGCCTCCTCCTCCTGGCCCATGCTGGCCCACACGTCGGTGTACACCACGTCGGCGCCCTGCACTGCCGTGTCGGGCTCTTCGGTGAGCACGACCTGCCCCCCGTTCTTCCGTGCCAGGGCCAAGAAGTCCTCTCCCATCTGGTAGCCCCTGGGGGATGCAATCCTGAAGTCCATTCCCACGATGGAGCAGGCCAGGAGCAGGCTGTTGGCCACGTTGTTGGCATCACCCACGTAGCTGAGGACGAGTCCCTTGAGCCGTCCCTTCTTCTCGTAAACGGTCAGCAGGTCGGATAGCACCTGGCACGGGTGCTCCCTGTCGGAGAGGCCGTTGATCACCGGTATGGTGGCATGCTGCGCCAGCATCTCGACGGTGCTGTGGGCGAAGGTGCGGGCGACGATGCCGTCCACGTAGCGAGAGAGCACGCGGGCGACGTCGGCAATCGGCTCACGCTGCCCCAGTCCGACCTCGGCCGGGGACAGGTACAGCGCGTGGCCGCCAAGCTGCTGCATGCCGACATCGAAGCTCACGCGGGTGCGCAGTGAAGGCTTCTCGAACATGAGAGCCACCGACCTGCCTTCGAGCAGCGGCCTCCTCGGGTCCTGCTTGAGCGCAATGGCGCGGTCAATCAGCCTGCGGACCCGCGTGGCGTCCAGGTCGGCGATGGAAAGCAGGTCTTTCATGGCATTTTCCCCTTCTTCGACAATGCCACAAGTATAGCACAAAGGAGCGCAGGCCTCCCGCGTCAGCAGGCGCGTCGTTACTGTTTCGCCGCGCTTCTTGCTATAATGGGGCGAAAGGAAGTAGCCACGATACAAGATGACGGCGGACAAAAAGCCCCTGTTCGTCCTTTTCGACGGCAATGCTCTGGTGCATCGGGCCTTTCATGCTTTGCCGGCGCTGGCGGTGAGCCGCACCGGTGAGGCTACCGGTGCGGTGTACGGCTTCGCCAACATGGTGCTGAAGGTGCTCGCCGAGTTGCGGCCGACGCACTATGCCGTCGCCTTCGACTACCCCGGCCCCACCTTCAGACATCGCGAGTTCGCCGACTACAAGGCACACCGGCCGCCCACTCCCGAGGAACTGAAGACGCAGCTCAGCCGCGTGCGGCAGCTGGTGGCGGCGCTCAACATGCCCCAGTTCGAGATGGAGGGGTACGAGGCCGACGACATCCTGGGCGCTCTTTCCCATCAGGCGTCGGCTCAGGGCATCGATACCGTCATCGTCACCGGCGACCTGGACACGCTGCAGCTCGTCTCACCACGGGTGAAGGTGCTCACGCCCCGCCCGGGAAGGACCTTCAGCGATACCATTCTCTACGATGAGGAAAAGGTGTCGGAGAAATACGGCATCTCCCCGTCACAGGTGGTTGACCTCAAGGGGCTGAAGGGGGACCCGTCGGACAATATACCCGGTGTCAGCGGTGTTGGCGAGAAGACGGCGGTGAAGCTCATCCAGCGGTACGGCAGTGTGGAGGACATCTACTCCCACATCGATGAGGTGGAGCCCGCCAGGCTGCAGCAGACGCTGAAGGAAAGCGAGGGGGTGGCGACGCAGAGCAAGTGGCTGGCTACCATCGCTACTGACATGCAGGTCACCCTGGACCTTGATACGTGCGCCATCTCCCCCTTTGACCGGGACAAGGTGGTGGCGCTCTTCCGGGAGTTGGAGTTCACCCGGCTGCTGGACAAGCTACGTGAGCTGGACGCCGGGGATGCCGGCGCGGCTCCGACGGTCAAGGACGAGACGCCGCCGATGGATTATCGAATCGTGGCCGACACCGAGGCGGTTGACCGGCTTGTTGCCGAGCTGCAGTCCGTTCCCTCCTTCGCCGTCGACGTGGAGACCACCGGCACCGCGCCGATGTTTGCCGGTCTGGTGGGCATCTCGTTGTCGTGGCAGCCCGGCCGGGCCTACTATATCCCGGTGGGCCACCTGTCAGGGGCTCAGCCTCCGCTGGCCTACGTCATTGAACGGCTCCGGCCGGTGGCCGAGGATGCGGGCATCGTCAAGGTGGCCCACAACGGCAAGTTCGACATGACCGTTCTCGCCGAGCACGGCCTGGAGATTCATAATCTTGGCTTCGACACGATGATTGCCGCCCATCTGCTGGGGGAGAAGGCCCTGGGCCTCAAGGCGCTTGCCTTCGGCAAGCTGGGGGTGGAGATGACCCCCATCACCGACCTCATCGGCAAGGGTGCCAAGCAGATTACCATGGCCAGGGTCGATATCGCTCAGGCAAGCCACTATGCCTGTGCCGACGCCGACATGACGTGGCGGCTGGCCGGGCTGTTCGAGGGCCAGTTGAAGGAACAGGGGCTGTGGACGCTATTCGCCGAGCTGGAGATGCCCCTGGTGCCTGTCCTGCTGCGAATGGAGCGGGCCGGCGTGGCGCTGGACAGGGAGGGCCTGTGGACCATGTCGCAGGCACTGGGGCAGAGGGTGAAGGAACTCGAGGCCGAGATCTACCAGTGGGTGGGCCACCAATTTAACATAAACTCTACCCAGCAACTGGGTGTGGTGCTCTTCGAGGAGCTGCGACTCCCCGGAGGGCGGAGGACGAAGAGCGGGCACTCCACCGATGCGTCCGTCCTCGAGAGACTCAGCGGCGCCCACCCGGTCATCGAGCTGCTACTGGAGTACCGCCAGCTGGCGAAGCTCAAATCAACCTATGTCGATTCCCTCCCCGCTCTGATAAACCCCAAGACGGGGAGAGTACATACCAGCTTCAACCAGACGGGCACCGCCACCGGGCGGCTGTCGTCCAGCGACCCCAATCTGCAGAACATCCCGGTGAGAGGCGAGCTGGGCAGGCAGGTGAGGAAGGCCTTTGTCGCCGGCGAGGGTTGCCTGCTGCTGGCGGCGGACTACTCCCAGATCGACCTGCGGGTGCTGGCCCATCTGTCGCAGGATGCCACGTTGCTGGCCGCCTTCCGGCACGATGAGGACATCCACCGCGCGACCGCGTCGGAGGTCTTCGGCGTGGCCCTCTCTGAAGTGACGCCGGAGATGAGGCGGGTGGCCAAGACGGTCAACTTCGGCGTCATCTACGGGATGAGCGGTTACGGGCTGGAGCAGGCCACCGAGCTCTCCCGGGAGGAGGCGTCGGCCTTCATCAACGCCTACTTCGAGAAGCATCCGGGGGTCAAGGAGTACCTTGAGTCAACCAAGCGGCAGGCCAGGGAGCGGGGCTACGTCGAGACGCTACTGGGCAGAAGACGGTACATACCTGAGATCAACTCCTCCAACGGCCAGGTCAGGGCAGCGGCGGAGCGCATGGCGATAAACATGCCGGTCCAGGGCACGTCCGCCGACATCACCAAGCTGGCAATGATCCACGTGCAGCGGGAGATGGACCGGCGGAAGGTGAAGGCCAGGATGACCCTCCAGGTCCACGACGAGCTGGTCTTCGAGGTGCCTGAGGGCGAGGTGGAGGAGATGAGGTCCCTGGTCGAGGAGGTCATGCCCCGGGCGATGACGCTGAGCGTCCCGCTGAAGGTGGATGTCAACACCAGCAAGAACTGGGGCGACATGAAGTAGGCTTGCCGGGGGGCGGGAATCCCCTCTCCTGGCCATGGCGAGTGGGCTTTGGCGACCGCGCCTGGAGCGGATGCTCCAGGCTACCCGACAGACTGGCCGCCGCCTGGCAAACGGATCGGTCCCCTCTCCCTTGAGGGGAGAGGGAGAGGGTGAGAGGCCAGCGGGCCGCGCACGTGGAGCGAAGAGATGCCTGAGCTACCCGAGGTGGAGACCATACGGAGGGACCTGGGCCCCACGCTGGTGGGCCGCAGGTTCGCCGGTGTCACCCTGAACTGGCCCAGGATGGTCCTGTATCCCTCGCCGGAGGCCTTCTCCCGCCTGCTGGTGGGGAAGATGGTCAATGAGCTCGACAGGCGGGGGAAATACCTCATTGTGCGTCTCGACAGCGGTGAGGCGCTCATCCTTCACTTCAGAATGAGTGGCTCGCTCCTCGTCGCTCGTGGGGACGAGCATGACCGCTACTGCCGGGCGCTGTTCACCCTCGACGACGGGACGCGGCTGTGCTTCCGTGACCCCCGCAAGATGGGCAAGATGTGGCTGGTGGAGGACGAGGGTGTGGTGGTGGGGCGGCTTGGCCCTGAGCCGCTGGAGAGCGGCTTCACGCTTGACACCCTGGCACGGCGTCTGGACAACCGTACGGCGCCGGTCAAGGCGCTTCTCTGCGACCAGGCCGTCATCGCCGGGGTGGGCAATATGTACGCCGATGAGGCCCTCTTCGCCGCGGGCATCCATCCGCTGCGGCGGGCGGACAGCCTCACCACCGAGGAGGTGGAGCGGTTACACGGCGCCCTTACCCGTGTGCTGGGACAGGCTATCGGGAGCCACGGCGCCAGCATCACCGACTACTGGCGGCCCGGCGGCGAGCCGGGGACGGCGCAGTTCGAGTTCAAGGTGGCCCACCACGGCGGCCGGCCATGTCCTGTGTGCGGCACCCCCATCGAGCGCCTCCCGATACGCGGGCGTGGCTCCTACTTCTGTCCCAGGTGCCAGTGCCAGCCGGGTTAGGCACACCCGATACCCTGCTCTCGCGGCGTTGCCGCCACCGGGAGCGGAACGGCCACGACTTGATAACATGCTGAGCGATGGGTTATGGTGTTACCCACAGCGGGAATGAAGACGTACGTTGCCGTCCACCATCCGGAGAAGTGCCGTCAGTGTGGCTGGTGCTCGGAGATAGTTGCCTGCCCGGGAGCGGACCAGTCGATATGCATCGGCTGCGGGGCCTGTGTCCTGGCCTGCCCCAACCAGGCCCTGGAGCTGGTGGAGGAGCCGAGAGACAGGGAGGTGACGATCGAGGTGGACGGCAAGCCGGCCAGGGTGCCGGAGCGGATAAGCGTGAAAGCGGCTCTTGCCGAGCTGGGCTACCGCATCGGCAGCGCACCGGGTGAGGCGGAGCTCTTCGCTCCCTGCGGCGTTGGCGCCTGCTGGAGCTGTGCCGTGGAGGTGGACGGCAGGGTGAGACCGGCGTGCGTCACCGCGATAAAGGACGGGATGAGAATCAAGACCGAGCTTCCTCAGGACTACGTGCCGCGGCGGCTTGTTCTCGGTTTCATGGGTCACGAGGTTGGGGGTGTGGGAACGCCGTGGCAGGTCAGATGCTCGCCGCAACCCTACGTTGAGGCGGTCTGTCTGGCGGCGGGGTGCAACCTGAGGTGTCCGCAGTGCTACAATTGGAGCTTCACCTATCAGGGCAAGGGCGATCCCATGACCCCGCAAGAA
>Ga0209164_1003551_pt1 | contig 14683 bp, 7 predicted proteins | sample MTBNYHSulfiMetaG_FD_187458 | JGI IMG/M metagenome (GOLD analysis project Ga0209164, IMG submission 187458) | Enrichment culture microbial communities from rom New York Harbor, USA that are MTBE-degrading - MTBE-NYH (New York Harbor Sulfidogenic)... | ecosystem: Environmental > Aquatic > Marine >...
CCTTGACCTCGCGCGGCAGCGGCAGCAGCTTGTCTTTCAGCCAGAGCGCCTTTCCGCTGATTCCGCTGTAACGGTTATCGAAGCGTTTCTCGACGTAGTCTTTCATTTTCGCAACGGCCCCGTCCGCTCCCTGATCAAAGAGAGCGGAGACCTCCTCGTCGAGTGCGGCAAGCTTCTTGTCGACCATCTCCTTGGTCTTTTCGTAGATCCTCTGAATATGATCGGTTACTTTCTTACGCTCGGCTTCATCTTTTTCCTTTGCCGTGAGCTGCTTCGCCTGAACGCCCCGGACCGCCTTGATTCCGCTTGCAAGAAATCCCAGCAGGCCTTTCTTTTCATCTGCCGAGGCCTGAGCGCCGGCCTTTGACAAGATGCTCTCCTCTTGCTTCTGATACTGCTTCGGCCCGGCATCGGCCAATTGATCTGCCTTGGCTTTTGCCGTGACCACCGCCGTGAAGCGCGGATCATTCGCCTTCTGGAGCTGGGGTGTCGTAAGCTCCGCATCGGCAAGCAATTTCCGGGTATCCTCTTTGCCCTGTGCGAGGGATATTTCTTCTGCCGGTTTAGGCGCAGGCATGGCCTCCGCCCCGCTCACAGCCAGCGGCTCTGCGGGCGGCCGCTCAGGGGGCAGAGGGGTGACGTGCTTGCCCTCGACGTCGGTGGTATCAGGCGGCGTGTCCGATGCGGTCTTGATCCCGGCCGTGGCTTCTGACTTCTGCTGCGCCACATTGCTCGTCATGGCCCCCTGGAGCTGCTTGCGGTCCTCACCCTTCATGAAATCTCCCACGTCCTCGGTCTTTTTGGGCATCACCTTCCGGATCTCAGCCCGCAGCATGGCGAGAAAACTCGAGGCTTCCGGTTTTCCTGTGGGAGCTGAGGCCATGCCCTCTACTTTGCCTGCCTGGGCGCCGGCAAGTTTCTCATTCGCTGGGGGCAGCGCGGCACCTTGTGCTTCCTCGGCTTTTTTCGAGGCAGGAGGATGCTGTTTTGCAGCGTGGGCACTTTTTTCGAGCTTGTTGATGACTCCTGTAAAACGAGGGTCTTTCGATGCCTTGGGATCGCCCAGCTTGACGGCAGGCCCTGCAAGCACTGAGGCTGCCGCCCGACCGGAATCAGCCTTCCGCAGGGTTACCGGGGGCTTAGGGGCAGGCTTCGGTCTTGTTTCTGAAGTTGCCTTTGTTTTTTTCGCCAACGCGGGAGCAGCCATCAGATCTTACTCCGATTTCATGGACAGGCTTGTTGTCCGTTGGAGCGGGCAGGCGGCGCCCATCTTACGGTATTCACGTTGTATGGCCGATATGAGGTATGTGGAAGTGAGCTTCCCTCCATTGCTGAGCGCCAGCAGGGAGGCATGAAGCACCGCGTTGCGGATCTGCCCGCCGTTGAGCACGCAGCATCCGGAGATGTTGCTCAGCAGGCCTGATTCAATACCATGCTCTTGGGGCAAATGCAGCCGCCATATGGCATATCGTTCGGCAGGCTCGGGCTGGCGAAACTCGACGACCACGTCCATTCTCCGTTGAAAGGCGCCGTCGATCCGGTTCCCTGCGTTGGTCGTCACGATAAGAATACCTTCGAAGGATTCGATCCGCTGCAGAAGGAAATTGGTTTCCAGGTTGGCATAGCGGTCGTTGGCGTTCTGAACGCTTGTCCTCTGGGTCAGTAGAGCGTCTCCTTCATCCAGCAATAAGATCACGTCCAGTTCCTCGGCCCTAGAAAAAAGTTGATTCAGGTTTTTCTCCGTTTCGCCGATATATTTGTTCACGACCGAAGACAGATCCACCCGGTACATATCCTTTTCGAGGACTGAGGCGAGCAACTTGGCCGCAAGCGACTTCCCTGTACCGCTGGGTCCGGAGAAAAGGGCTCGAACGCCGGCATTTTGCTGCATGCTCCGGTTTGGTCCGAGCCACCGGTGCAGCCGCTCCCGATAGCGGCAGCGGCTTTCAACACTGCGCAACTCGCTCAGCGTATCTGCAGAGACTGCCAGGTCCTCCCAGCCGCCGGAACACTCGACCTGCGTGGCCAGGGTATCAAGGGCCTGGCGGTTCAGGGACCGGCTCGCCAGCCGCACATGGGACGGTAACATTTCTGCAGTACCGTCTAACGCCGCATAGGTAGAGGCAAGTTTCGCAACCCGCCGGATATTGCCTGAGGTCAATCGCAACAGGCCCCCGAGGCCTTCCAGTTCACAGGCCGGATAAAAGCCCAGCGCTTCTTTCCAGTGGAGTATTCGTTCATATTCTTCCGGCATGTTTACAGTCAATGTGACTGCATGTTCTGCGCCGTACCCGCCCAAACCCCCGTCCCTTCCCAGAAGGATCACCGAAGGCCCGCAATAGCCATGAAGCTCCGGCAGATCCAGTGTTTCTCCTGAACAAAGCTCGCAGGATATCAAGGGGACGGCGTGAAGCAATGCAGCCAGCGGACCCATGATCTTCCAGTGCTCGAAATCGCCTCTGCCCTGCAGTTCGATGTGCATGACTCCTCGGCCTAATCTGCGGGCAAGAGCGCTTGCAAGAGCTCGCTTGCCGTTATGACGGGGACCGCGCACAACCAGCACCCTGACCGTTCCGGAGCCCAGCAGTTCCGGCAACTTCTCCAGCTTTCCTCTGATCGCCTTTGGGATGATCAGGTCATCAAAGTTCGGCAATTCCCTGCAGGGAGAATACGTTATTCGCGGAGCAAGGTTCTCATGGGTCTTGCCGGAGAAAGCCTCCCAGAGAAGTCCCGGTATCCGGAGCGTCTGCTCGGCATAGGGCGAATCAGGATTGACAATCGTCGCGACCCCCAGTTCCAGCAACCGCCTGATTGCGGCTCGTGTCCCGGTGCGGCCCGTTGCATCTCCCCACAAGGAGCCAAGAAGCCCGGCTGTCGGGCGCCTGCAGCCTGCCCCCCCCTGCAACACATCGAAGACCACCCCAAAACGTGGGTCTTCTTCAACCAGGCCTATGCTCACAAGAATCAAGAGGTTTTGAAAATCGAGATCGCCTCCCCGGCCCAGAGCCCGAAGCGGCAGGTGCCCTTCGGTTCTTGCCTCCCATGCCTGCACAGAGGCGCACCACCAGGTCGCGGCCTCATCTCTGGCTATTCCCTCGAGTCCGTGCGTTGCAAGCTCATTGTTGTAGTCGGCAAGGAAAGGGAACTCTTCAAAAACGGCCTCATAGGAATCACGCACGGCCGCGACCATCTCAATAACGCCAAGCACCGCCCCGTAGAAGTACAGCTTGAAGTGCGCTTCCGGTGTGTAAGCCAGCTCTGCAAAAGGAGTTTTGTTCATACCCTTCACGTTCGCGAACTATGTAAAATGAAACTTTATGTACCGCCCTGCTGCCGGCACCCAGCCCGGGTCGCGGTCCAGGCCTGAAAGCCTGATTTCTATCGGCAGCTCACGAAGTGAGAAGAAGACATCGAGATGGGTTGGCGTAACGGTCACCCGCGCATGACTGTTGCACAGTAGCGTCGTTATGTCGTCAGATTTTCTCAGCCCCAAAGCGTTTACTAAACGCGCTTGGATATATGGCATGATCCATCCCATCCAGCGGTCAAGGGCCGAGTTGTAATCGACAAAGCCCGCTGAATTGTCTTGCTCAAGCTCAAAGGCACCAATGGTTCGATAGTCTTCTGTCGCCTCTTTCACTTGTGCGATAGGGTCCTCTGTAGCTTCCAGGTCAATGACAGAAAATCCGTCACTGTGATTCACGATGAGCCGCCCGCTGTGCACATTCCATTTCCAGATATTTCCTTCGGGAAAAAGTCTGAGCCACTCACTCGGCACTCTCCATTCTTCGGGCGGGATAAAATCTTTTCCCGGTTCCTGGTCCTGATTCCTTCCGGCGAGGCGCGACAAAAGCGACCATGTAGAGTCTTTCTTGATGTCTTCCCCGACGATCTGCTTAGCGACAAGGGCTACAAAATCCCAGATCGCAAGAGAGATGCCTGGTTTACGGGGGGTTGTGAAGTCGCCGTAAAGCCCGAGAAAGATCCCGAGATTGATCAAGTAAAAGACCCCACCATATTCAGTATCGATGGAATCTCCAAAAAGCGGTACCCCCGTCGCAACGTCCAGCCAACTCTTTTCTGACACCACATTTAGTAGCGATCGTCCTTCATCAATTGCGGAATCTGCCGCCGCAAGCTGTCCAATGTTCGGACTCCGTTGCTCGCAGCTCACCAAAGGGGTTTTCATCCGTTCCGGCAACAGGGATCTTCCGCTTTCCGGATGCGCGTTGCCCAGTCCTTGGTCTGAAGCACTCTGAGAAATGCCCTCTTGAGACCGACTCGTCTGCGTCGCGCTCACCGTTTCTCTTACTATTTTCCGTGTGACGGGAAGCCTCGGCACAGAAGGTGTAACAGTGCTGAACTCCCGCGTGCGGTCTTTATCAAGCACACGGGCACTTAGCCATTCGCCAACTGCATGCGCAAAACAGTCTAAGCGCACAACAGCAGGGGCCCGGGTAAGCATAAGGCCGATGCCGATCAGGCATTGCTGCACAAAATCTAACCCTTTACCGCAGCCCTCCGGCACCCATGCGTACCAAGGGGGTTTCCCGGGCCCCATAACTGCGACAAAGGCTTTATTGGATTGTTCTTCTTCCAAACCCCTCTTCGCCGAATGCTCAGGCCCTGACACCATCACCCCAATGTCACGGCTGCTTCTATTTAGAAGAGAAGCGATTTCAGACTCTATGGCATAAAGCGCAAATCGCAGAATGATGCGGTGGAGGAGCGTTTTCGACTCCATCGGACTGAGCCTCTTGACAAATGGAACAATGCGCCTTTGTTTTGCCAGATTCTCGAGCGCGGCAGGGACATACTCAGGCGCTTCCAGCCAGGCATTCAAGACAGCCCGCGCAACATCCATGGTTCTAAAAAGACTCCACCACCACCGGTTGAGCACATTTCCGTCACACCAGTCCATGGCCAGAGATGTCAGCAGTTCCGCCCGGTCCTGGAACAGGACCGCTTCGACGTTTGCGGGCACTAGGCCGGCCGCAGGCCGGGCAGCTTGACGCGCGATCCGATCGATCGAATCGGTCACCGCCTTCTCCCAGTCACGGGGAGGCAGCGTGTCTGTCGTCTTGTGCGAGAGCCTTCCCGGTTTCGGATCGCGCAGCTTGCGGATGCACAGGATTGCGGAGGCCGGCAAGGAGGAAGGCTGGAAATGCATGCGTTCCAGCATACTCTTGATCCGCAGATCGTACTGCCTCCCTTCTCCTTGAGAGATACGAAGCCTGACGCGGCTTACAACGGCGGTAGAATTGGAACACATCGAAAGCATGAGTCCTCACGTGCCCGTGTGAGTCTACCAGTACGCTTTTGCCTTTGCAGCCGCCGTGGCCCTTTCTGCAACCATGGCCGGTGTTGCTTCCGCTACGTATACAGGCTTGGGGTCTGAACGCTCTCCCTTCACTACCACAGAAATGGAGATCGTGTCCCCGTGCTTTGCGCTCACCTTGGTCTTAAGCTCTTCTGGCACCTGTACGACGATGGTATCCTCTGAAACATATTGAGGGGCTACCCGTATATCCTCGAAAAAGACTTCGAAGTCCCCAGGGTCATAGGAAGGATAGCGTCCCTTAATGGTAACCCACTCGCCGGGATGGGGGATTTTTTCCTCCGCTTCAACCACGTGAATCTCAGGAGTTTCGACCTTGCCCTTTTCACTCGATTGCACGTGAAGGTCTTTCGAAGATTCACCATCCGGCGTTTTGACGGTCACCGTCACCACAGCCTCGGTCCATCCGGAAGGGAGTCGTTCCTCAAGCGCCTTGGGCACCCTGACCTTTAAGACAGTTGGCGGCCTGCTATCGGACGCCACCGTTAGATCTCCCTGACCTTCCGGAACCGCCGCGCCGTTGATCTTCACGATTTTCACCGTATTCAGTTCGACAATGCTGTTGAAATTCTCACCCAATATCTGGAGTAAGGCCCTGGATTTCACCGGATCGGGGTTGAAGGAATGGATCACAGGTTTCTTGGGTTTTTCTTCCATAGAGGCAAGAAAGACGTCGACGGCGGAGCCTAGGAGGGCTTTTGAACCCGGTGTCGGTGACTGGCCCAACACCATACTTTTCGCGTCGCTTTTCGGGTCCATAGGCCTGCCTTTAAAGTCACAGGCCCTCCCCACAATCAATCCCTGCTTTTTTAGAAGCTCGGCCGCCTGGCCGAAGAGTTTGCCCACGATGGTAGGAACAACGACTAATTTATCCATGGGCACCTCTGCTATGGCCTTTTCGAGCAGAGCTATCTTAGCCAGAATCGAGTTCATGAAACTGGCTGTGATGATGTCTCCTGATCTTACAGAGTCCAGCTTATCAGCCATTGTTCGGCCCTCCTTTTAATCTCGTTCTGAGTCATGCATAAGTGCTGTAGTTCCAGTAGCTCACGTCAAAGCGAGCGTATCCTTTGAAAGGCATGCTCCCCCTTGCGAAGACCCGGCAAGAAACAACATCGGGCAAGGTCTTGTCGAAAAAGGCATGCTCGTTGTCGTCGACCCGATAAAGATAGATCAACTCCTTTGAGGAAAGGTCTATTGGCGGATAGATGAAGGACTGCCGTAAAAGCGCAGGGACGGCGGCGCCTTTCATAAACGCCGGATCACGAAGGGTTATCCCGGTGAAGAACGAACCGGGGCTGAAACCAAGCGGAGCAGTCCTGCCCCCAAGGGGCAAAACCCCCGCAGCGGGAAGGTAGCGGAAATATTCTGTTGACTTCACCGCCTTCAGCTGGCTCTCCTTTGCGAGGAGCCAACGAACGTGCTCTTGGAATTGAAGAAATATGGCCTCCCCCTCCCGAATGCGCCTTTCACTTACGAACATCCCTCCAGAGCAGCTCTCCGACCTAGGCGTCCCCCTCCGGCGCACGGACCACATATCCACAAATTGGATTCCTTGCGAAGTCAGGTAAATGAGAGCGAGAGGCACTTCACAATCCTCGAGGGTTGACAGTTTTGAACGCAACGAATCAGGCACGCCACTGATTTGTCCGCTGCTGAAGGGGTCTCTCGCAAACCCGCGGATCTCCCCTGTTCCGAAGCACGCATGAGCCACAAGGTTCCGAAGCTTGGAAATATGCTTAGGATCAGGCGTCTCCGTATCTTTGGTCTTCGCGATGAGATCGCTGAGATCGCTTAAAAAGGCCGGGCTAAGCTTTTCGAGCGTTTCCAATGAAAGCTCTATCACCCTGAACTGCACCCCTTCGACCGTGTCGCTTCTGCCACACCCTTTAGGGCCTCTGATCTCCCCTCCGAGCCCGCTCACGAGAGCATATCCGACAAAGCCGGTTACCGGAGAAATGGTAAGCAGATAAATCCCGGTCCCTGCGAGGATCGTTGTTGTTTCCGAAGGCAAACAGGATGCAAAAAACCCGTTTTTTTCCGCAATTTTTTCCTTCTCAGGCACAATGGCAACATTCGTCTCCTCCGGCAGATTCAGCACCTCCCCCAGGGGATTCATGGCTACGCCTGCTGATACGGTGACAGTATGGGAAGGTTTCTCTGGATCCGACGTCTCTTTACTCATGATCACCTCGAGACCGAACGCAACGCCTTCGCCAAGAGCCTGGCCGATCAGCCGGCTGCGCGCCTTGTTTGCTTCCTGATCGTTTTTCAAATCCTTTGCCGTAAGGAGGCGGCCATTAAAATAATTCGTGAATGTCAAGTCCCGATCAAGAATTGGCGACAGAAGATCAATGGTGGTCATAAAACTCTCCTTCTATTCAACCTTTCCAAAGGCGCTGATCTCAACCATGAATCCAGCCCCCGGTCTCTCGTTATTCAACGGTGCCACTCTGATTAGAATCCCTCTATTTTTTGGCAGAGGTGGTATCCTTTTTTCTCTGCGATAATCGCTCTCAGCCTTAATCGCCGCACCAATTTCTTTCTCCAAAATAACTTCGAAGAATTGAGGGACTTTGTTATCCACGGTAGACAAACACGTGCCCTTCACAACATAACCAACCTTTGGATCATACTCTTTAAAAGTGAGAACATAGATATATGGTAAATTTGGGTTTTGAAATTTGGTTGCAGTCAAATCCTCTTCATAAGAGAAATAAGGCAGTGGCGTTGCCTTTCCTTCTAAATCAAAGCACCCTGCAGCAATGATAAATGAGTCACCTGAAGGCCCCTTATCCCCTTGCAACCCCTTATCGCCTTGAGGACCTTTGTCACCGGCAGAACCCTTATCACCCTTAGGCCCTTTCTCGCCCTGTGGTCCCTTGTCGCCTGAAGGCCCCTTATCCCCTTGCAACCCTTTATCGCCTTGAGGACCTTTGTCACCGGCAGAACCCTTATCACCCTTAGGCCCTTTGTCACCATCAGGACCTTTGTCACCCTGTGGTCCTTTATCTCCCGTGGGGCCCTGCGGCCCGATCATCCCTGGTGAACTTGTCTCGCTGTCAACACCGACAGAATAACCGGTTCCACACATGAGCAGTTCTTGAAGCATTCGCGAATGTAACAGATATGGCCTCTTTTCCTCGTTCACGCTGACAATTCCACCTACGGACCCATCCGCCTTGAGAGGCACATCCAATTCAGCAAGGAGGACACAATTTGCATCCTCCTCCTTCCTCTTATCCGAAGCATCCCTGCAGATCTCACCCTGAGCTGGAACTTCGTCCCGCCACTTGGGACGCAATTCCGTTACCCATACTCTCAAAGCGGCCCGCAGATATTCGCAGACCTTACTGGATGGGATTGCGAAGTGGACAGGAGGAGACTCACACATAAACTCAGGCTGAGACGACGGCGGAGAAGTGACAGAGCACACGGCATTGCGTATCGCCGTCTCAAATTCTTCAATACCCGATCCGTTGGGAGGGCTGCCTTGCTCAACCGTGATCTCTATCGTGCTTCTAAGCCATTTTATGAAACACCTAAGCGCGTTCTCTTCGTACTGTTCAGGCGGGTCTAGGCGAAGCTCTAACACAAAATCATCCTGCCGACGCGACGGGGCCATGAGGCTTTCTTCGCTCCGGCACGGCTCACCGGGGATCGGAACATTGTCCGTAGGGCATTCGCGGTAACAGAGGACGATATAAAGTTTTAGATGATCCGCCGGCGGTGACCCGGTCATACGCTTTGCGATCTCATCCTTGTTCTTTTCAACCCACTTGTTTAGGTTGGCGCATTGCTCGCTCTTTACCCGGATCATCTGTCCCTGAGGATTAACCGCTGTACCGGGCGCCACATGGACCCATTGGCCTTCATCTCCATTTCTCTCTTCCTCTTTCACACTCACTTGTAGTCCGCAAACGGTCCCATATCCCAAGAGGTCCCGCGTCATCCATTGGTCCCGGCCTGACAGATACGTGAATTCCTGAATGAAGTCATCAACTCCAAGGATCATTCCCTGCACATAATTCACATGCCTCGAAGGGTCAGGCTTTGAGACGGGGACAGCATTACTGTCGACAAATGTGCTCATAGTCACTCTCCCTTTTGATGAAGACTGATGGGTTTGCGAGGGGTCCACACCCTGCAGTGCGGCGGCCCGCCTCCTGTGCAGGCGTGAACCCGATATAGCTTTCTCCGATAGGTCTCCAGCCCAATATCATCGGGGTTATAAGCCCGGCTATTCTGCTGTTGATATCGAGAGCCGTATCATATCCGAGCCTGACCTCCCCGATGCGGAACATATTCCAGTAAAATTTGATTTCAAAGGTGGTGTGTGCCGGCTTTTCCAGGTGTACCATTCGTTCGGCAAGGCCGAGTCTTTTTCTATGCTCCTCTGAATACGGCATCTCCCCTTTGGGCATCGGCAGCATCACCGTGAAGCGGTGCGCGTAGGTGTGCATGGGAAGCACCTTGGTTTCAAATACATACCAGTCGACCAGAGGAGGGCCGTCAGGAGGCAATTCGCCCGGCACCGAGACATCGGCAAAGGACGCATAACTCGTCTTGTAAGCGGCATTGAGGTTCGTGATGCTGATGTAGCGAAGCTTTAAGAAATCCTGCAAACCTTTCTTGTCCTTTGTACCCGCGGCAGGAACAAACCCTAGTGTCCCTATGGCAAATTCTCGCCATTTCCGGCAAATCTCATCGCATTCGGGCGAACGGATCGGGAACTTGACAGCGGTTACCTTTTTTTGAAGGAATTTCGAATACCGTTTATGAAGATCATCGCTTCCAAGCTTTGGATTCCATTGAGATTCATCACTAACGATTCGGGGGCCTGAATATCCTATTGGATCACCGAGCACGACGGCGGGGATGCGTCGTTTGCGAAACTCCTCTATGATTCGAATCGGGCATGCTCCTTTTGCCTGAGTCTGCTCGGAAAAGATATCTTCTTTCGCGCATTCATCCAGGGAAAGCCGAAGTGCTATCTGAAGCCCCCTGATCGTGCCGCGGTACTGAAAGAAGTCCATGGCATGTTTGATAAACAATCGCCGCTTCGCGTCATTATCCCAGGCGGGATCAAAGGCAATGCCCAGCCAGTCCGCCAGCCATTCAAGAGCTTCAGCAGGCGCGCTCCCCACATCAAAGAGCATCTGCGCTGCGGCAATTTTATCTTCCACAGTGGTGAAAAAGCCTTCGATATTGGCCAGGAAACGATCAAGGAAAGACGCCGACCCGCGGTCCTCACGATAGATGGACGGGAGATAGTGTTCGAGATAAGAGAACCGTGGATAATGTGCGCGCAGCGCGCGGATGCGTGGAGTGGACCTGCGGTTTCCGCTCAGTTCAAGCTTGAGTTGCAAATAGCGGCCTTTTGCTTCTTGGAACAGAAGCTCCCATGTTTCTCGCCCATCGGCATGCCTATGGAAGGGCAATTCCGATCCGTCCCCCCTTTTATAGAGGTCCGGCTCTTTGTACCAGGCGGCGGATTGAAGATTTCCCTCGTCATTTGCCACTCTGCTCCAGATCCGAACCTTTGTTTCAGGGGGGATCACCCCATCGAGCATCAGACGATGCCAGATACAATCGGGCGCTCCTCCATCGAAACAAGGTGTGAAGAATTCAGCTTTTTCATCAAAGCGAGGCCTCTTCTGCTCAATCAGAGGAATCCATCGGTCACTGAAATCATAATGCGGTGTTGTGTCTGATGTTGCGAGCCCTTTGCCGCCGAAATCCCGCATGGGGAAGAACGCTGTCAGAGGACTTAGTTCCAGCTCGCCTGCTTTTTCCCCTATAAAAAACGCAAATGCCTGGTTGCCCTTTTCTTCAACAACATAGATGCGATCTTGGACTTTGTCGCCTTTGGCATCTTTAAGCCCGGCAACAAAGGCAAAATCGTGGGCTATCAGAGTAAACTCTTTCTTCTTGATATCATCAATCTTCTCCACCATTTTGCACGATGACACCCAATCTTGTTCTTTTTCTCGAAACGAATACCGACAGATCCTCGAAAACTCATTGTGTTCGTTGCGATCAAGAACCAGCACAGACCCGTCAGGGAGCGCTTCGACGGCTATGGGATCGACGCTGAGGACCGGGGATCCGATTTCAAGCGACAAAGAGCTTCCAAAAGCCTTCTTTCTCGTCTTTCTTTTTGCAACCCCTTCCGCAGGTTGAAATTCCTCCATTTCATCCGGCTCCATCCGTTCCTGAGGATCAAGGTCAACCACGTTGAAATTGAGGTCAAGGGCCCAGAGGCGCTTCTGATTGCGATCAAGAATCCAAATTCCTCCGCCGGACCTTGACGACATGTCGAATGGTTCAAAAGGACTTTCCGACCACAGCATGTGACGGGGCGGCCCGCCGGAGAACAGATCGAAGATCAGCAGGCCGGCAGGATCCAGTGTCCCGACTGCAAGGTAGTGATCTTCGGACACGGTCAGTCCCCTCAGTTGCAGTTTTTTTGGAGGTTGGGCCGGTTGTGCGGGAATGAAGTCGCCTGCACAGCTGCTTTGACGGCAGTCTATTCCGTCTCCTGCTGACCAGAAATGGGATGTATGCAGGGTTCCCGCCGAATTGACGAGGATTTCCAATTCGCTCCGATCTATCCAGTACCAGTTTCCAAACCGATCGCACGCCGCACCCCTGCGGTGATCAATGGTTAGCTCATGGTTGCTTTCGGCCTGGACGAAGAGAAACGCTTGAGGCCTTAGAGATATTTCAGCGCGGACTTCATCCCAAAAGAGATTCGAAGGGATTTCCGCAGGCGGCGAGGCGGCCGCAGATGCCTCTCTATTAAAGGACCTCGCATCGATGCTGCACCTGGCCCAGTCATCCTTGCCGAGCAGAAGGTGAAATTTCGTTCCGTTTACGTCCATCTTATCTGCATTCCTCTGGAATGATGGGAACCGGAATTGTCTTCGGGACCTGCGGCGCCATCCCTGGTGGCGCCATGGTCACTGTTTGGCCTGCAATAAGCACCTCCAGCTCCACAGGTTCGCCGGCAGTTACGGAGATCGCCATGACCCGAGGCAGTTCGAGCCCCTTCATCTCGACCGCATCCTTTTCCGACGTCGTCATCGGACCTTTTTCATCGACAGATCCCCTTGCGATCAACACACGAGGATGAACCATTGAAACGTCGGTAACGCGGGCCGCAACGGACAGTAATTGCTGGGCCACGACGGGATTGCGCAGAGGCCAACCTTTGCTCAGTTCAGGATACTGCTGCGCGAACTGCTGAGCTGCATCCGCATCGAGCAGCGCCCTGTACGCGGCAGGGAGAGGCGAAAGATACTGAAGAAGTGTACGCTTTACTTTCTCCCTCACTTCCGCGATGCTTTTCCCCGCTACTACATTGATTCCTATAGAAATCCAGATCGGCACGTACTTCGGCGCTCGCAGGAACACCTCGGTCGTGACCAGACGGCGCGGATCGATGTGCTCACAAACCGAATTCATGAAATCTCTGTTTGGCAGAGGCGCCTCCGGTTGATCTTTGTCGTATCTTGGAATGACCATGATCGTGACCGCTCCGGGAGCATTGCCAAGCTCCTTCTGATCAAGACCAGGATTAAAGGCAGGGATAATCTCTACGCGGCCGATATCGACCCCCGGCGTGCGCAAGGTGATCGTTTCAAAATCGGCCAAAGTGACCAGACGATCCCGATGGCCGAGATACCGGCTGATCTGCTTTTCCCCGTCACTAGCCTTTTCGGGATCAGCGCCTCCCCAGGTCGGTATGGGATTGGCGACGCTTATGCCTGAGGGCAGAGCCGGACCCCTGTTGATCGATCCTGCTCCAACATTCCCTGCCCTGCCGGAGCCAAAGTCGTAATCAACCCTGATGACGGCGTTGATCGGCGGCCGAGCACCCCTAAAGCCGTCACCGAAACGGATCTCTCCGGATTCGGGATTGAGGCTGAAAACCTTTGACTCCTTCTCTTTGGGCGCGGAGGAGGCAAAAGGATATCTTTGTTCCATTACGGGCACTTCAGGGCCGGCATTCAGCAGATCATCAATCTGCCTCCATACATCCGAATTGACGGTCAGCCGGACCGATTCGGGTACCACAGGGGTTTTGGATAAAAATACCGCCTGGTCAGGAGTGCCCGTGCCCGCAGGAAGACGTTCGTTGGCGATATGGGAGCGCTGCTTGATGGGGGTTGCGTTGATGCCTGCCCACAAGATGTTCGCCTTGGCCACTCCGTTTGCATGAATGCGGATCCAGGTGATCAGCCGTGAACTCAAGTTCGTATCTTCAAGGCTGGGGGGAAAATCACCGACCCCGGCTTCGAGGGGATCGAGATCGCTCCAGTAGGTGATTTCCTCCTCTTTTTGGGGAAGAATAATCTGGATAATGCCGGGCTTCAGGGTGACATCGGTTTGGGCTCTTGCATCGAGCGGCGTGTAGTCCGCACACGGATTTCCCCCATCATCCATGCGAGGTTTGCCTTCAGGCGATGTTTTTGGAATCAGGAATTCGAGAAGGGGCTTGTCTTCTTCCTTCCTATGGTGTCCGGGGAGCAAATGGCGTTTGATGTCTGTCCGCTCCTGTGCCGGGGCAATGCCGAGGCTTAAGGTCTTCCCCGCTATTTTCCTCCTTGCTTCTTCAACCGCTTTAGTCGGTTCCTGTCCCTGTCTTCGTCTGGCCAATAGGGCCACCCAGAGGGAATTGCCCACGGTCTCCGAAAGATCAACGCTTTTCCCTGTTTGTCCCTCTAGCGGCAGGGTTTCGTAGAGCTCAAGCTCCTCGCTTTGCTGCTCTCCTTTCCACGACGTATAGAGCTGATCATAATACTCTTTGAGCTCGGCGGGTGGGTTGACGAGTTTTTTCTTGTACAATACCCGGCACTCAATCGGCAGCACGTCAAGGCCAAGGGCAGTGCGAAAGGGGAGTTTCTCTGCAAAGACTTCGATCTCCCTGTTCAGGGGAAACACTTCAAAAGGCCCCCGCTCATTGGAGAATACTACGATACCCTCGGATGCAGCCCCGGGGAGGAGATGGATACCGAGGAGGGAAAGAAATTTAATGCGGTTTCGCTCAGGAATGAGATTGGCCCGATAGTAGAGATTTTCCGCAAGAAACGAAAAGATCTCGATCATCGTAACGCCCGGATCGCTTTCACTAAAACTCGTCCATTCCCGGTTGTGCACCGGAATCCGGGCAAGCGCCTCCCTTAGGATATCCTGGTATTTCCTGTCGTCGAGCGTCGGAATCTTAAGCGGCATGGGAATCCCTCATTGACCGATGAATTGGATATTCAGGCTCACTTGTTCCTGCACCTGAGTCGCGATGAGTTTATAGATCACTGTAGCAACCGCTGATTGCTGATCATC
>Ga0209164_1003555_pt1 | contig 14671 bp, 16 predicted proteins | sample MTBNYHSulfiMetaG_FD_187458 | JGI IMG/M metagenome (GOLD analysis project Ga0209164, IMG submission 187458) | Enrichment culture microbial communities from rom New York Harbor, USA that are MTBE-degrading - MTBE-NYH (New York Harbor Sulfidogenic)... | ecosystem: Environmental > Aquatic > Marine >...
GCTCCTGCTGCGGCTGGGCAGGCAGGAGGAGGTGCGGGAGGCCTTCGTCAGCTACATCGACGCCATGCTGGACCTTCTGCTTCCCCGGGAGGACGTGCTGGACCTGGACGGCCGGCCCGACATCCTATTCCTGGGCCCGGACGAGCGCACCGCGGAGCTCATGGACTGGGCCGCCCTGTACGCCCGGCGGCGCAAGTACCCGTACTGGAAGGCCTTCACCACCGGCAAGTCCCTGGCGCTCGGCGGGATCCCACACGACCTGTACGGCATGACCACCGCGGGGGTGCACGAGTACGTGCTCGCGGTCCTCGAGAAGCTGGGCCTGAAGGAAGAGGAGCTCACCAAGGTGCAGACCGGGGGTCCCGACGGCGACCTGGGGAGCAACGAGATCTTGGTCTCCCGGGACCGGACCATAGCCGTGATCGACGGCAGCGGCGTGCTCTACGACCCCGAAGGGCTGAACCGCGGAGAGCTCACCCGCCTGGCCCGGGCCCGCAAGATGGCCGAGCACTTCGACCGCAAACGCCTGTCCAAGGGCGGGTTCTTCGTCTCGGTGCGCGACCGGGACGTGCGCCTGCCCGACGGCACGGCGGTGCCCAACGGCGAGGTCTTCCGCAACGGCTTCCACCTGAGCCCCCTGGCCCGGGCGGACCTGTTCGTGCCCTGCGGCGGGCGCCCCGGGGCGGTGAATATCACCAACTGGCGGCAGCTTCTCGATGAGCGGGGTGAGCCCAAGTTCCGGATCATCGTGGAGGGGGCCAACCTGTTCATCACCGAGGACGCCCGCCTGCGCCTCGAACAGAAGGGGGTGGTCCTGATCAAGGACGCCTCGGCCAACAAGGGCGGAGTCACCTCCTCCTCCCTCGAGGTGTACGCCTCCCTGGCCCTCTCGGACGAGGAGTACCGGGCCCACATGGTGGTCGGCCCTGACGGGGCCGTCCCGCCCTTCCGGGCCCGCTACGTGGAGGAGATCCTGGCACGGATCCGGGCCAACGCCCGGGCGGAGTTCGAGCTGATGTGGCGGGAGCACCAGGCCGGCGGGTTGCCCCTCGCCACCTTGAGCAACCGCATCAGCGAGCGCATCAACGCCACCGCCGACTCGATCGCCGCCTCCGAGCTGGTCCGGGGAACCTGGCTGCGCCAGAAGGTGCTGTCCCAGTACACCCCGGCCTGCCTGCTGGAGCTGGTCGGGATCGAGGGCATCCTGGAGCGGGTCCCGGAGAGCTACCTGGACGCCGTGGTGGCCGCCACCCTGGCCACCCGCTTCGTCTACGGCCAGGGCCTGGGGGCCAACGAGGTGGACTTCTACGGCTTTGTGACCTCCCTGGAGCGCCAGGCGTAGGGCGCGGTCCGGATCAGTAGCCGCCGCCGGCCCGGTCGGCAGCCTGCGGACGCGGGGCCGCTACACCAGCTGGACCGCCGCGCGGAGGCCCGGAGCGGCCGCCAGCCCTCCGTCCCGGGCCAGCAGCGGGGCGCCGAGGGCCTCGGCGAGGGCCACGTAGGCAGCGTCATAGGCGGTCAGGTTCGGGCGCAGCTCCCAGATCCGGGGCAGGAGCAGTGTGTGGCCGTGCCGCTCGATGGGAAAGACTGCCAGGTCTTCGAGCATCTGCCGCCCCCGCTCGGCAGCGATCTCGCCTCTCATGGAATAGCGCCGCAAGATCTGCGCCACTTCCGCGTCCAGGAGGTGGGGGGCGTGAGGATCCTCCGCCTCGTCGGGAATACGCTCCTGGATGCGAAAGCCGTCATCGCTCTGCAAGAGGATTTCGATGACGACCGAGGCGTCGAGCACGATCACCGTTGCTCGCGCTCCGCCCGCACCGCCTCCGCAGGGGGCTCCGCCGGCCGGACCGGGCTGCGCTGCTGGAGCCGCTCCTTCATCTCGGAAGCGGTGGGCCTGCCGGCAAGGCGTCGCAGCTCGGCGAGCAGGTAGTCCGAGAGGGACATGCCCGCCAAGGCCGCCCGGGCTTTCAGGGTGCGGTGCAGTGAATCCGGGACATGGCGAACCTGAATCATCTTTGACATGACATAATGATACCTGCACGTGATGCACATGTCAGACGTCCCGGTTCGAGCGTCGCTCCGGGCAGTGCGTCGTGGGCCGCGAGGAGGTAGAGCTTGGGCGAGCAGGTGGCCTCACTGCGGCTGCGGCGGGACGGCGCAGGGATTGACTCGATGTGTGACCCTGGTGAAGGATACCCGTGCCATGGCGAACGAGCCCGCGGGGCGGGTGCTCCTGAGCCTGGACGGGGTCACGATCCGCGTCTGGGAACGGCGGCTCCTCCCGGACACCAACTGGAAGATCCTCGAGGGGCAGCAGTGGGCGGTCTTGGGCCCCAACGCCTCGGGGAAGACCGCCCTGGTGCGGGCGATCGTCGGGCAGCTCCCCTGTGCCGGGGGGCGCATCCAGCGAAACGTGGGCAAGCGCGGCTATGACGGGATCGGGTACGTCTCCTTCGAGCTCCACCGCCAGCTCCTGGCCCGGGAGGTCGGCAAGGACCCCAGCCGCTTCGCGAGCGGCCACGAGACGGATTTCACCACAGCCCGGCAGACGATCCTGGAAGGGGCGGCCGAGCCGGACCAAGCGGAGCTCGAGCGGATCGTGGAGCTGTTCGGGATCCGGGGGCTGGAGGAGCGCCCCATGCGCTTCCTGTCCAACGGCGAGACCCGCAAGGTCCTGATCGCCCGGGCCCTGATGCGCAGGCCGGAGCTCCTGATCCTGGACGAGCCCTTCGACGGGCTGGACGAAGGCGCCCGCGGGCGCTTCGAGGCGCTATTCCGGGCCCTGGTGGCCGACGGCGTGCACCTGATCCTGGTCACTCACCGGAGCGATGAGATCATCCCCGAGATCACCCACGTGCTCTGCCTCAAGGGCGGCCGGGTGGTCTGCCAGGGGACCCGGGAGAGTGTGCTGACCCCGGCCGCCCTGGCGGAGCTGTACGACGGCGGCTCATACCCCGCGCCCGGAGAGGGTCGAGCGGCGCCGGGCGGGGCGCCCGCTGCGGAGCCCGGGCAGCCGGGGCAGCCCCTGGTCGAGCTGCGGGACGTGACGGTCCGCTACGGCGAGACCGTGGCCCTGCGCTCCCTGACCTGGACCATGCGCCGGGGCGAGCACTGGGCCGTGCTGGGGCCCAACGGCTCCGGCAAGACCACCCTGATCAGCCTGATCTACGCGGACAACCTGCAGGCCTACACCAACGACATCCGCCTGTTCGGGCGCCGGCGCGGCAGCGGGGAGAGCATCTGGGAGATCAAGCGCCGGATCGGCCAGGTCTCGCCGCACCTGCAGGCGGCCTACCGCCTGGATCTCAAGGTCTTCGACGTGGTGGTGTCGGGGTTCTTCGACTCGGTGGGCCTGTACCGCCGCCCCACCGAGGCCCAGAAGCAGGCGGCCCGGGAGTGGATCGAGCGGATGGGGATCCAGGAGCTGAGCGACCGGGTCTTCAGCCAGCTGTCCTACGGGGAGCGGCGCCTGGCGATCATCGTGCGCGCCCTGGTCAAGAGCCCGGAGCTCCTGGCCCTGGACGAGCCCTGCCAGGGCCTGGACCCGGCCAACCGCGCCCGGGTGATCGGGATGGTCGACCGGATCGGCTTCGAGACCGAGACCGCCATCCTCTACGTGAGCCACCGGAAGGACGAGATGCCCCGCTGCGTCACCCACACCCTGCGGCTGCAGCCGGAATAGCTCGCCTGCCTGAGGTAACCGCCTTCGCCGCCGGCTTGACCCTGGCCGCCGCCTCGGCTACATTAATCTTGACCGCTGTTGTAAGATATAAGATCTCCGGCTGCAGGCGCCGTTCGGGGCTTCGAGGGAGCGCGCGGATGAGTGCTTTCCCTACGGGCACGCTGACCTTTCTTTTCACGGACATGGAGGGCTCCACGCGCCTCGTGCAGGCCCTAGGCGAGCGTCACGGGGAGCTCGTCATCGCCCACGCGCGGCTGCTCCGGGAGGCGTTCCTCCAGGCCGGGGGGCTGGAGGTGGGGGAGCGGGGAGACGGCTTCTTCTTCGTGTTCCGGAGCGTGCCCGGCGCCGTCGAGGCCGCCGCGGCGGCCCAGCGGGCCCTGGCCGGCTACCCCTGGCCGCGCGGGGTAGAGGTGAAGGTCCGCATGGGTCTCCACACGGGGGAAGGCTCGCTCGCCGGCGGGAGCTACGTCGGACTAGCCGTGCACCGGGCCGCGCGCGTCGCCGACGCCGGCCACGGCGGTCAGGTCCTTCTTTCGGCCGCCACCGCGGCGCTCGTCCAGGACGGACTGCCGCAGGGACTGTCGCTTCGCCCCCTGGGAACCCACCGCCTCAAGGACCTCCCCGGTGCGGACGAGCTGTTTCAGCTGGTCATCGAGGGCCTCGTCTCGGAGTTCCCGCCCCTGAGGAGCCAGCGTCCCGCTGCCTCCCGCCTGCCCACCCCGTTGTCCTGCTTCGTGGGACGGGAGCGGGAGCTCGGGGAGGTGCGGGCGGAGCTTTCCAGGACCCGCCTCCTGACCCTGACCGGCCCTGGGGGCATCGGCAAGACCCGGCTGTCCCTGCAGGCGGCCGCAGAGAGCGGGCCGGACTTCGCCGACGGCGTGTTCTTCGTGCCGCTGGCCCAGGTGAGGGACCCGAACCTGCTGGCGCCGGCGATTCTCTCGGCCCTGGGGCTCCCTCCGCGTGCTGATGACCCGCGATCGGCTGTCCACGCGTACCTCGCCCCTCGGGAGCTGCTCCTGGTTCTGGACAACTTCGAGCAGCTGCTGGGCGCCGCTGCCCAGGTGGGCGAGTGCCTCCAGGCCGCCCCCGCCCTCAAGGTGCTGGTCACCTCCCGGGCTCCCCTCCATGTCTATGGAGAGCGGGAGTATCCCGTGCCGCCGCTGGACCTGCAGGCGCCGGGCTTGCCGCCGGCCGCGGGGAAGTCAGCAACCGCAGTGGAGTGGGCGGCCCGCAGCGAGGCGGTGGCCCTGTTCGCGGCCCGGGCGGCGGATGCCCGCCCCGGCTTCGCCCTCACAGAGCAGAACGCAGCGGTGGTAGCGGAGATCGCCTCCCGCCTCGACGGCCTGCCGCTGGCCATCGAGCTGGCCGCGGCCCGAGTCAGGATCATGCCGCCGGAGGCCATCCTGCCGAGGCTTTCCTCTCGCCTGACCCTGCTCACCGGCGGGGCCCGGGACCTGCCGGACCGGCTCCAGACCCTCCGGGGGGCGATCGCCTGGAGCTACGACCTGCTGGAGGAGCCTGTCCAGCGGCTGTTTGCCCGCCTGGCGGTGTTTCACGGCGGTGCCGGTCTCGCGGAAGTGGAGGCCGTCTGCCGGCCCATGGAGGAGCTCGGGCTCGACCCGCTGGACGGACTGGCCGCGCTGGTCGACCACAGCCTGCTGCGGCAGGCTCAGGCCGGCGGCGAGCCGCGCTTTTCCATGCTCGAAACGATCCGCGAGTTCGCCTTCGCCCAACTGGAGCAGAGCGGAGAGCTCGAACGGCTGGCGGAACGGCACACCCAAGCGTTCGCCGCCCTCGCACAGGCGGCCCGCCCCCACCTCACCCGGGCCCGGCGGCGGGAGTGGCTGCAGCGGCTCGAGGGGGACCTGGACAACCTGCGCGCCGCGCTGGTTCGACTCCTCCAGCACCGCGAAGCAGGGAGGGCGCAGCAAATGGTCGCGGCGTTGTGGCGCTTCTGGCTGATGAGGGCGCACCTCCAGGAGGGTCGGGAGCGGGCGGAAGAGTCCCTGAAGCTTTTCGGCTCAGAACCCTCGGAGCGCATCGCCGCACTGAGCGCCGCCGGCTCCCTGGCCTACTGGCAGACTGACGCAGGCGCCGCACATCGATGGTTCGAGGAGGCCGTGGCGATGGCAAGGGAGGCCGGGGAGCGCAGGACCCTGGCCCTCACCCTCTACGACTACGGGTTTGGGATCCTGATCGGCGGGGACGTCGGGCGGGCGCTGGCGCTGGTGGGGGAAGGCCTTACGGTCGCACGGGAGCTGGGTGAGCCGGAAGTGGTGGGGGAGCTGCTGTGCGCCCTGGCTACGCTGCGGTGGCGCGCGGGGAGTCCAGACGCGGCCCTGCCGCTCCTCGACGAGGCCCTGGAGGTCCTGACCGGTTCCGACTCGGTGCATCTCCTGTCCTGGGCGCGGGCGATGCGCGGCAACGTTCGGCTCGCCGGGGGCGACATCGAGGGTGCCCGTGAAGACTACAGGCAAAGGAGCCTGCTGTACGACGACAGCGGCGATCTCGGGTCGATGAGCCAGCAGCTCATCGTCCTCGCCAACCTGGCGCTGGCACAGGGACACCTGGAGCGGGCCCTCCGGCTGCGCGGGGCTGCGGAAGCCGCGCAGGAGGCGAGCCAAATTCGACCGCTGGTGATGGAGTCGCTGGCCAAGAGGTTCGCGGAAGCCGCCGAGCAGGTCGGCGAGGAGCGCGCCGCAGAGCTGGTGGCCGAAGGCCGTCTAATGCCGATCGAGCAGGCTGCGGCCTACGCCATGGAGGGACTATCCCGATAGGGCCGCAGGCAGGCCCGGGGCGGCCGGGTGTGCAGAGATCTCCCATCCGGCCGGGAGCGTTTCCGCGGATTGGGGTATCCATTTAATTGGAATAGCCCATGTCACTCGTTGCCCGCAGGCCATTCGCCGGTGGGGGGCATCGGCCAGGGGCGTCATCCTGCGCTCTGCAGCGCCCAATTCTTTTAGTAACTGATACTTGCGCTGCATCGCCGGACAAGACGTTCTTGCCCTTGGCGCGGCCTCCACGTAGTTGCGGCTCGGAGATCCCAACCGCAGGACGATCGAGGGTCCAAGGGTACTGTTAGTCCGGTCAAATGGATACCCCCGTTCCGCGGAAACGCGAATTCCTGCATTTGTGAAGTCCGAAACCTCCTCGACTGCCAGGATGTGAAGGATTGCGTCGCTCATCGATCGCTGCCCCAGAGGCGGATTTCGCTTCAGCTCGATCAGGACTTCCGCTTCGTACTGCCCGTAGATCGCGTGAGAGTGGGGCGGAGCTGTTGACATACGTCTGTACCGGAGGTAACTTATCTGCATGAGAACTACCTTGAATATTCCCGATCCGCTCATCAAGGACGCGAAGCGTCGGGCGGTGGAAGAGGGCAAGACCCTCACGGACCTTCTCGTGGAGGGTCTGCGGGCCAGGCTCGCCGCAGGTCTGCCGCCCAGGCGCCTGCCGGTGAGCGCGGCGACTGGCGGGCTGCTGCCCGGAGTGGACTGGGGGCGCCTGGTGTCGCCGGATGCGGCCGGGGAGGACTACCGGTGATCCTGTGGGACGTCAACCTCTGGGTGTACGCCTTTCGTTCTGACAACCCGTTCCACGAAGCCGCGCGCAGGGAGCTCGACCCTGAGTCCCGCGGTGGGGACGCGTATCTCTTTTGTCCCCAGGTCGCCGCATCGTTCCTGCGGCTGGTGACCAACGCTCGGATCTTCGTTCATCCTTCCAGAATTGAGGAAGCCTGGGCGTTTGTCGACGTCCTCGAGACGGGCGCACGAGCTGTCAGGGCGGACATTGACCCGATGACGTACGGTATCTTCAAGCACGTCTGCTTCGTGTCCCAGGCGGCCGGGAACGACGTTCCCGATGCGTTGCTGGCGTCTGTTGCGATCCGCCACGATGCCACGCTCGTGACGGCGGATCGGCGATTCGGACGCTTCGAGGGTCTGTCCTGCCGGTACCTCGACGGGTAGCCATGCCGCGCGCGGTGAGGCTATGCGCCCCAGTGCAGGCAGTCCAGCCCCTCGACGCGTGAGAAGTGGGCCAGGTTGGCCGTGACCACCCGGGCCTGGTGGGCCTGTGCGATCGCCGCCACGGCGATGTCGAAGTCATCGATGAGCACGCCGCTGTTCTGGAGAGCCGCCTTGATCGCACCGAAACGCACCGACGCCTCAGGCGTCCAGTCGAGAACCCGGATCGCCGAAAGGAGCTGCGCCTGCCGATAAGCGAGCAGGGCGCGCTTCCGGGACCCCTGTTCGAGGCGCTGGATCCCGTACTCGATCTCGGCCACGACGGGCGGCACGACCGCAACCTGCCCCGACTGCCGTGCCTGGAGGAACGCCGCCATGGCGGGCTCGTTGCGGATCGCCGCGGAGAAGGCCGTGGTATCGAGGACGTCTATCAGAGAAGCGACGCGCCGCGATTGCGGCGGCCCTGCAGCACCGCCTGCTCCAGCTCGGCCGAGGCCTGTTCCAGGAGGGCCCGGTCTTCGGCGGACAGCTCCGGCTCGAACAGGTCCTCCGGCCACTGCCCCGCATCGCTGCTCAGGGCTTCCTCGCAGGCCTCGATGACGAAGCGGTTGCGGCTGATCCCCCGGCGCCGGGACACGGCATCGATCTTCCGGAGCAGCTCCCCCGGCAGGTGCACGGTCGTCGTGGGCATGAGTAGAATATGTTGTATTCAACACGCGCGGATCAAGCGTCGGCTCCGCCGGCTACCGGGCGTCGCCCCGATTGATCGATACCCGAGTTCACGGGAGATGGTCCTCAGCCCGCTCGTAGCGTAATCGGGGTCACGACGGGCCGCCGGAGCTCGTGGTCCCCAGTCGGAGAGATCGTCCATCTCCGCGGCTATTCCCCGGTTTGGCCGTGGTCGGGCAACAGCCGGGTAGCGCTGACCAACAGGTCCGGAACCTCAAGTGCAGCGGTGGCCCAAACGGCCCGGAGGTCAACGCCGAAATAGTGGTGGATCAGCTTGTCGCGCATTCCAGCAAGATCGCGCCATCTGACGTGGGCACTCGATTGGCGGAGCTCCGGACTCAGCTGCTTCGCCGCTTCACAAATGTGCTTCAGGTAGAGAGCGTCACGATCGGCGGTCATAGAGCACTTCCAGCCCCTCGAAGATGCGTTCCTTCAGGTAGGGGCTGATCGACTCTTCGGTCAGAAGATCCACCTCCCGTCCGATTGATTCCGAGATCTCACGTTCTATCCGTACCAGATCAAGCAGGCTCTTCTGATCGGAGAACGAAATCACCAGATCGACGTCGCTGTCTCCAGTCGCATTCCCTTTGGCCACGGATCCGAACACTCCCAGAAACCTGGCCCCGTGCTGGCGTGATATTTCGACGATCTTGTCTGTGTCCACTCCGGAAGATTCGACCATGCGGATACACTACATCTTCGCTGACGGAAAACGCAACAGCCGAATGGGTCGAGTGCGACGGGGCGACGGTCGCCGCCGAGGGCCGGTCGTCGGCGCCCGTCCCTACCGAGGCAGCCGCCGCACCGCCCCCAGGTCTGCCGAGGTGGCGAACAGCGCGTAGGCCTGCAGGGCCGTGGACACCGTCCGGTCCCGCCCGGCGGAGGTGAAGGCTTCGGCCCCCCGGGCCTCCTCCTTCTTGCGCCGGGCGGCCAGCTCGGACTCGGAGAGCTCCACGTTGATGCTCCGGGCCGGGATGTCGATGGCAATGGTGTCCCCGTCCTCCACCAGGGCGAGGGCCCCGCCCGCGGCCGCTTCCGGGGAAACGTGCCCGATGGACAGCCCCGAGGTGCCGCCGGAGAAGCGCCCGTCGGTGACCAGGGCGCAGGCCTTTCCCAGGCCGCGCGCCTTGATGTAGGAGGTGGGGTAGAGCATCTCCTGCATCCCCGGTCCGCCCTTGGGCCCCTCGTAGCGGATCACCACCACGTCCCCGGCCTGGACCGCCCCGCCCAGGATGCCCTCGCAGGCCGCCTCCTGGGAGAAGAACACCCGGGCCGGCCCCTTGAACTTCAGGATTCCAGCGTCCACTCCGGCGGTCTTGACGATGCAGCCGGCTTCCGCGATGTTGCCCCGCAGCACCGCCAGGCCCCCGTCCGGGGAGTAGGCGTGGGCGATGTCCCGGATGCAGCCCTTCTCCCGGTCGGTGTCCAGCTCCTTGAAGCGGGACTCCTGGGAGCCCATGACCAGGCTCGGCCGCCCGGCCGGGGCGGAGGAGTACACAGCCAGGGCCTCGGGGCCGGGCCTGGCGGGGGCCGCCTTGCCGCCGCGCCCGCCCCCCGCCGCGGCAGCCCGGCTCGCGCTCGAGCTGCCCCCCGCCACGTCGTAGCGCCCCAGGGCCTCGGCCAGGCTCAGCCCGTCCACCCGGCGCACCGAGGTGTCCAGCAGTCCGCCCCGGTCCAGCTCGGCCATGATCCCGAGGATGCCCCCGGCTCGGTTCACGTCCTCCACGTGGTAGGAGGAGCTCGGCGCCACCTTGCACAGGCAGGGGATCTTCCGGGACAGGGCGTCGATGTCCGCCATGGTGAAGTCCACTCCCGCCTCGTTGGCGATGGCCAGCAGGTGCAGCACCGTGTTGGTGGAGCCCCCCATGGCGATGTCCAGGGCCATGGCGTTGAGGAAGGCCGCCTTGCTCGCGATCGACCGGGGCAGCACGCTGGCATCCTCCCGCCCGTACCAGGCCTCGGCCATCTCCACGATCCGCGCCGCCGCCTGCTCGAACAGCCGCACCCGGTTCTTGTGGGTGGCCACGATGGTGCCGTTGCCCGGCAGCGCCAGGCCGATGGCCTCGTTCAGGCAGTTCATGGAGTTGGCCGTGAACATGCCCGAGCAGCTCCCGCAGGTGGGGCAGGCCACCCGCTCGATCTCCCGAATCTCCTCGTCGGAGACCGAGTCGTCGGCGGCCAGGACCATGGCGTCCACCAGGTCGTAGCGCTTCTCCCCGAGCCGGCCGGCCTCCATGGGCCCGCCGGAGACGAAGATGGTCGGGATGTTCAGCCGCACGGCGGCCATGAGCATCCCCGGGGTGATCTTGTCGCAGTTGGAGATGCACACCAGGGCGTCCACCGTGTGGGCGTTGGCCATGTACTCCACGCTGTCGGCGATCAGGTCCCGGGAGGGCAGGGAGTAGAGCATGCCCCCGTGGCCCATGGCGATCCCGTCGTCGATGGCGATGGTGTTGAACTCCGCGGCGAAGCAGCCCTTGGCCTCGATGATCCGCTTGACCTGCTGGCCGATCTCGTGGAGGTGCACGTGCCCCGGCACGAATTGGGTGAAGGAGTTGGCGATGGCGATCACCGGCCGCCCGATCTGCTCGTCCTTCATGCCGTTGGCCCGCCACAGGCTCCTGGCCCCGGCCATGCGCCTTCCCTTGGTGGAGGTATTGCTTCTCAGGGGAATCGCCATGCTTCTGCCGTCCTTTCGGCCGCTTACGCCTGCCAGTTCTCCGGTCGCAGGGAGCGCACCGCCGCCCCGGCCTTCCACATCTCCGACTCCCGGATGACTTTCAGCTCCTGGTCGAGCTTGGCCTGGTAGTCCGGGGCGCTGTTGGCCTTGAGCACGATGGCGGTCTCGGTGCCGTCCTTGACCGACTGGTAGAGCTTCTTGAACACCGGCAGCACCGCTTCCTTGAAGCGGGGCTTCCAGTCCAGGGCCCCCCGCTGGGCGGTGGTGCTGCAGTTGGCGTACATCCAGTCCATGCCGTTCTCGGCCACCAGGCGGATCAGGCTCTGGGTCAGCTCCTCCACGGTCTCGTTGAAGGCCTCGCTGGGGGTGTGGCCGTTCTCCCGCAGCACGTCGTACTGGGCTTCCATGACCCCGGCCAGGCAGCCCATCAGGATCCCGCGCTCACCGGTCAGGTCGCTGTACACCTCCGCCTCGAAGGTGGTGGGGAACAGGTACCCCGAGCCGATGGCGATGCCGATGGCCAGGGTCCGCTCCTCGGCCCGCCCGGTGGCGTTCTGGAACACGGCGTAGCTGGAGTTGATGCCGCTTCCGGCCAGGAAGTTGCTGCGCACGCTGGCCCCCGAGCCCTTGGGGGCCACCAGGATCACGTCGATGTCCTTGGGTGGAATGACCCCGGTCTGCTCCTTGTACACGATCGAGAAGCCGTGGGAGAAGTACAGGGCGTCGCCTGCTTTCAGGCAGGGCTTGATCTGGGGCCAGACCAGCTTCTGCCCGGCGTCGGAGATCAGGTACTGGATGATCGTCCCCTTGGTGGCCGCCTCCTCGATGTCGAAGAGGGTCTCCCCGGGCACCCAGCCGTCGGCCACCGCCTTGTCGTACTCCCGCTTGAACTTCGGGGACTGCCCGATGATCACCTTGAAGCCGTTGTCCCGCATGTTCAGCGCCTGGGCCGGTCCCTGCACGCCGTAGCCGATCACGGCGATGACCTCGTCCTTCAGGACCTCCCGGGCCTTGTCCAGGGGGAACTCGTCCCGCATGACCACGTTCTCTTTCACGCCCCCGAAATCGATCTTTGCCATTGGTTTGACTCCTGTGGTTTTCTCGTGTTTCCCGTGATTCGGCGAACCCATCCAATATGCCACAGATCGCACGTTGTATGAAGTGCTATTTTTTCGATATAGTGTTGCCGGAAACGCAACATTCGGGGGACCTCTCGCGCATGGACTTCCACGCCCTCCGGCTCTTCCTGCACCTGGCCGGCAGCCTGCACTTCGGCAAGACCGCCCAGGCCTGCGCCATCAGCCCCTCGGCGCTCAGCCGGACCGTCCAGCGGCTGGAGGCCGAGGTGGGCGCCCGGCTGTTCATCCGGGACAACCGCAGCGTCCGCCTGACCCCGGCGGGGGAGCGCTTCCGGGTCTACGCCCGCGACACGGTCGACGCCTGGGAGCGCTTTCGGGACTCGGTGAAGGAGGGAGGCCGGGCCCTCTCCGGCGAGATCACCCTGTACAGCTCCGTGACCGCCGCCTACAGCATCTTTCCGGAGCTCTTCGCCCGCTTTCGCTCCCGCTATCCCGGCATCCACATCCGGCTGCAGACCGGAGACTCGGCCAACGCCATCGAGCTGGTCCAGAATGGATCTGCCGACGTGACCGTGGCCGCCAGGCCCGACGCCCTGCCCCGGAGCCTGCTGTTCCGCACCGTGACCGTGACCCCCCTGGTGTTCGTGGCCCCGGTAGTGGACTGCGAGGCCGCCCGTTTGCTGGCCCGCACGCCCATCCCCTGGGCCCAGGTGCCCATGATCCTGGCCGAGACCGCCCTGTCGCGCAAGCGGGTGGAGGCCTGGTTCCGGCAGCGGAGCCTGCGCCCCAACGTGTACGCCGAGGTGGCCGGCCACGAGGCCATCCTTTCGATGGTGCGCCTGGGCTGCGGGGTGGGGGTGGTGCCGGAGCTCGTGCTGCGGGAAAGCTCCCTATCCCAGGAGGTGAAGGTCCTGGAGGTCCAGCCGCAGCTCCCGGCCTACGTGGTGGGGCTGTGCGCCCACCGGCGCCGCCTGGCCTCCCCCGTGGTGCGGGCCTTCTGGGAGCTCGTGCCGGCAGAATGACGGCTGGTTCGCAGGATGGTTCCATGCGTTGGTCGTGGTCAGTCCGATAGGGATGTGCACCGGCCGGGTCGTCCTGGCTTCGACGGTGGACACCTGCAGCTCTGTACTGCAGGCTGGGGATTTGATACGATTGGGACGAACATGCCGACCTTCGTCGTCACTGGCGCAATCCATGCGGGGCGAACCCGCCCAGTGTTCCAGGGAAATCGTTGAGGAATGCCCGACGGGTCGGCCGGTGAGCGAGGAAAATTCGATGCCGGCATTCGACAGATGTCCAGTATGTGGCGGCCACCTCGCAGAAAAAGAGGTGGAGAAGCTGCTGAAAGGCGGAACCAACACTGCGACCCTGACGGTTAAGGCCGAGGTGTGTTTGCGTTGCGGAGAGCGACTGTATTCGCAAGAAACCGTCCAACGTTTTGAGGAGATTCGTCGCAAACTGGAGCGAGAAGAGACGAGAGAATTCGAAGCGATCGGCCAGCTGTTTCACGTGCGGACCTGATCCTCGTCGAAAGCAGTCGGCGTGGAGGGGCCAGGTGTACTTTGACGTCAAGGAAGCACGCTATCTCGACAACTATCGGGTGAGTTTGCGTTTCGAGGACGGCTCCGCAGGCGTAGCGGACTTGTCGGGCTATCCAAGCCAGGACAACGTCTTCCGCTGCTTCCTCAGTATCGAATACTTCGAGAAGTTCCGTGTCGAGTACGGAACGCTGGTTTGGGGGGACGGGGAGCTCGACATCGCCCCGGAAACCCTGTACCGGCTCGCAACCGGGAAGTCTGTCACCTACAGGGCGGCCAGGAGCTCACCGCTCTAGCCGCAGCTCCCACCCTACGTGGTGCGGCTGTGGCCCCGGTGGCAGAGAACGCCGGCGGTGAGCAAGGCAGCGAGGATCTTCTGCTGCGCAACCAGGCGGATCTGAGGGACATCCAGGGGCAGGCCGATATCAACAGCACCGAATGTGTATACTCACCCCAGCGTGGAAGATCTCAAAGAGGCGATGCGGCGCTCGCACCCGCACGGGAGCGGAGGATTCTATGGATATGAGGCTCGAAATACCAGAAGGGGTCGTTCAGGCAATGCGGCTGCCACGAAAGGGAACGGAAGCGGAACTGAAAAAGCTGCTTGCCGTCACCCTGTATGCCAAAGGCATTCTCGGCATAGGGAAAGCTCGTGAGTTGGCTGGCGTGTCGAAACTTGAGTTCTACGGTCTGCTCGCCAGAGACGGAGTTCCCCTGAATTATGAGGAAGAGGACGCCAAGAAAGACACCGAGACGATCAAGGCGCTTTCGGTTTGAAGGTCGTCAGCGACACCTCGCCCATTATTGCCTTCTCGATTCTTGGGAAGCTTCATGTACTCAAGGCCTTGTTCGAAAGGATTGCCATTCCCCGGGCGGTGTATGATGAGCTCCGCGTGGGAAAACCTTTCCAACCGGCGGACTGGCTCGACGTCCGGGTGATCAACGATCGATCTCGATACAACATGCTGCCGAAAGCTTCGGAATCAAAACTATGGGGA
>Ga0209164_1003556_pt1 | contig 14669 bp, 14 predicted proteins | sample MTBNYHSulfiMetaG_FD_187458 | JGI IMG/M metagenome (GOLD analysis project Ga0209164, IMG submission 187458) | Enrichment culture microbial communities from rom New York Harbor, USA that are MTBE-degrading - MTBE-NYH (New York Harbor Sulfidogenic)... | ecosystem: Environmental > Aquatic > Marine >...
CCAGGTTTTGAAACAGAGATTGCCCGCGGTGCTTGACTCCATCCGGTATACTATCCCCGTTATCCTTGATGATGCCGCTGTCAATATCGGCCCTTGGTGTGGATACAATGTCTTGGCTCAGAACCTTGTCATACATTCATGGGAAAGATGACAAAAAAATCAACGAAGGGGAGAAATGAAAAACCGCCTAATGGCGGTTCAAGTGCCGAAGGTGGGAATCGAACCCACATTCCCGAAGGAACACGATTTTGAGTCGTGCGCGTCTGCCAATTCCGCCACTCCGGCATGTGCTGAAAGTATATCCAAGATTAAATTCAAGGTCAAGGTGGCGATTATCCTCATCACGCATATAATTGGTAAAAACCAATCAAGGACTCTGAATGAAATTAGGCATTATCGGCTTACCCCAATCTGGTAAGACCACGATTTTCAATGCAGTAACCCGCGGCAACCAACCCATTGGCGCGGCGGTTGGACGCATGGAAGTGCATACGGCGGTGGTGGAGGTGCCTGATGAGCGCGTGGACCGATTGTCGAAAATGTTCAACCCAAAGAAAACGATCTATGCCAAAGTGACCTACGCGGATATCGCCGGGCTGGGCGCTGCGGCGGACAAAGGCGAGATCAGCGGCCAGCTCCTCAACCAGCTGACCCAAATGGACGGGTTGATCCATGTGGTGCGCTGCTTTGAAAATCTCGCTGTCCCCCATATCCACGAATCGGTGGATCCGCTGCGAGATATCCATTTGATGGATGAGGAATTTCTGCTCAATGACCAGATCATGGTGGAACGCAAGATGGAGAAACTGGGCGAGGAGCAAAAACGATTCATGGGCCGCGATAAAGCCGTGGTCGAACGCGAAGCCACGCTTTTCAGCAAGCTTCAGGAAGCACTTAATTCTTCGATTCCGCTGCGCGATCTGGAGATTTCCGAAGAAGAAGAAAGACAACTTCAGGGTTTTGGATTTCTCAGCCGTAAACCTATTCTCATCCTTTTAAACCTGGGGGACGGCCAGGATGCTCCAGATGTGGAATATCTCCACAAACGCAGCAAAGTTGTGGACCTTCAAGGCCGCTTGGAAATGGACCTGGCGCAGCTTCCTCAAGAGGACGCTGCGTTGTTCATGGAAGAGTATGGGCTCAAGGAACTCGGACTGAGCCGCCTTATCCGTGAGTCGTATGACCTGCTTGGGCTTCAATCCTTTTTCACTGTAGGCGAGGATGAAGTGCGCGCCTGGACAGTCAATCGGGGCGCGTTCGCGCCACAAGCAGCCGGGGTGGTGCATTCGGATATGGAAAAGGGGTTCATTCGGGCAGAGGTGATCAGCTACGATGATATGATCGAGACCGGTAGCCTGGCAGAAGCGCGCAACAAAGGCAAATTGCGGCTGGAAGGCAAGCAATATATGGTGTTGGATGGCGATATCCTTTCCATACGATTCACATCATAAACAATTCGCCGGAAATCCTTGTCTGGCGTTTAATGAAATAGAATCCATGCCGCACTTCTTTGTGTGGCTTTTCCTATTGCCTTAATAAACTGTCCACGGTTTCTGCAGGAATGCGGGAAGTGAGGTCCAGGCTGATGGGTATCACCGCCACTTTCTTCTCGATGCGTACTGTGTAGATATCATTGTCCGGAGGTATATCCTCATCTCGCAAAATATATGAAGTGATGTGTGCTTTTCCCCCCAGTTCGCCTTCACGGACAACATATGGATTGTAATAACGAACTTTGGCAAGACGCGTGACCTTCCAGGGGGTTTCCGGTGTAGCACCTGCCGGCACCACGACGTTGAGCACATCCACATCCTCAGGCATTTTCTTCTCAAGGAGTTTTTGGGCAAAGTACCGGGTGAAGAAACTCGACACGGTGAAGTCCACATCCTGATGGTAGGAATCCCACTCTTCGTGCAGGATCTGCTGCGACATGGCCAATGCGGGGATGCCGAGTGAAGCCGCTTCAATAGCCGCGCCGACCGTGCCGGAGTAGGTGATATCGGTGCCTAAATTCTCTCCGAAATTGATTCCGGTGACGACCAGGTCGGGTTTCTGCTCGACAACTTCCAGGATACCGTGCAAAACAGATTGCGACGGTGACCCATTGATCGCGAAGATGTCCCATTCCTGGTTACTCACGGTCAGCTTTTTGCAGGTGATGCTCCCGTCCGCATGGCGCTGGTGGCCGCGCCCGGTGGCTGACATATGTTCAAGCGGTGCAGTAACAGTCACATAACCCAGATCGGAAAGCGCTTCAGCGGCCGCCCACAATCCCGGGGAATCTATGCCGTCGTCATTGGATAACAAGATCTGTTTTTTTTCTGAATTCATCGTGTTCATATTTCCATAAAATACGTCGCAGTAATCCATGAATTACCGCGACGCTTAAGATTAGTGCCCCCGGCAGAACTCGAATCTGCAGCCTTTTGCTCCGCAAGCAAACGCTCTATCCAATTGAGCTACGAGGGCGTGAAAAACCACGTGCGCATAATATACCGCAGCGCTTCATAACCGTCAAGGAATGCCTTTTTTCTGAGAAGCGAACCCGGGATGCATTGTTATGAAATCCGCTTGAGCCGCTCGTCCGCCTGCATGGATTGGTATAAGGGCTGCAGCCGTTTGTACATTTTTAGATAAACGTTTTCATACAACTCGCGGTAAATATCATGGGCTGCTGAGTCCGGCGAAAATGTCTGCCCCAAGCGGGTCATGGATTTTATGGCGCTCTCATAGTCCGGGTGCAGTCCTGCTCCGACTGCGGCGTTCATGGCTGCGCCCAAACCGGAGGTTTCATATAAATAGGGCTTGGAAACAGGCATTCCGAAGACATCTGCGGTAAGCTGCATGGCTGCATCACTTTGACTGCCTCCACCCGCGATGTGAACTTGGTCGATCTTTACCCCGGTGCGTTTCTCGGTTCGTTCTTTTCCCTCCAAAAGGGCGTATGCAAGGCCTTCCAGAATGGCGCGATACAGATGAGCGCGGGTATGAAAATCGCTGAATCCGATGATGGCGCCGCGGGCTTCGGGGCCTGGGTGGCGCAATCCGGGTGTCCAATAGGGCTGCAGCACTAACCCCTGCGATCCGGGGGGCGCGCTCTTTACCAGGTCATCAAAGAAAGTTTCAGCTTCCACGCCCTGCCTTTCAGCCAGTCCGCGTTCCAACATACCAAATTCCTGCTTGAACCAGCTGACCATCCAGTATCCACGGAAGATTTGCAATTCAAGATTGTAAAAGCCAGGGATCGCCGCAGGATAGGGCGGAATGAGTGGAATGATCTCATGGTATTTCTTGTGCGTAGTGTTGATGGTGGCTGTTGTGCCGTAACTCAGGCAAGCGACATTGGGCTGCAGGCTTCCCGCGCCTAAAACTTCGCAGGCCTTGTCGGCAGCCGCTGCGATTAATGGCAATCCAGCCGGGATTCCGCTCTCATTCGAAGCTTTTTGGCTGATCTGTCCGATCGGGTTGCCTACAGGCACCAAGTCTACCAGCTTGTCGCGCGTGATAACCAGCGCCTGCCAATACCAGTGGTTCTTTCCTGCCCAGTGCTGTAGTTTGTAGTCAAACGGCATATATCCCACCTGGCAGCCGATGGAATCCTTGAATTCTCCCGTCAGCCGGTATGTCAGGAAACCGGAGAGATAGGTATAGCGGTAAGTTTTTTCCCAAAGCTCCGGCTGATGTTCGGCGATCCAGTTTGCCTCGCATTCCGCCTGCAAGTATTTGACGGTGGACATCGCCCCCGCCAGGTTGAATGCCAATCCCCATAAACCGCCAACCGTGGAGTAGTTGCTCGCCCGGCGTTGGTCCGGCCAGACAATGGCCGGCCGCAGGGGTTTGCCATCCTTATCCAGGTTGACCACGGTGGAGCGTTGTGAGGTGAGCGCTACCGCGGCGATGCTGCCTTTTTTCGCTTTTGGATCGCCAAAGAGCCCTTGGCAGGCTTGGCAAAGCGCTTTCCAAAATACGTTGGGATCCTGTTCGGACCAACCCGGGTTTTCTGAATAATAAGGTTCGATGGGAATTTTGCTTTTTGCCAGCAGGTTTCCTTGCGGGTCAAACAAAAGCGCGCGTACAGATTGGGTGCCGCAGTCGATGGCTAGTAAATTTTCTCTCACGCCTTCCTCCAATAGATTGTGCCAACAAGGTTATTTGCGGAATCCCCAGCGCTTTGACTGCTGTTCTTTGCTCAAGTCTAATCCCAGGGTTCCGCCAGGATTCATCAGGTTTTGCGGATCGAAATGGGCTTTCAATGCACGCAGGATGTCCATGCAAGATTTCCCGATCTGTCCTTCCAGCCAGGGTGCGGTTTGTTTGCCTATCCCGTGATGGTGGCTCATAGCCGCGCCTGAAGCCTGAACAGCATCCAGTATGCTGTACTGCAGGTCCAGGTAATCATCAATGCTTTGATACTTTATCACAAAGATGAAGTATAGATTGGCGCCTTGTGGGTATGCATGAGAGATATGCGTCATGCAGATTGTTTTAGGCTGGGATTTGACTACTTTGCGCACCTCAGCATGCACTTTGGGAAACATATCCCATGTGACCGCGCATTCAAGGGTGTCGATCAGAATACCAAAATCCATCAAGTCTTCGCGCATATAAGGGTCGGTAAAGCGGGAGCGCTCCCACATGCCCGTCACGCCAAACGGTGACAGCACCACAGCGCCATGTTTCCGGCAGATGCGCGTTGTTTTGCGTTTGACCATCCGCGTGTATGCGCTGTCCCCGTCTGCGGATCCCAATAGGATGCAGCGCTGCATGGGCTTATATCCGAGTGAACGGAGAAGTGAGTCGGCCGGTGTACCGTGGATGTGGTAGATGCGCATGGCGGTATCGGTTTCTTCGGGATCGGACAATCGAAAGACGGATGGATAACCAAATTCGCCCTGCATGACCTCGCGGTAGGCAGTGTACGCTTCCTCCCAAGTCTTGAAGAGATAACTAAAGCGCCGGGTGTTCTTGGGCATGTATTTAAATACTTTCAGGGTAACCTCAGAGAGAACGCCAAAAGTGCCTTCGCTTCCGATCATGATCTGGTTATAGTCCGGACCGGTAGCGCAGCGGGGATATGCTGGTGTCCGCAGAGCGCCTTGCGGAGTGATATATTCCTGGGAAAGCACCAGATCCTCGATCTTGCCGTAGTAAGTGGAGTTTTGACCCGCCCCGCGCGTGACCACCCATCCCCCCACGCTTGAATGTTCAAATGATTGGGGAAAATGGCCGCAAGTATAGCGTCCATGCGCACCCAGCTTTTCCGGCGCGTGATTCAGGTAATCTTCCAGCTCCGGACCGAACATACCGGGTTCCACGGTGATGGTTTGGTCAGTCTCGTTGAAGCGGATCACCCGCCGCATGTGTACGCTCATGTCGATGCATAATCCGCCTTTGGGCGTTTCCATGCCGCGCGTCACGGTTGAGCCGCCACCATATACGGTGAGCGGGATTTTCTTCGCGCAGCAGTATTTAACCAGTTGGATCAGGACCTCGCGGTTCTTCGGCGCGGTGACCGCGTCGCAGATGTTCTCCACGATTCGCTCTCGCAGGCGCAGCATGTCGATCATCCCGGCGCCGTAGGAAGCGCGCGTACGGCTGTAGGTATCGGTTTTCAGGTTATCCTTTCCGACGATGCCTTCGAGTTCTTGGATCTGCGATGAATTCAGACCGCTGGGGATATCAAAGTCGAAAACCTCCAGATCCAGCTTGGGGTGGTTAAAATCCGTATCGGTGAGTTCAAAGGTGTCGCGCAGCAGGGTATAGAATCCCCGATTGGGGTGCTTGAAAACATTGAGGTCGTGCCAACGGAAAAGCGCCCGATACGTGCCGGACGGGGTATCACCCTCATACCATTTCGGAGTGAAAGATCGTTTATTTGCCATTAACCCTCCTGTTTTCAACTTTTAACCTGGGCTCCTTGAATAATAGGTTTTCCATGTCTGCCAATAAGCCGCTTCCTCGGCTTGCCAGCGCTCGTCATCCCAGCCGGTTTCCTCCTGGATGATCTTGCGCACGCGGTTCATGACGTTCCTGGCGCCCTGTGGCAGCAGCAAACCAATGCGGACGCGGCGCAATAGCAGGTCATCCAGGTGGATCATGCCCTCTGACCTGGCCGCCCAACGGATTTCCGCCCACAGGTTGGGCAGAATTTCGACCTTTTCCAGCTCATCAGTTTCGGCAGAATTAAGCAGCAGGCTGGTCTCCAAACCATATCGGCCGCGCAAATAAACTTGAGTTTGAGGATCAACCGTATTAATGGCTGCTCGATCAAGAGGTGCCAGTAATGGAATTTCTCGCGAAATTTTCGTTTCCACACCGACGGATTCCAGCGCGGCTTGGAGCGTCTGGAGGGCCATCAGACGAAAAGTGGTCAACTTCCCGCCGGTGATGGTGATGAGCCCCTCCTCATTCCAGACCTGGTGCGCACGTGATTCTTTGGAAGGCGTTTCGGCGCCTGTGTCGATGATCGGGCGCAATCCCGAAAATGAGGAAAGAATGTCTTCCTCGGATAATTCAAGTGATGGGAACAGGAAATCCAGCGCCTCCAGCATGTAAGAAATTTCCTCTCGCCTGGCAAATGTTTCCTCGTGACTTTTCTCCAGCTCTGGGTCATGGTCGATATCCGTCGTTCCGACCAGAGTGGCGCCTTCCCATGGGATGACGAACATCGCCCGCCGGTCACGAGGGTGGAAGACGGTGATCGCTTCTTTGATGGGAAGCCGCTCCTTGGAAAGGATCAAGTGGCTGCCGCGCAGCTTGCGCAGTCGCGAAGGCGCCTTGAGATCCGCGCGCAAGTTGTCGGTCCAGGGTCCTGTGGCGTTGACCACCACACGAGCTTTTACCTCGACCTGTCTTTCGGCGAGGTCCGATGTATCCGATAAAGCGATGCCCAGCACGCGGCCATCTGAACCACGCAGCAGATGGTTGGCACGGGCATAGTTGAGGGCGGTCCCCCCCAGCAAAACGCCTTCCTTGATCACCCGCAATACGAGACGGGAATCATCCAAAACTGCATCTTTGTACCGGTAACCCCCCAATAAACCATTATTACAAAGATCGGGAAATTCTAGCAATGTATCGTTGATATTCAGTCGTTGATTGTCCCATTTGGGCGCCATCAGATCGTAAGCGGTGAGGCCGGCACGGATCATCCACCCCGGAAACCGATAGGAATCATAATTTGGGAGGATAAAAGGCAGGGGCTCGATCAATCCGGGTGCTTCCTTAAGAAGAGATTCCCGTTGGCGGACGGATTCATAGGTGACGCGGTATTGGCGGTTGTACAAATATCGGAAACCGCCGTGAACCAATTTGGAGGACCTGCTGGAAGTTCCAAAGGAAAAATCATGCGCTTCGACCAGCAGCACCTTGAGACCAAGCGCAGATGCTTCGTGAAACACACCCGCGCCGGTGATGCCGCCGCCGACCACAATCAGATCCCAAGTCTGATCGAGTTTTGACCAGATCTCATCCCGCCAGCCCTTTTTCCACATTGAATGCAACTCCTCCTGGTTAGACTTTGCCCGTTAGTTTTTTCCAGAGAGCCAGGCTCTCGCTCATGATGCGTAACGCCAGATTCTTCGCTTCCTCTCCATTGCTTTCTTTGGCAATGGGTTCGAGCAGTCGGTAGAATTCCGTTGAGTGCTCCCTGGTTTCTTGATGATCAAAATACTGGGTACCCAGCAGGTCATATACACCGTGCACGCTGTTAATGAAATGGGTGAAGAAAGGATTGCCTGAACTAACCGTCAAGCGCCAGTGCAGTTCCCAGTCAAACGCGGAATAGCTCTCCGCTTTTTGGTCCAAGGCATCTGCTTTTGTAAGAAACTCGGCGATCTTTTTCCCATCATGCTCCACCGCCTGGCGGGTGTATGTGGGGCAAAGAAGCACGCGGACTTCTAAAAGATGGACGGCGTAATCTGATGGCAGAGGATGCATATGCCGGGCAAGCGCGATGGAAACGCCGAAATTCCCTTCTTTCCAGAAATCACGCACCCGTGTGGGTTTGCCGTGTCGAATATCCAGCCAGCCATCACGTTCCATGCGCTGCAGCGCTTCCCGCAGGGTGGGGCGGGTAACACCCAGCAGTTCCGCAAGTTCACGTTCCCCCGGAAGGTTTGAGTGGATCGGGAAGGTTTCATCCAGGATAGCGCTGATCAAGCGTGATTCTGTGATCTCGCCGGGTTTCTGCGGGGGCTGCCATGGTTCAATTTTCATACGGTTACGAGATAAGAGGTCATACCAGTTAAAGCATAGCAATCGAATTATCATAATTCAAGTGATGAATGTCAGATATTGAACGAAGGCAGCGTTTCCGGCATTTTTAGAAAAAACATCGATAGAATATCCTTGGAGGAGGAAAACCATGACAAAATTTTGCCTGGTGACAACCGCGGTGGAAGACCGTGATGTGGCAGACCGGCTTGCACATCATCTGGTGGAATTGCAGTTGGCTGCATGCGTGCAGGTAACGCCGATTCACAGCACGTATCACTGGAGGGGTAAGGTGGAAGCAGCCGAGGAGTATCTTCTCGTCATTAAAACGCTGACCCGAAAGTATACGCAGCTCGAAAAAGCCATTAGGGATCAGCACTCCTATGAAATCCCTGAGATCCTTCGCATGCGTGTTGATGGAGGATTTCGTCCCTACCTTGAGTGGATGGAGGAAAACGTTGAGTGATACAAGTTCTCGGAGGTTTGAATTAAAGCTCATTGATAATAATATTGGGGCATAATAGAAAGTGCTGGGTTTTCTATTAATTGGCAAGAAAATTTATATTCATGAGGGAATCAATTTATGAAGGATGAACTGTACTTTCCTTCCAACTTTATTGACAAAGTAATTATTACCCGCGAGGAGATCGAGACACGGGTCAAAGAACTGGGGGCGCAGATCACGCGGGATTATGATGGATCGGATAACCTCCTGCTGTTGGGTTTGCTGCGCGGGAGTGTGGTATTCATCACTGATCTGATGCGCCAGATCAAACACTCGATCACCATTGATTTCATGTCCATTTCCTCCTACAGCAGGTCGGAATCCAGCGGATTTGTACGTATCGATGCGGATCACAAGATCAACATCCACGACTGGAATGTGATCCTGGTGGACGACATTGTTGACACAGGATATACCATCCGCACCGTGCGTAAGCTGCTGCTCGATCGCAGCCCGCGCAGTCTGAAGATTTGCGCGCTGCTGGATAAGCCGGACCGCCATAAGGTAGACATCCAGATCGACTATCTGGGATTCAGCATCAAGGACTATTTCGTGGTGGGATATGGCCTGGATTATGATGAAAAAGGCCGCAATCTGCCATACATTGCTTCGATAAAGAAAAGGAAGAAGGAGTAGATCGTGCCCCTGGATATTGTCATCGGCGCGCAGTGGGGGGATGAGGGAAAAGGGCGGGTAGTGGACCTGCTCGCGGATATGTCCGATCTGGTTGCCCGGGTGAACGGTGGGGATAATGCCGGTCATACGGTGACAGTCGGGAAAAAGATCTATAAACTTCACTTGATTCCCAGCGGGATCATCCACGCGAACACAATCGGCGTGATGGGCAGTGGCATGGTGCTCAATCCATTAACCCTGGTGGATGAGATTGAGATGCTGCGGAAGGCAGAGGTGGAGATCTCGCCCGAGCGTTTGTGGATTTCGGACGCGGCTCATCTTATCACTCCGCTCCACCGCCTGATGGACCAGGCGAAGGAAAGTGCGCTGGGTAAGGCGCAGATTGGCACCACTGGGAGAGGAATAGGCCCGGCGTATACGGATAAGGCTGCACGCCGCGGCTTGCGGGTGGGTGAGATCCTGGATTCAGCCGGATTTGACGAGCGTGCCAGAGAGCACTTCCAGGAACTCGGTCGGCAGTTGGTGGAATGGTACGGGCAGCCTGCGAAAAACCTGGATGACCTGATGGAGAATTTCCTGGAAAAAGCACAAGAGCTGCGCCCATTTATTCGCCGCATTGGTCCCTTGGTGCGTTCGTCATTAAATGAGAACAAGGTCATCCTGGTGGAAGGCGCCCAGGGGGCCTTGCTGGATATTGACCAAGGCACTTATCCGTATGTCACCAGCTCATTTACTACCGCTGGCGGTGTGCCTAACGCGTTGGGTGTTGGGCTGTATCCGGCAAGAAAGATCATCGGGGTGGTCAAAGCTTTCCAAACGCGAGTTGGGGCGGGGACTTTTCCCACCGAATTAGACGGAGACATTGCTGGTCATTTGCGCGGCACGGGGAAAAATCCTTGGGACGAATTCGGCACAACTACCGGACGGCCGCGGCGCGTAGGCTGGCTGGACCTGGTGCTTCTGCGATACGCACATGAAGTGAATGGTTTCACCGAACTCTTCATCACCAAGCTGGATGTGCTTTCAGGCCTGGATGAGATCCAGGTCTGCACCCGCTACCAGCGAAACGGCCTTGAGTTGGATTCGCTTGATTTTTCCGGCGATGCACGCTCCCTGGCCACTTGCGAACCGCGGTATGAATCATTACCGGGCTGGAAGGAGGATTTGCGCGGCTGCCGCGCGTTTGAAGATCTCCCTGAGGCTGCGCGAAACTATATCCGATTCATCGAAGACCAGACGCAAGTTCAGGTCAAATATGTCTCGGTTGGGCCGGAGCGCACAGATCTGATCATGAGAGAATAAGTCATGACAGATTTCGAGACCTATCAATCGCCTTTTGGCTGGCGTTATGGTTCTTCAGAAATGCGCGCGATCTGGAGCGAGGTCAACAAGCGCATCCTCTGGCGCAGGATCTGGGTTGCCATGGCTGAAGCCCAGGTCCCCTTCGGTATCGTGAGCCGCGATCAGATGGAAGATCTGGCAGCGCACAGCCTAGATATTGATGTCGATAAGGCGCTGGAAATCGAAAAGAAAATTCACCATGATCTGATGGCAGAGATCCACGTTTTTGCGGATCAGAGCCCCAAGGGCGGTGGGATCATCCACTTGGGGGCGACCTCGATGGATGTCAAGGATAATGCCGAAGTACTTCAGATCCGGGAATCGATAGATCTACTCCTCGATAAACTGGTTGAATTGCTTAAAGCGTTTGAACAAAAGATCCGGGAATATGCAGACCTACCGGTGATGGCTTTCACTCATCTGCAGCCCGCCGAACCCACCACACTCGGCTATCGGCTTGCCAGTTATGCCCAGGATTTTCTTAATGATCATGGGGATCTATCGAGAATTCGTGAGGCGTTAAAGGGCAAAGGCTTTAAGGGCGCGGTGGGGACTTCGGCTGCCAATGTCGCCCTCTTCGGTGAAGAGGAGCAGGCGGTATTTGAAGAAAATATGAGCAAAATGTTGGGCCTTCCCTTTTATCTGGTCAACACGCAAACCTACACCCGGCGGCAGGATCACCTGGTGCTGAGCGCTCTGGCCGGATTGGCAGCCAGCGCCCACAAGTTTGCCTTTGACATGCGGTTACTGCAATCCGAAGCGATCGGCGAACTTGCGGAGCCCTTCGGCAGCCATCAGGTGGGTTCATCAGCGATGCCTTTTAAACGCAACCCGGTGGAAGCTGAAAAGATCTGTTCACTGGCGCGCCTGGTAGCCGCCGCACCCCAGACCGCCTGGGAAAACCACGCCAACTCGGTGCTTGAACGAACATTGGACGACAGCGCCAACCGACGCCTGCTCTTCCCACAGACTTTTTTGGCTATGGATGAGATCCTCATTTCACTCAACAGGATTGTGGAAGGATTTACAGTCAATCAGGTTTCTATTAAGCGCAATTTGGAAAAATATGGTCCCTTCTCGGCTCTCGAGCGAGTGCTTATGGAGGCGGTGAAGCAGGGCGCGGACAGGCAAGTAGTACATGAAGCGCTTCGGGAGATCAGCATGCAGGCTTGGGAGGTGATCAATCGAGGAGAGCCCAATCCTTTGAAAGAACTATTGAAGTATGATCAAGACTTAAATTCTAGGATTCCCGAGGAAAAGCTCGACGACCTGTTTAAAGTGGAATCATACATTGGAAATGCAGCTACAAGCGCATTATCACTCGCAGATCAAATTCGCAAGGTCATTGATTAATTGCCCTCATCATAAGGACACTCAATGGACACAATTTCCTGGAGTGATTTTGAAAAGGTGGAGCTTCTCGTGGGCACAATACTTCAGGTTGAAGATTCCTAAGCCAAAAAGGCCGCTTATCGATTGAAGCTGGATTTCGGACCTGAAATCGGCATTCGATCGTCCAGCGCGCAAATCACTGATCTGTATTCAAAAGAGGATCAAATGGACAGGCAGGTGGTCGCGGTGGTCAATTTCCCTCCCAAACAGATTGGGCCCTTTATCTCCGAGTGCCTGGTAACCGGTTTTTACCAGCCGGATGGAAGTGTTGTATTGGCTGTTCCAGACCGGCTGGTACCGAATTGCTCCAAACTTGCCTGATCCATAGATAGGCCCGTCAACGCGATTACGAACCTAGGCGTTATAAGAGGACGCGGTCACATCCCCACCCTCGCCTGTCCAGTCCGTATGGAAGAACTCTCCGCGCGGTTTATCGATCCGTTCATAGGTATGAGAGCCAAAGTAATCACGCTGCGCTTGAGTGAGGTTGGCGGGCAGAGTCGCCGAGCGATACCCATCGAAGAAACTTAATGCGGTGCCATATGCAGGAATGGGGATCCCGGCTTGTGCTGCCAGAGAAACCACGCGCCGCAGGCTGGGTGTGGTCTCATGCGTGCGCTGCTGGAAATAAGGGTCGAGCAGCAAGTTTTCTTGTCCGTTATTCCGTTCAAATGCGTCGCGGATGTGGGTGAGCAGCGCAGAACGTATGATGCAGCCATTGCGCCAGATGTTGGCGATGGTGCTGAAATCCAGATCCCAGGCAAATTCAACACTTGCCGCACGGAAGAGCATGAAGCCCTGAGTGTAGGAGATGATCTCGGAAAGATACAGCGCGTTTTCCAGGTCATCGATTAATTGGTCTTTATCTCCGCCGAATTCAAAATCCGGCCCAGGGATCTGATTGGCAGCTTTTAGGCGCTCCGATTTGAAAGCGGATAACAGGCGGGCAAAAACAGCTTCCGTGACCAATGTGAGTGGAACGCCCAGCTCCAATGCGGACTCGGAGGTCCAGCGGCCAGTTCCCTTCTGCCCCGCGGCATCCAGGATCTTGCTGACCAAGGGTTGGCCGTCAGCGTCCTTAAAACCCAGAGTGTCACGTGCTACCTCGATCAGATAGGAACTCAATTTACTTTTCGCCCAATGTCCAAAAACTGCTGACATCTCATCATAAGTGAGTTTAAGTACGTCCTTAAAGATATGATAAGTTTCAGCGATCAATTGCAAGAAACCGTATTCGATGCCGTTATGCACCATCTTGACATAATGACCGGCGCCATCCGGCCCCATCCATTCACAGCAAGGAACATCGCCGTCCACTTTAGCGGAAATCCCTTGCAGAATGGGTTTAACCAGAGGCCATGCTTCGATGGCGCCGCCTGGGGAGATGGAGGGTCCGAATCTTGCGCCCAGTTCGCCGCCAGATACACCCGTGCCGATGTAATGAATACCCTTTTCTCTAAGATAGTGGTAGCGACGGATCGTGTCGCGGAAAAAAGAATTGCCGGCATCGATCAGCACGTCACCTGGATCCATCAACGGCACGAGCTGTTCAATCACCTGGTCTACCGGGTCACCAGCTTTTACCAGGACCATCACCAGGTGCGGTTTTTTAAGTAAGCCGATAAATTCCTCAAGGTTGTATGCCCCTTCGATCTCGCGCCCTTTGGCCTCGCTATTGAGAAATTCTTCCGTTCGGGCGCCCGTACGATTGTAAACAGCCACCCGATATCCGTGGTCATTCATATTGAGCACCAGGTTTTGTCCCATGACCGCCAAGCCGACCAGGCCGATGTCGCAATTACCCATGATTACCTCCGCTCTTGATATTGATGATTGGTTATACCATGCTCTCTGTAAACACAAAAACCGCGTCAATTGTTTGGCGCGGTTTTTGGAACATTACACCTGTTATTCGGTTTTGTCTTCGCTGGTGACTTCTTCCAGCAGTTTGACGGTTCGTAAGGTATTGTCTTCCAGGGAAATGAGTAGCGTGATCAGTTCTCCAAATCCGTAGAGCATCAGCGCGTAAAGTGCGCCGAAGACTACGATCATGAAGGCGCCCAGTAAGCCGGCTAACACACCGCCCGCGGCATCAAAGCCAAAGGCGCTGAATAGATCGCCGCCCGAAAGAGACATCACAAATGTGATCAATCCACCGAGCACAGATAGGGCGGCTGTGACTATACCCAGGATTTTTAAGATGGTGGATGAGACCTTTAATACGGCAAAGCGTTTCTTCATTTTTCCTCCAATTATTCGTAAGAATACCTATATAAATATTATATACAGGATGTCAATTTATGCATCAATGATTTGTTAACAACAAGCCTAAGCTGAAGAAAAAAGAGATCTAATCGTATAGAAGGTATTAAATGCCAAACGCTTGGGTGAGGGGGGCACCCAAGCGTTTGGTATCTATTTTATATCATATAATGCATGAGTTTGTCAAGGCTGTGTATGGGTTCAATACATATGAGACACTTGGGGCCAACACTGAGGGTAATTAGTTTGAATATACTCTTTGGGGGTTAGATTGTCCAGTGAATGGTGCGGTCGAACCTCGTTGTAGATCCTTTCCCAT
>Ga0209164_1003558_pt1 | contig 14667 bp, 14 predicted proteins | sample MTBNYHSulfiMetaG_FD_187458 | JGI IMG/M metagenome (GOLD analysis project Ga0209164, IMG submission 187458) | Enrichment culture microbial communities from rom New York Harbor, USA that are MTBE-degrading - MTBE-NYH (New York Harbor Sulfidogenic)... | ecosystem: Environmental > Aquatic > Marine >...
GCGGGAACGGTGGCCAATGTGTCCTAGCCTGGAGGGTAGGACATGCTGTAAGTGCTTTAGTGACAAGCTCTTAGGAGTGGCCGGGCAGGTCTATAGGACAACAAGTCGAGATAAGTCGATTAGAGAGTCTCTTGTTTTTGATTTCCCTGTGTTTTGAGCACCATCCGCTTCCGGCAGCGGGTCGTTAGTCACGCCATAGAGCTCGACGGATGAGGCCCTGTACATGGACCTTGAATACCAGTCGATGAAGTCCCCCTCTGCAAGACCATGATATCCTTCCATGCCGCTGTAGTGGAACTGCGCCAGCTTCCCGCCCGGCATAACCTGCACGAAACCGACATGCCCATGAACATCCTTCCTGACGTTGAAGACGAGTATCGCCCCGACATTGACGCCTCTGGACTCAAAGAACGCCCGGCACTTATCCGGGGCATAGAGTGCGCTGCTATCTATCGTCCCTACAAGCGGCAGGCCCGACTTGCGGGCGATCATGTCCCCGTAATCCTGATAGAGTTTCGAGTTGTAGGAAGCCTGCCAGCTATCGCCGTATCTCATCCTCTGAAGGACAATGGATACGAACCCCGAGCAGCCTAACCCACCGTTTACGACCTCGCCCTTGTCGTTCACATATCCATCATAGTTGTAGACTTCATGCGAGTATGGCTCGGCGGCTGCCTCGAACGACATCTTACAGGAATTAGCCAGCAGCAAGTAGCCAGTAGGGGCGAGGCACTTGTGCGCCGTAGCTTCCGAGCGAAGGCTGGACACCTCACCTGGATTACCGGCGCCGCGGCTGGCGCAACCCCCAGCCAGCATGATGCCGGCTAAGACCATCGCCATCATAATGGCCCTGATAGCCCTCCCACCGCCGGAGAACAAGTAACCACAGATTTCCCTGATTTTCTGCACGCTGCGCGCTCTGTGCTGAACACCATATCTCGCATCCTTAGATTTCCGCCTCTGCAGAGCAGGCCTTTACCACTGACGTCCTTGCCCATCGACACTTATGGTGCCGGTCTCAGAGCCAGACCATAGAGCACACCCAGTATCAGCATCTCACCAAGCCCGGCGACGAGAGAATAGAGCAATGTCTCGGCAGGTATTCTGAACATTACCCACTGAGAGGCAGCCTGCATGACCACACGGAAGAACCACACGAGGAGGGCAAAACTCACTCCTTTGACAAGGCTCGTCTCGCCTGGCAGGCTCTTGTAGAGCAGCAGAAACACGCCTGCCATGATGAATCCATATGCGAGGTCGACCGCCATGCCCGCCACGGGATTGATGGATGTCCGTGCGATCGGTTTTTAGACCTTGTACAGCCTTCGAGCGAGAGGATTGGCATTTATGACGCCATCCAGAATACCCAGCAGGACTCCACTGGCGATGCTGACGATGATGTATCCAATCATTGGTTTTGTCTCCTGTACATGACAGGTTGCGCGCCCGAACACCCAGTATGAAGATCAACGCTTGCGCTGTGGGGGCACAGCCAGCCTGATGTCACTATCACGTGACACATAACTGTACGTGACACCTTTATTTACCCCGTGTAAAAGTGTCGATGCTACCCATGATCAGCCCACTATGGTCACCAGATATTACTTGTACGGTGCACATCCGTGAATCTATAGTATGACGACATCTCGCTTCTCCAATAGGTGACTTCCCTAGCTTCTAGGGCGTACATAACGTCCCCATCAGCCTTGTCAGCTCCTTGAGGCCGGTCCGGGCCTCCTCAGCACGACCAACCGCGGTAGTGGTGCGGTACTCTACCACCTTGGGATCGTTGTCAAGAAGAATCCCGCCTTGAAAGCCAATGCCTGGATGTCCGTGCACAAATTGATTTCTGAAGTCGCGGAGGGATGCCCATACTGTGCTCTTGAGGTGAAAACCCTTGAACTCCAAGTATCCGAACATCGTGTAAAAATCTGCCCTCGTGAGGGAGCGATGGACGTCGTTCTTGACTGCAATTTGATACCGTTTGGCAAGCGCTATGGTTAGCAGAGTGTCAAGGACAGCGAGAGACTGATATATCTGGATTTTCGAAGTAAGATGTGGGAGTTTTTCAACTGTCGCATGGAACTCCTGTGCAAGGGCCTTGATTTCTTCCCATCTCTTGTGGTCCGGGATTATGCCCTCGATGAGCTCACGAATTCCGTTACCGAAGCCCTTTGTGAAATCAGCGTACTTGCGATTCCTTAGCAGGACGGGGACATCACATGATTGAATGAGCACAGGGCACAAACGGACCCCCTTACCTTCTACCATTGCCATGAATGCTGCATTGATTTCTTCCGTTACCCACCTAGACTTGACAGATGCTTGGCTCAAAATAACGACAAGAGCATCGACCTCCTGTAATCCTTTGGAGATCTCGGCGATGATTGAGTCGCCCACGCGTATCTCACGGTAGTCTATCCAAAGACGAACACTAAGCGATTCAAGAGAGTTCGTAAGTGTTTCGACGAAGGACCTGTCTGTGCTCGTGTAAGATACGAAGACTCTTTGCTCCCTCGTAATCTTGTCGATTCTGTCAAGAGTATCGTGGATGATGTCCATTCTTGCTCATTGTCCCTTAGAGTTTAACATATGAACTAAAGGTTCCTGACCCCTTTATTTCCCTCAGAGCATTCCTGACACCTTTGTTTTCCCGCCGCTATCCTGGCATACTGATAATAGACTAGGTGCTCGATTGTCTTAACATCTCTATTAGGCATACGGAGCTCACTTCTCCAAGACAGGTGACTGTCCCTACACAGTTCGGAACGGGATATTCGACAACAGACACTCCGCACCCGTGCAGCCATACTTCTCGAGCAGCAGCCGGGCAGCATGCCTGGCAACACGCGAATCAAGGCAACAGCCTAGTATAACTCTCGCGATGGGAAGCGCTGCCCCCACTTTTGGATTCGCTATGTTAAGGGCGACATATGGAACTAGACCCAGAGTTGATGTTCTGAACCGAGCGCACTGAGCCGCACGCGTCCTTCCGAGGAGACGGACAAGTCTCCACTCTTTCTCTTCCGCAAATGAATTGTTCTTGAAAGACAACAGCACTTCCTTGGTGCGGAACACAAAGTTACTCACGAAGTAGTCCACCTTCTTGCTGAGAGAATCTGGGTCCGAGGACTCCAGTCGACGGCGTACATCTGCCAGAGCCGCTTCGGCACATGCCCTGGACGCAGCGATTTGTTCCTCTTCGGAATAAAGGACTCGAAGAAGATGATATTGGTCAATGGTTGACCGACTGAAATCAGGCGGCCCAAGGTCTCGCGCAACCTTCTCCCCAAAGCCACAGCGCAGTTGGAGTACTTCCATATCGAACCCAATAGAGTAGCCAGCTGCGGCCCCTCCATACGCTCTCCATTGGCTTAGCTGGTCGCCATTCTCAGTGAGGCTAAAAACGTAGGCTTCGTGATCTTCATGGTTATCCTCCACGGCCTGGGCAGCAGCTTGCAGCGCACCACGCTCCGCTTGCTTTACGTCGCCCCCCTTAGCACGTGTTCTCAGCCCCTCTGCCAACACGGACTGTGCATGGGACAGTTCATGCTTGTCGTTCAGATAGTCTATGTGCGTGGCCCAGACCGACTTGGTATCTAGTATCCCGGTGAGTCCTATTGCCGTTGTGTAGTGGTAAAGGTGCTGAGGGGGCTTCTGGCTTGAGAGCACGAACTCAATCTGGAATCGACAGAGGGGATCCGTGGAATCCGCGAAAACGGGGTCGTCGATTGGAATCCATCTGCCCTGTGGCTCTGCGTTTTCTGTCATGCGCTTCGTCCTTAAGCAGTAGACGCCGCTGAAGGAAACGACACCCGGCCGGACTCCAGCCCCCGGAATGCCGCACGCTCCATGCTGGGCAAGTGGCAAGGCAGTTGCTGCAAGACAGCTTTGACCCAGACTCTATCAGCAGATGGCGTTCATGAACGGCACCTCACATCAAGGGGCCAAGGCCAAGAGCGCTCCACCTTCCCGTCCCCGTTACGTCAGCTTGATGCGCAATCATTCTACGGCCTTCCTTCCACAAAGGCAATCGAAAAGGTGTCGGTCGCCGCAGGCGGTAAGTGAGAAAGGTGCAAAGAGTGGGCGGTTTTGGGTATTGCGGCGGGTACGGCTGGATAAAAAAGATTTTTTATATCCTTGCTATCCTAAAGAAAGGCCGCTAGTATGTATTCCGGTCGGCGAGGGGAAAGCATCAGCGAACTGCAAGCCTGTACGAGAACAAGCACTGACCAATTCGGAAACACGATTCTTCACAAGGCAGGCGAAATGAACACACCCATCAGTACTAAAAAAGTGCGGAAGTCCGGAACCGCGCGGGCAAGCACCACCCCTGTCGTCAGGCCCACTCATGACAGCATCGCCAGGCGAGCATACCATATCTATGTCAGTACGGGCAGCCGGCAAGGCTCGTCCCGGCGCAACTGGGTGCAGGCGGAAAAAGAGCTGCAAGCCGAAAGCCTGGCCGACCGCCTGTCCCCGCCGGACAACAATATGTGGCCAATCGCCTCTATGGAGGTTTCCAGTGCGAGTGTAATGCGGAGAAACAAAAGATATCAGGGAGGATTATGATGACCAGGGAGGATCATCAGGGACAGCCGGCTGATTGCGCAGCCGTGTTGCCATATCAGCACATTATGCCGAGCAGGCGGCTGTCCTTCGGTTTTTGAAGAAGGCACGAGAGGCGACGATAGGAGTCCAACGGATGACGGGTAGACAAGGAGCGGAGACGAGGGCCCGGCAGGCGGCGACAATGATTAAGTCCTTGTGGGGAGAAGAGTTACAGTTTTGCCTTGTCACCCCAGAAAGAAGGCCTTGAATTTAAGCGATTGTCAGATATGGAGTTACGCCCGTTGATGGGCCCAGCCACCCGCCAAATCCGCCACCGTTCCCGCGCTATCGCGACATTTACCCAGCCGTTTGCGCAGAGTTTCCATCTAATCGACTTCAATCTTCCGCGTGCGCTCCTGCTCGAGCTTTGTGGCTTCCTGGAGGAGCTGCTTTTCCTGTCTTGACAGGCTTGAGAGCCCCTGCTCGTGGACCTTGTCGAGTATTCTGTCGACCTCCAGCTGGAGCTCTCTTTGCCTCTGCATCTTCTTATCCCACGCGCCTCTTCGCCTTGTGACTATTCTTCGGCCGAGCCTCGGCGACAGCCATATATACGCCGCTCCGGCACCCATACCGGTCAGATGTGCAATCTCACCGCCGACATTGGAGCCAGTGAACGCATTGACAACGGAGATCGCCGCGAAGATGATCGCGACCACTCGGATGGGCAGCGGAAAGATGATGAATATCACGACATCGGCTGGGAAGAGGATCGCGCAGGCGGCCAGTACTCCCATTATCCCGCCCGAGGCACCAACCAGCGGCAGCGGCGGCAGCAGATGTATCAACGTGGCAAGAACGTAGATTATGCCGCCGGCGGTTCCGCAAAGCAGGTAATAGAACATGAACTTCCGCGCACCCCAGTACGCTTCGAGTCGCGGACCGAGGAAGAACAGCCACAGCATATTGAACAGAATGTGCCAGATGCCGGCGTGAAGCCACTGGCATGTGATGAGCCGCCAGACCTGTGCGATCTGGACCCAGGATTCGGGCGTCAGGGCGCCCCACTCCTCGAAGTAGTTGGTGGCTCCCGCTTCGAACTGGCCTGAGATGGCTTCGAAGAGGAAGATGGCGACATTGGAGATGAGCAGCCATTTGACGGCCCTGGTGATCGGCGGGAGGACATACCTGGTCTGGGGGCCGCGGCCTGAGGGGCCGCCGTAGTTGGCGTGTGTATAATCCCTGTCGTATATTCCCATATCCAGGCTTATCCGGGCATTTACCGCTCGATTTCCGAGGCGTTGCCCACTAAGATAATAACTCTGTTTTTGACGTTTGTGCAACAGCAATTTCTGCGTATGGATGGATTCGAGTTCATAAGGCGGCAGCTCGACGAATTGCGAGAGGCGAATCTGGTGCGCTCGTGGCGGACGGTGGATTCGGCGCAGGGGCCGGTCGTCTCGATAGACGGCCGGGAGATGGTCCTTTTCTGCTCGAACAACTACCTCGGGCTTGCGGGGCATCCGGCGACAGCAGCGGCGGTGTGCGATGCGGTACGGAGGTACGGCTATGGAGCGGCTGCCAGCCGGCTGGTCAGCGGCACAATGAGGCCGCACATTGAGCTGGAGGCGGAGCTCGCCACGTTCTGTCAGAAGGAGGCGGCGCTGGTTTTGCCTTCGGGGTGGACGGCGAACGAGGCAGTTCTGACGACGCTGCCGCAGAGAGGCGACCTGGTCCTTCTTGATAAGCTTGACCATGCGTCAATCATCGACGCGGCGCGAGCGAGCGGGGCAGAGTTTCACACGTACAGGCGCGGGTCGTTATCGCGGGCGGAGAAGTTGCTGGCGAGCGAATCATATCGACAGAAGTACATCGTTACGGAGAGCATCTTCTCGATGGATGGCGACGCGGCGGATATCAAGGCGCTTGTCGAGTTGAAGAGGCGATATGGGGCGATATTGGTGGTTGATGAGGCGCATGCGTTTGGCTGCATGGGGCCGACGGGGGCAGGGTATTGTGAGGCGATGGGGCTGCTTGGGGAGGCGGATATTGTGGTCGCAACGATGAGCAAGGCATTCGGAGCAACGGGAGGAGTTGTTGCGGCGGCGAAGCCCGTCATAGAGTTGCTAGTCAACAAGGCACGGCCATTCATCTATACGACGGCGCCATCGCCGGTGAATTGCGCGGCTGCACTTGCGAATCTTGGCACAATCCGAGCCGAGCCGGAGCGACGGCAGCGCCTGGCGAAAAACGCGTCATATCTTCGGGAAAGGCTTAGTGCGATGGGGCTTGACACGGGCGAGAGCTGCAGCCACGTAGTTCCGGTAATAATCGGCGGCGAAAAGGAGACGCTGGCTGCCTCGGCAGAGCTCTACAAGAGAGGTTTTTTCATAGCTGCGATCCGTCCGCCGACGGTTGCGCCGGGCACATCAAGGCTACGGATATCTTTGCAGAGTGAACACACGGCGCAGCAGCTTGAGAGGCTATGTTCAGCGATAGAAGAGCTTGTCACTTGCGGCTTTTTGTCCGCCAGACCTCGATGACGCCGCTCCACTGCGGCATTCGAGCGCAGATGATAAAGACGACTACGCCTCCGATGAACATGCCGATGGCGATGACCTGGGACACTGTCATTCCGGCAAACTCGCGGGGGTTGTCGTCACGAAGCGCCTCGTTGATGAAACGCATGACGCCGTAGAGCATGAGCATCATCGCGAGTATCTGGCCCTGCTTCGGATGATACCACTTGCGCGTGCGGGTCTTCTCGGCTGCCTGGGCATTTCGCCAGAGGAGGTAGAGCAGAAGCGCCGAGAGTAATGCGCCGAACGACGCGTAGAGCTGGGTCGGATGGACGGGCAGGCACCTGTATTGGCCTGTTGTGACTGCTTCGCGCTGGGCGGGGGTGAGCTCGTGGAGTTCTCTGAGATACTCGGAGCCACGGTAGAAATACCAGTACCTCGAGGGCAGTTTGATGTAAGGCTCAGACCTTCCCCTTGCGGGATCGGGTCTGACCTGGCTGTTATATGCGGGGGAATTGTAGGGAAACCTTACGCCCCATGGCAGGTCTGTCGGCCCGCCGTAGCAGCAGCCGTTCAGGAAGCATCCGATGCGACCCAGGCCAAGGGCCACAAGGAGGCCGATGGCGACTACGTCCATGTATTTGCGGGCGGGGAGTTTGAAGTGTCTGACGTAGAGAAATATGACAACTATGGCTGGCAGAGCGCCGCCGAGAAGTTCAAGGCCGCCCTTCCAGATAGCGAAGACACTGAGCCAATCCCCTCTGAACTCGTCGAGGTGGTGCAGCACGAAGAAGATACGCGAGCCGACGAGGCCGGCGATAAGCGCGTAAAGGGCGGCGTTGACGACCAATTCGGGGCGCGGGGTAAACTCGCGGGAGAGACGTTTGATCACCCAGACAGATGCGAGAAAGCCAATGACGAGCATTGTGCCATAGCTTTTGACCGTCAACTCGCTGAAAGGGATTCTAAAGAGTTCGGGGTGCATAGCCCTCGCAGTCTCCAGGCGCTAGAGCGTCGCCTTGATCCTGTTCTTTTCGTCCATGATAAGTACCCTGGGTTTGTGGCCCTTCAGCTCCTTCGGTTCATAGAGCGCGAAGTTCATGATGATGACGATGTCACCTTTTTTCATCACTCTTGCCGCGGCGCCCATGATGATGACCTTGCCGGAATTCGGCTCGGCAGGCACGACGTAGGTCTCGAGTCTCTCGCCGTTGGTGACGTCAGCGATGAGGACGACTTCATAGGGCATGATGCCAGCTGATTCGAGGAGAGCTGAGTCTATGGCCACACTTCCCGGGTAATCGATCTGAGCGTCGGTGAGCGTCGCGCGATGCAGTTTGCTTTTCAGTGCCTTGATGAGCATTACATAAGTCCTTGCTGCATAATCACTTACAATGATACCTTTCCGGTATGCGGGTCAAAAACGAGGTTGTCGATGAGCCTGGTAGAGCCTATCCAGACAGCCACGGCAACGAGCGTTGGCCCCTCTATCCGCCTGACGGGTTGGAGATCGTCAGTACTCATTATACCTACATACTCAACGCGCGCCGAGGGTGTTTTTCCGATGGTGCCGCAGATATCGGCAGCCAAGATCGCGGTGTCAACCTCGCCCTTTTCGAGCAGGTCAGCGCATCTGCGCAGAGCGGCATAGATAGCCACGGCATCGCGGCGTTCCTGAGGGCCCAGGTATTTGTTACGGCTACTCATGGCCACACCGTCGGGCTCACGGACAGTCGGGCAGACCTCGATGGCCAGGGGCATATCGAGGTCTTCAACCATCCGTCTGATTATGATGGCCTGCTGGGCATCCTTCCTGCCGAAGAAGGCGATATCGGGCTGCACAATGTTGAACAGCTTGGTGCAGACGGTAGCGACGCCGCGGAAGTGGCCGGGGCGTGACTCACCGCAGAGGGGGTCCGAGAGTTTTTCAACGCTCACCCACGTGATGTTCTCAGCGGGATATATCTCAGCGGCAGAGGGCGCGAAAAGGATATCAACGCCATTGGTCTGACATAGTTTCGTGTCACGCGTCAGATCCCGCGGGTATTTCTCATAGTCTTCGCTGGGGCCGAACTGTGTAGGATTCACGAAAACGCTGACGACAACGAAATCAGTCCTGCTGCTGGCGGCGCAGACAAGCGAGATGTGGCCTGCATGCAGGTCTCCCATGGTTGGCACGAAGCCGATACGCTTGCCTTCTGCCCGGGCGGCAGCAACAGCTTTTCGAACTTCACTTATCTTCTCGAGCACTCGCATGTTCACACCGCTATGTAAGCTTTCACTTCAGCAGCCAGCCGACGCACCTCATCTCTCTCCCTGCAATCGATGTGACCAGCGTCAATGCGAATTAGAGGGCACTTCGTCCAGCGGCCGAACATTGCCTCGTAGTCCTGCTGCAGGCTGTCAAGGAACTGAACATCCATCTTCTGTTCATAGCTCCTGCCTCTCTGCCTGATTCGCGCCAGGCAGTTGGCCGGCGTGTCGTGGAGGAATACAATGACAACAGGTTCACAGACCGCTTCCGACATGCACAGATTGACCTTCTTGTAGAGGCCGAGTTGCATCACGTCAAGCCATCTGGCGGCGTAAATCCCCTCCTGGTCAAAGATATAGTCGCTGACGACCGCTTGGCCCGGATGAAGGCTGGCTCGGCCAAGCTGCTCGGCCCTGCTGGTGAGAAAGTATATCTGGCTATCGAGGGCAAGACCTTTCTCGCCCGCGTATACCCTAGCAAGGAAGGGATTTGTGTCATAGGCCTCGCGGACGACCCTACAGCCAAGTTCCACACCCAGCCCTTCGGCCAGCGTAGTCTTGCCTACACCGATGACGCCGGCAACGCTGATCAGCTGTGGCCGTGAAGTGTCGTGCACGAAATCGCCCCCGCCCAACCGCGCAGCAAGCGTTGACATTGTCTGATGCAGCACAGGGTGCGCAAAGTCCGGGGCGAGCTCAGCCATGCCGGCGAGTACAAATGTTCGCAGATGCATCTGCGGATGGGGGACACAGAGGTCGGCATCGTGTATCACTTTGTTAGCGTAAAGTAGAAGGTCGATGTCGATGAGCCTGGGAGACCACTTTTCGCCGCGAGCCCTGCCCATCTCGTCTTCTATGTGCATGAACTGCCAGAGAAGCTCCCTCGGATCAAGTGACGTATCAAGCTCTGCAACGCAGTTGAGGTAATTCGGCTGCTGCATGAGGGCCAGCGGTGCAGTTTCGATGACACCGCTGGCTCTGACGACTCTGACACCGGCAATTCGGCCAATTGCTTTCAGGGCATTACGCAGGTTTTCCGCCCTGTCGCCCAGGTTGCAGCCCAGCCCGGCATATGCGCGCGTCTGCGTCATAACGGCCTTGTATACGTGGATGTCAAAGTTTTGCGAAACGCCTCAGAGCTTCCTGCACGCGGTCAGGATGGTTGAACGCGCTGAGGCGGAAGTATCCTTCACCTGCTGCGCCGAAACCGGCGCCAGGGGTACCGACCACATTGGCCTTTGAGAGCAGCAGATCGAAGAACTCCCAGCTTCCCATACCGTTGGGGGTCTTGAGCCAGACATATGGGGCATTGACACCGCCATAGACCTTGTAGCCGAGCTTCGATAGCGACTGGCGGATAGTCTCTGCGTTACCCATGTAGAGGTCTATTATGCTGTGGACCTGCTGTATGCCCTCGGGAGTGTAGACGGCTGCTGCGCCTGCCTGCGTGATATACGAGACGCCATTGAACTTGGTCGAGTGACGCCGATTCCACACAGGATTCACTTCGACCGCCCTTCCGTCCCTGGTACTGACCTTCAGGGTCCTGGGAACGACGGTGAATGCACATCTTACACCCGTGAAGCCGGCAGTCTTGGAGAAGCTGCGAAACTCGATGGCCACTTCCTTTGCCCCCGGGACCTCGTAGATCGAATGCGGTATTGCCGGGTCGGTTATGTAGGCCTCATATGCAGCATCGTAGAATATCGTCGCGTTATTCCTTCGGGCGTACTCTACCCAGCGAGCAAGTTCTTCCTTTGTGGCCACAGCGCCGGTAGGGTTGTTCGGGTAGCAGAGGTAGATAATATCGACCTTCCTCTCAGGTAGCGCCGGAACGAAGTGGTTCTCTGCAGTACATGGCAGATAGACGATGCCCTCATAGCGGCCATTCCGGTCGGCATCGCCGGTTCTGCCTGCCATCACATTCGTATCAACGTATACAGGGTACACGGGGTCCGTCACCGCTATCACGTTATCGAGGCCGAAAATCTCCTGGATATTGCCTGTATCGCATTTCGAGCCATCACTGATGAAAACCTCGTCACGGCCGATCTGTACGCCGCGAGCTTTGTAATCGTGCTCTATTATCGCATCGATCAGGAACTCATAGCCGAGGTCAGGGCCATATCCTTTGAAAGTAGCAACATCGGCCATCTCGTCGACAGCTCTGTGCATCGCCGCGATGACGGCTGGCGGCAGCGGCTCAGTGACATCGCCGATGCCCAGGCGGATTATCTTCGCGGACGGATTGGCGGCAGCAAACGCGCGTACACGGCGTCCTATCTCAGGAAAGAGATAGCCCGCCTGAAGTTTCAGAAAATTCTCGTTTATCAATGTCATTCGGGCGTATTTCCTAACAGTCCGTACCCAGATCTCTTCTCAAAAACCTGGTTATTCTATACGGCTGGTCCGCCTGCGTCAACGTTTTCCCCGGAGCGGCCAATGGCCGAAAGGCGACAGAAGGCAGGAGGCGCAGCTGGCGGAACGAGTGTATTGGGTTTGACATGTGTGACCGAGAAGATTACCGTACCACCATAGCAGCGGCTGCAAGTGAGATTCGGACAAGAGAGGCATATGGTCATGCTTAGGAGTCTGCATAGTAGACGCTTATTTCGTAAGCTTCTTACGGTTGCGATCATTGTGGTATGTATTGTGGCTGTCATCGGCATCTGGTTCAACCACTTGGTTGATGTGTCCGCCACGGGATGTATCTACAGCGACCCGAATCTGATCCCTTATAACAGGGCTGCCATTGTCCTGGGGTGTCCCGCCACGGACCGCCAAGGCAGGCCGAGCCTGACCTACAGGAATCGTATCGAAGCGGCTGCGCAACTGTACCACAGGGGTCAGGTTTCTTATATCATTGCCAGCGGATCTGCCGGACAGCCGTGGCAGATGAGAGCTGACCTTGTAGCCCGTGGCGTTCCAGGCGAGGATATCAGGCAGGATGATGGGGGCTATCGCACTCTGGCCTCGATTATCCGGGCAAGAGATATCTTTGGGCTCAAGTCCTTCACAGTTGTCACACAACCGGGGCACGCCGCACGGGCCATATATCTTGCGAAATCCTATGGCCTTGAAGCCGTTGCATTCTCCGCCAGGGACCCGCGGCGAGCAAGGGATCTTGCGCGAGAATATCTGGCCCACGTGAAGGCTGTTCTCGATGTCTATATCCTGCACCGGCATCCAAGCTTGCCGGACAGAAGCATCCGAACCACGGAAGAGCTGGAATGGTGCAGCGGCCGTAATGTTCGCGCGAGCTCTCTCTGACGCCGCTTATACAATTAGCGACATTTGAGGGCCCTTCTGGGCAGATCTGAGTGCAGTGCTGACCGACAGAGGCGCTTCACAGCTTCAGGTCTGCGACTCATATTCATCACTGAACCGTTAATCAGAGCATTCTCTGCCCTTTCCAACCCTTCTTTGCGGCCTGATGTGTGAATATAGGCAAGGAATCTCCAGGTTAGGCACACATGCTAAGCCCAAAGTCCGGAAAAAGTTGGTGGAATCGATGGATTGGCGCTTGCCCATAACATGATTGGGGTTATAGTTTGAACAGGATACACTGCTCGATAGTTGCATCGGTTGTTGTTAGGCAAGGCAGGATGATGTACGGGGGACAAGAGAATACGCAGTTTCTTCGCAGTTCTGCACAATCCGTCTGTAATCACGAGCATACTCCACTGCTCCATCTCGATCTTTGCCTCGTTACCCACTTATTGTCTGTTAGATTTGAGTCATGCAGTACTGTAATTATCTGATAGTTTGGAGAATGCTGCCTTGGGTTTTCCTGTAATTCACGCGTTTCTGTTGGAAGGAGGTCCCGATGAGTCCTTATAGAGACACAATGTTTCAAAAGAGTCTTGTTATATCAAAACTATGTGCATTGAGTCTGGTGTTGATGTTGTGCTTGCCGGTCTACGCACAGAGTCGATGGGTTGGCATCGACCAGAGGACCAGGAAAGACGTCGTTAAGCCTGCGCTGGCTGCTTCGGACAGCCAGTCTACAGACATAACACTTGAGATCCCCGGTGTCACTATCACTCGTGTTGAAGCTCAAGGTCAGATCTATGATGTTGTCGAGGTGCCCGGCTGTGGTAAGGACGCAAGACAGGTCGGGCTGCCGGAATTGCCCATCAAGAGCTTTTTCGTTGAAATACCCTATGGCGTGAAGGTGAATGCAGAGATACTCTATGCAGATGAGACGTCGCTAGGAACGGGATACCGCATCTATCCGAGGCAGCCGGACGAGCCCGACAGCTACGTGGAGGGCATTGATCGCTCGTTCAAGATTGACACCCAGCTCTATTCGTCCAACTCATTCTACCCAACACAACTGGTCGAAATTGACGAGCCAGGCTTTATGCGCGGCAGGCGAATCGTGAATGTGAGAGTCTATCCGGTCAAGTTTAATCCTGTCACTACAGAGCTCGTGGTGGTCAAGAACTTCGGCATCCGCTTATCCTATTCGGGCCAGGCCAGAGACGCTTCAGCCAGAAAGGCCCGGCTGAAAAGCAGGAGTTTCGAAGCCCTCTCAAGTCAGATCCTGGTCAACTATGAGCCGACCGAAGATGTAGAGGTGAAAGCAGATGACGAGAGTGATGGACTTTCCACGACGAACTCGGCCGACTATCTGATAATCGTGGACGATCCGCTCTATGATGAGATCCTGCCGTTGGCGGAGTGGAAGAACAAGAAGGGCTACAAAACGCGGGTCGTTCTGATGTCGGATGTCGGCACCACTACCAGTGACCTGATGAGCTACATTCAGAATGCCTACAATACATGGTCTCCCGCACCTACTTATGTTCTGTTCGCTGGTGATGACCCTGATATTCCCGCAGACTACTATTCAGGAACCTATCCCTGTTACACTGACTACTATTACTCCTGTGTGGATGGAGGCGATGAGTATCCCGACCTGTACCTGGGCAGGCTTCCATTCAGCAGTGGGACAGACATGACAAACGCAGTCAACAAGATCCTCACCTACGAGAGAACGCCGGTAACCGGGGTCTTCTATGATGACATTCTCTGCGCAGGTTACTTTCAGGATGATGGCGATGACGGTAACGCCGGCGATAACGACTGCATCGCTGACCGATGGTTCATGGAAACCACAGCGAGCGTATACAAATGGATGAACGACAATACCGACTGGGAGGAATACAGCGCCCTCTGCACGACGTACTGGCCGCGCACATGTACCACTACGAATTATCACTTCAGGCCCAACACTTACACGCACAGAGCGGAGATCAACGATGAGATCTGGGGATGTGCCCCAGCTGAATATCCAGACCCGGTTCCATCATGGGTTCCAAGTCTGTGGACCAGCGCGGCCGAC
>Ga0209164_1003562_pt1 | contig 14656 bp, 7 predicted proteins | sample MTBNYHSulfiMetaG_FD_187458 | JGI IMG/M metagenome (GOLD analysis project Ga0209164, IMG submission 187458) | Enrichment culture microbial communities from rom New York Harbor, USA that are MTBE-degrading - MTBE-NYH (New York Harbor Sulfidogenic)... | ecosystem: Environmental > Aquatic > Marine >...
GTGCTGCCTCTGGCTTCCTATCTCCCACCCTTTCACTTCTGTCCTCTGCCCTCTGTCGTCTGCCCCCTACATCAATCCAGCAGCATATAAATCGGCGCCAGTGGGACGGGTGCCCCAACCTGCAAAGAAGTCAGCATTCCTCCTCCGCCCTGGGACACCAGGCCGGCATTGGTCAAATTGAGGCGGCGATCGAGCAAGGCAAACTGACCCTGCGCCGATGGCCTTAAGACCGCCTCCACGGTTTTGCCGGCAAGCAGCTCCACCGTCACCTGTTTCTTCGGATAAGTGAACCGAACCCCGTCTTCGGCCACAATGGACATGTGGGACGTGTTTAAGACAGTTGGAATATGGGTCTCCAGTCCCGCGTTAAAGAACCTCAGCAGGATGTTCTGATTCGCGTGGCCTGCTGCGATGGGCTGCAGGTCGGGGTATGCCTTGCCGTTGATCAGGAAATATTTCGCGTGATAATCAAGCATGCTCGACACGGGTCGGCCCGGGCCGTAATCGCCGTTGACCACGGCATTGTTAATGACCGGATCGATTTCACTGAAGAACAGGATGACTTCTTTGCCATAGCGAGAGCCGGCGATCATCCCCCCGTAGAGCCCCATCGAAACCTGCATGGCGGGGTTGGTGCCGCTCTGGTAGATGAAGGTACCGGGCCTAACGTTGGTCCATTGATAAGTCTGAGCCCCGTTCGGGGCGGTTTCGTGGGCGAATGACCGCACCCGCGCCGTGTAATTGTTTGCCGGTCGAAATCCCGAGGAAATGACAACATCCGAGAGCCCATCGGTCCAGACCGGCCCGGCATTATTGGCGATCACCTGACCGATGATATGCAGAGATGTCGGCCTTGGAAGCTTATTGGTCAAATTGATGGTTAGCGTGGTGTCTCCCGGGGGAACGATCAGCAGAGGCCCCGGCACCGTTACCGTGCCGTCGCCTGCTCCGGGGGCGGAATCGAGCGCGTAGCCCCACATGGGGACAACCGTCCCGCCGGGCATGGTTACTGTTGTGATATCCGCCCGCAGGTTAAAAACTACCGCCGCCGACGTTCCCATCATTGTCACGCATAACGCCGCAGTCAAAAGGCCTGCAAATACCCATTTTATCTTCAACATGCACAACCCCCCTTTCATCTATGGAATCGGCACTCCGGGAGGCTCTACGATCATGAAGGAAACCAGGCCTCCGGGCCAGATGTCGTTGCTGGTTAGCTCTTTTTCCGTATGCGAATGCCACATGTAGAAAAAGCCGCCGAATGCGTTCAAGCCGGGGTGTCCGGAAGGGAGCTCGCCGGCGCCCCCGAGAAAAGGACTCCCGGAATAGAACTGTCCGAAAGTGAGCACATCGCGCGGAGGAATGATCACCGGAAAGGGCTTGGCATGATCGGTCGGGTCTTCACCGGGCTCCAAAGGATCTCCCGCCACGTGTCCGTAGATATCCCAGCCGAGTCCTTGACCGGTCCAGGTCCAGGTGACGTCCACCGTCTGGCCGGGCAGCACCCGGATGGTATTGGCCTCCCACTGCAAGTCCGCACCTTGGCCGGGGGCGCTTTCCAACGTTCTGCCGTCAACCGCGATTGCCGCAAAATCAGCCCCGTGCAAGTGCATGGGATGAGGGTCGCGCCCCGCGCCGATCAACCTGACCAGCACCGTTTCGCCCGGATGCATGCGCGGCTGGCAGTTATAAGGCTGGTTCGGCAGCCAGGGGATGTTGTTATCCAGCATCACATCGGGGAAATTTCGGCCGTTGATGAACCAGTTGGTGGCATAGTAGTTACTCGTGTCCACCTGGTTGTACATGCCGAGCGCGACGCTGCGGTGGATGCGCGGATCCATTTCGGTCAAAAGATAAAGAAATTCACGGTCGAACTGGGTGTTGGCATGATTGTAAGCGTAGCTTGCACCCAGTGAGGGCCGGACGATGATCGCCCCAACCAGTCCCATTTCCACCTGCAAATCAGGCCGAGTGCCGCTGTGATACAGGTAGGTTCCCGGCTCACTTGCCACAAATGTATAGGTAACCGTGGTGGTAAGATCGGGCGGAGCTTCACGGGTCAGAAGCCCCTGGACTCCACCGGATGCTGTTACAATCTGACCCGGAAAAACAATGGATACATTGCCGGCGGCAGCCGGCAGTTCGTTTCTAAGGGTAACGGTAATGGTTTGGCCCTGCTGCAGGATCAGGGTCGGGCCCGGGTACTGCATGGAAGCTGCGGTAGCCAGTCCGTAGCCCCACATCAGAAAGCTGTCGCCGTCCGAGGTGCTGATGTTGCCGGTTCTAGCAACGAGGTTGAAGGTTGTTCCCGTTATCCCCTGAATAGTTGCCGATGCGCTCACAGTGACCCCGAGGACCATCGAGAAAACGACGGCTGCTGCAAGTAGGGTCCTGCATCTTCCGATATCGATTCGTTTAAACATTGAGAACCCCCTTTCAGTTGATCACGATTTCTGTCATGAGACCACCGCGCTCCTCCTGGTTGTTGCTGAGAAATCTCAGGTTGGTGGTGTAAAGAAAATAGGTACCTTGGGGCACACTGGCCGTGTCGAGAATAACATCGTAGTGCTCCCCGCCGGCGGTGTTGAGGACGTACGTATCGTAAGTGAGGTCCTGACCGGTCGGCGAGCGCAAAAGTTGTGCTCCAGTGCCCACCACCTTCATGGGGATTCCCAGCGTCGTCGTAATGGAGAAAAAGTCCGTGGTGGAAATATTGGAAACCCGCAGCAGTATTTTTTGCCCGCGATTGGCGGAGATCACGGCATTCATCGGCTGGGCGGCAAAATTGTCCCTGTTCAGTATCGAGCCCGGATTGATGGTGGCCGGGTAGCCCCTGCCGTTAATCATGGGGTAGGTGTCTTTCATGGCCGCGAACGGCAGCGGTTGCACCGCGATATGGGCGTCGTGGAAATTCGAATCGAAACCGGTCAGTTGAATGGCAAAAGATCGGTCGTAAAGAGTCGATCCGTCGCCGTCGTTATAGACGTATTTGTTGCCGGTGGTGTGGATAAACCCGTTGAGATTGGTGAGGTTGGGGAGGTCATCCTGAGCCGGCAAAACCCAGACATTCCCGATCATGCCCATCTGCATGTGCTCGGCGGCCTCCACATGGCAGTGGTAAAAATAGGTGCCGGGATGAATGGGCTTGTAATAATAGGTGATGCTGGCGCCCATGTTGGGGGTGGGGGAAGGCTCCGGCAGTCCGTCGAAGATGGGTGCCGCATTCTTGAACCCGTGCCAGTGCACGGAGTGGGGATCGAACAGATCGGGGCGCATGACCATACCCACATTGGTCAGGGTAAGGTAGAGCTCCTGGCCTTCCTTCATGACGATGGTCGGGGCCGGGAACGTCGCCTTAAGGGTATAATCGGTCAGCACTTGCGCATCGGGCGTTCCGGGTGCAACCCGGCCGAAGCTGAAAATGTACTGCTCGTGGCCGTCGGCCATGTAGGTGAAGCCGTCTCCACCCGTGATGTGCATGCAAACCACGTCTCCGGCTCCCGGCTCGCCGGGAGTCAGCCAGGTCGCTCCGGCCGGACACTGAGTCAAGACCGCCCGGGCCGTTCCTGCTCCCAAAAGCAGGAGCAGCACCGGCACGATCCAGACGAGACAAATCCATTTGCCTCTTGCCTTCAACCTCATTGGAAACCTCCTCTCATCTCAATACCAGTTATGTAAACCTCTTCACTTGCGGCCTTTATTTCGCGTTTAGGTCGTTCGGAGCGTTAGATTCGTTAATTTCGTTTGAATCGCCAGTATCGTTCTTACTGCAGGTCACGTTGGTTCAAGTCTCACTCTCTGGTTGGTTCAAGTCTCGTTGTTTGGTTGGTTCAAGTCTCCGACTTGAACCATTTTGACCTTAACAAAACTATGTTCTGAAAAGGGCACTACCTGGTGATCGCTCACCCACACGGTGATTGGCAACGGAGTTGCCTTAAGGTCACTCGGGTTCAAGTCGGAGACTTGAACCAACGGCAAAGACTTGAACCACGGTATTGACTTGAAGCAGCGGCAGTTCAAGTCGGAAGCCTGAACCAGCGACAGTCAGTCCTCCAGGTTGGTTCAAGAAGTCTCCGACTTGAACCAAGGGCACAACAACAGAAGGGGCAGCTCGCAATGCCGGTCGGTACCCCCGCAGCGCGCCCTTGCACGGCGTGCACTGCGGAAGCCCTGAGTCGCCCGGCTGCGGGCCGAGCCCTAATCCAGCAGCAGCAGCATGTTAACCGCCGCCATGCTGCCGCCGCCGGGGGACCTGAAGCTAAAACTCCTTATCGCCTGTGCATCGTAGTCGCTGCCCACCGGCCCAAGGGGATCGAATTGGCTGTTGACATTCTTCACTTCCACCTTGACCTCGTAGGAGCCGATTTCTTGCGTCGGCACAGGCGGTGCCGCAGTCGGATCCCAAATCCAGGAAGCGGCCGGACCATAGGCCTGCACCTCAGTCCAAGCGGTCGTCCCGCTGCGTCTGATGGAGAATCGGTACTGCAACTGCAGCGGATCATCCACCTGATACCCCGATGCGGTAAAGGTGATCGGCTTTCCAGGTACATTCGGCGGAGTGAACGTCGGGGTCAGTGTGAGCGCACCGGTTGCCGGCTGTATGGTAAAGAAGTAAGAATCGGTGCTTTCGACGATGGATCCAACGTTGCGAATGTAAACCTTGACCTCAGTAGTCCCGATATCCGCCGTGCTGGTGTTCCAGGTAAAGATGCTCGGGTTGAGACCTACCCCATAGTCCTGCATGATCTGTTCAACGCCACCTGTTGCGGGGCCGATGATGGTAAACTTGTACTGATAGCCCGTGGTGCCAGGCGCGGCGATTGGCGAAGCTGTGAACTGAACTGCAGCTCCGGCGGCCTGCGGACTGGTCTGGACGGGCAGGATCGAGGCCGTAATCACCGCCGGATCGGTGATGGTGAAGTTGATCGGAGCAAGTGGAGTGCCAACCGCCGCATCGCCTATGATTCGAACTTCGACTGTAATCCCATGCGGGGAAGTGACGACATCTGCCACGGTGCTTACCCAAACCCAGAAATTAACCGTGGACCATGCCTGCACTTCTACTCCGTCGAGCAGGAAACGATACTCATATACCCCGGGATCTCCCAGACCGCCGGCCATGAACACAACAGCCGTGCCGGCGGGAGCGCTGGACGGACTGCCGGCGAACGAACTGCCGCCGGAGGTGGCCCAGGTGATGTTGGCACCAGTGGCGCTGCCGGGAGCGGTGTACTCATCCGCGCCGATATCCGAGGCGCGTGAATCCCCGTCAAAGTCGACATTAATGCCACTCCCGGACCAATCCTGCACAGCCCCATCGGCTTGATCGATAACGGGAGATCCAGCCAGAACATGATAGTCGCCCACCGGGCTGAGCGGCCCAAAGCGAACGTCGATGTAGTTTCCTCCTTCATCTATCGCCGCTGCGGTATTGAGCGGGGTGGTATCTTCCGGAATTAGCGTTAATCCTTGTCCGCTGTTGACGTATTCGGAGCCGAACTCAGGCGGCCCCGCAATATTGCCGGCGCCCGGATAATCCGCAGGATTGGTAAGCAGGCAGTTCTGCGGACTCAGGCTGCCGGTGGTTCCAAATACCGCAAGGTCGCTATAAACGGGTGCCGAAGGATCCGGCAGCAGTCCGCCGATGCCGCCGTTGGCGGTCACGTCCCAATGGAACGAGCGGTTGTGCCAGATGATGTTATTGACCAGCTCCGGATTTGAGAAAGAGGTCTGGTCGGCCGGCAGACCCGGCAGCGCGGCCAGATCGTTGGTGTGCGCCCTGGCGACAATGCCGGCCGGCAGAGGCGAGGAGACGCCGGGCGGGTTGCCCGGGGTAAAGGCTTCGCCTGCGGTGGCGGTACTGTCATTATTAGCCACCGTGTTGTAGAGGATTTTGACTTGCAGGGCATCCTGCACAGAAATGCCGCCTGCTGCAAGACCCGCCACATTGTTCACAATCATATTGTTGATGATCTCTGCGCTGTACCATTGCACCGGGTCGCCGGGATCGACCGGCGGATCATTCTCCAGGTTATTCTGTACGTCCAGCCCGTTGATCAGGGCCAGGGCAATACCGCCCCCGTCACCGGCGCCGGTCAGGTTCCCCTGGATCAGGTTGGCCAGAATGCTCACCGAACCGGAGCCCTCGCTGATGCCTCCTCCCACCGGGGTCATGCCGCGGACAGCAATTCCGCCGCCGATGCTTGAGCCCAGCTGCGTGAAGGCTTGATTGAAAAGGATTTCATTGTTTTCAATGCGGCCCTGGTCGCTGCGACCATGGTGGCCGATGCCGCCGCCGTCTCCAGTGGTGAAGTTGCCGCACAGGTAGTTGTTGTCAATCCGGTACTGGTCGGTACCGGTGAAAACTCCGATGCCTCCGGCTCCACCGGTAGTGGCGCCGTTTTGAGTGATATGGTTATGATGGATTCGGATGAAATCGTTTTGTCCATCAACCAGCTGATCGCCTATAAACGGGTGGCCGATGCGTACGCCGCCGGCGTACAAGCCGTGATTGCCGATCATTCGGTTGTTGCTGATCTCAAGATAATTCGCATAACCGTTTACCGTCACAGCCCCGCCCATGTCCGAGCCGGTGATGGTGAAACCGTCGATGCGAGCACTCGAGGCCGCAGTCCAGGCATCCGCGATTAGATTGACGGCGCTCGGCGCCAATACCAGGACACCAGGTCCTTCGGCGGTGTTCAACAGACCGAGGGCGAAGTTCTCGAGGTTGATATTGAGATCCTGATTGGGCAACAAATCCACCTCACCTGAATTGACGATGCTGGTGACCTTGTCTCTCCATTGCTGCAGCTTTTCTCCAGGTGCTTTGACGGCGTTGATAGTAGTGACAGGTGCGCCCTGCCCCTGCAGCTTCACATCCTTATGAAGAATCACCAGCTCATTGTATATTCCCGGGCCTACCAAGATGATATCGCCGGGCTGAGACAAGTCGATGGCGTTTTGGATCGGCGTAGCGCCGGGTGTCGTACCGGGGTTCACTGGAATCACCCCATAGGCTTTGATGGCGCGCAAATCGGCAGTGACCGTAACCCCCATCTTGCTGGTGCGGCCGTTGTCGCCGCGGGTCACTACAAGCTGTGCTTCCACCTTTTCATTTGCGGGAAATCCGCCGGGCAGCACCGCTTCGATACTGGCGCCGGTCCAGCTGTTCACGGTCATCGCGTATACCGTGCCATCGGCTGTCACAAGTTGAACCGTTCCCGTTCCCTGTGCATCCCCGAACCCATAGTCGCGATGGATTGTCTGAGGAGTGCCGGCGGTCTCATTATAGGCGGGGTTCGGTACTGGGAAGTTGCCCATCGAATTAATCTGCAAAACTTCCCCCGCGGTTCCAATGTAAGGGCCCCCTCGACCCGGCACCTGGACCTGCTTGATAACCGGGGTGCCTTCGGGAAATTCACAGTCCAAAGGCAGCTGATTCGGCCCCGCGAAAGCGGCAATGGGCAGCACCGGAGTGTCAAGGTAAGTGGTCACGCCCGGCATGTACTGGAAGGTGTAGCAGAAAGTCGAATACTGTAGCTGATAGTAAGGATCGGTTATGAATTGACCCGGATTGGCCGGATCGGCAATCGGCCCGGGATCGTTCATGCAGGTCACCAGCATGTTCGGCGACATGCCGCTTGGGCTGGGAATATTAGTGCTATAAGTGGAAGGAACCAGAATATTGAATTGACCGTACTGGTCGGTGTAGACGCGGCTGATTTCATTACCCTGCCAATCCCGAACGGAAATGGGCAGCCATTTGGGTGCAAATTTTTCCCCGAAGGTCGGATTGTTAGGATCAAATTCGTTGGCCAGATCGTTCAGAATCATACCCTTGATGCGGCCGGACACAGGAGCCGGAGTGAACAAGAAAAAATCCGCCGGCGCATTTTTGCTTTCCTCCAGGGGCACCTGCTTGCGGTCGCACAAAGGCCGCTGCTGGCCGGCGAAGGGAGCAGGAACCATGTCGTCCGGAAATAGAGTGAGGTACGCCGGCACCACATGGCTGTCGCCCACGCAAACCGGCGGAAGGGCCAGCGGGCTGGGCGCATAGTCGTCCCCAAAGTCAACGTTTTTGCTTTCTTCCTTGACCAGTTCATAGCCTGGAGGCGGCGCCGTCTGAACGATATAAATACCGGTCGGGAGACCTTCCACCTCGGCACTTCCGGAAGCCATGCCGCCCGGATGGTAGGAGGCAAAGGCGTACCCGCCGTCAAATACGCCAGGGCGCACCTGGTTGAAGTTGCGCAGCCCGTCGTAGCACTTTCCCTGCTGATAAAAGGGATCGGTAACACCTCCGGTACCCGGGGGACATCCGTCGGGCAGGCTGTCGTCCCAGCTGTCCGTCCAGGTGATTTGCAGGGCGTCGCCTGGATCGAAGGTGCCGTTGTTGAGATGATCCACGTCCTCGGGACCCTTCACGCCGGTATAGTCGGGGTGAGTCGGGTCGAGCTGTCCGGTCCACTGAAATGGGTAATTGTCGACATCGGCCAGGGTGGGACCGCCGCTGCCGTTCAGATCATCAATAACGCCGTCCCCGGTCGCGTCCTGGTACAAGACAACCTGCACTCGAGGAATGCCGGGCTGCCAGTTTTCACCGAAATTGAAGCGGGGATCATTTTCGGCCCGGGTGGTGTCGTAGAAAACAATGCCGGATATGCCGCCGTTTTCTCCGGCAGCATAGTTGGCTTTCCCCCAATTTATTTCGTTGGTCTGGCCTAGAAACACCTGGAAGGCCTGGGTGAGCACTTCGCCGGTTTCGGTGCGATAGGGCTTATTCACGTTTTCCGGCTGCGACTGCGGAGTCAGGCGGCCCCGCGACGGCCAGGTCCAACCCTGGTCGGGCAGCACTTCTCCGCCCGCATCCACCACAATGGTTGCTCCGGTGGCTTTGAAGCGGGCGAAATCCACCTCGGCCACCAGCCAGTTGAAAAAGGGAAAGACCTGATCGAATACGTAATTGCCTGCGGAATCAGTGGCTGTTGCTAGATAGACAGAGCCGTCCCGCCAGCGAATGTTCACCGCCTGGTCCGGCAAACCCGCTTCACCCGGGTCCGGGAATCCGTCTTCATTGGTGTCAAAAAAGACCGATCCGATCAGGTGACCGAACCAGTCAAACACCGCAACCTGTCCGAGATCGATGTTGGTGTCTCCCTCATTCACGATGAAGGCCAAAGAGGCAAAAATGATGTTCAAATTATCGTCCCAAACCGCCAACTGGTATGTTCCTGGAGGGACGTTGGGGATGGAAAAGGTGCTGTTGGGTCCGCACGGCGCCGCATAGACGCCTCTGCCCAGCCCCACGGACATGTCGTTCAAGCCTATCCATGCGCCGGGAAACACATTGCCCGGATAGAAACGGTAGTCGGGCGGCCTGGACATATGAGTATTGACCACCTGGCCGGTGATGGTGGCACCACCGGTCAGCACCGTAGCGTCATTCATCTCCCGCACGAAGCCGAAAGCGCAATGCGGACCGGCTGGGCCGAATTCGGTGAAATAGGGCGGTTCGTTGGCTTTCACCCACGCGTCGATGACTCGAGACCCCTCAATGGTGCTGGTCTGAATCCATGGCTTTTCGGTGGGCCCTACCGCCGGTGGAGAAACGCGCAACCCGTATTTGCCGGGAGGAAGATACTTGATCAAGGCATACCCGTTGACGTCGCTTTTGATCACACTGGTTCCTATCTGATCCACATCGCCGTTGGGGAAATAGGTGGTGCCGAGCGGGTTGCCGAAGGCATCCTGCAGCACCAAGCCGCCGCTTGCTCCATAACGCCCGCCCGCTTCCTCGACAATTATGGTAAACCCTTCCAGGCCGCGCTCTTGAGGCAGATCGGGGGCGTTGTTGATGGGGTAGGTGTCTTCAAAAATAAAGACATTGATTTGAGCGGTGGGAAGAGGCAGCTGATTGACGATTGCCGTGGCGCTGGTCTGATTGGGAGCGACCGCCACGCCGCCATTGGTGTAGCCGGCATCGGGAAGGACCGATACGTAATAGTATTTGCTCGGGTCCAGAGCCGCAAGCTGATTTACGGTAGTTTCATCGCCGGCTGCAATCACCGGCATGTAGCTCCGATGAAAATTGAGAGAAAGAGGATCAGGGTCGGTGAAGCCGGCAATGGGATGATAGGTTACATCTTCTTCGACCACCCATTGGAAGCGGTTGACTGGTTGACCATTGGAGTCGACCACATTCAGCGTTAGTGCCTGCAGCTCCGGCGCCACAGCCAGAAACGCGACTGCCAGAAGCAGGGTCACGCCAAACAGAGCTCGATACCGCCGAGTCCTGCGAACTACCTTCATTTTGGTTGCAGACGCCATGATTCCTCCTCATCTTTAATGGATGCACAAAAGTTTCGGTGGGGAGCTTCGTTCTCGCCCCTTCCGTCAACCTGATCTAAAACCCTGCATTTTGGCGATTAACGCCGAAGCAAGGTAAAAGTCATCAATTCGGGAAAAAGCCCCAACCACCCGCTGGAGCCGACCTGCGCCGGCGTAAGGCAGGGGTGCTGATGTAATCTCTACATTTGGAAAACGAAACGCTGAAGATGAGTAGGTACATAGCCCCGACAGCATTTCGATTGCTTGCTCGTAAGTAATTTATGTAAGACGTGCAAATTTCTCTTCAGTCGGCAATTGTCACGATAAATAGAAATTTGCGGCGGCATCTGGAAAGTAACCGAGCCTGCGAATCGCTGCAATGGGTGAAAGTGTGTATTTTGCCGTACAGTAGGGGAGTATTCGACAACGGTTTTCGAGACCTGGGAGTGCGCTGGAGTAAATTACAATATGGTAAGTGGCGACAGATTTCGAAATTCACGTAAGAGAGCATGGAGCATGGAGCATGGAGCAAGGAGCAAGGAGGGGTGAGGAGGGAGTGAAGAATTATAAGTGGGGAAGGCAGGGGGTGGGGATTTGAAACGAGGGGTGCCCTGCGGCATTGGGGGTATTTTCGTTTGCGCTGTATCCCCGCCGGCAGCATGCGGCGGTGGCGGCGGGAATGCCGGGTTCGATTTTCTCTTAGAAATCACTAAAATATTGATCAAATGCCAATGCGGCATAGATCTTGTACTAAAGACCCGCAACATCGAACAAGAAATAGTAGCGGAGCATGGCTGCAGGGAACGGCAAAACGTCTTTTCTCTGTGCTCTCAGCGTTCTCCGCGGTGAAAAAACAAAAAATTGATCGCTTGATAAGGGCAAACCACTCGAAAGGGTGGGACGCAAAGCTACTGGCCTAAGTCTCCTTAAGAAGAGATAGGGTCGCAGGGCTGCCGGGCGAATACGGCGCCTCTCACAGCGGCTGTATTCGGCACGGCCGGAGGTACAAAGTGGGAGGTGTCGCCATGAGGTCTCAACCCTGGGGTTTTGATTGCCGCTGGTTTTCATCGCCGAGCTACGGCGTAGTCTCGTTTATCGTCTTGTTTGTCATCGTCTTCCTGGCTTCGGGCAGCGCACAGGGCGCCCAGCTGACGGTGGCCTGGGACTCGAATAATGAGGCGGGTACCGCGGGTTACAAGATTCACTATGGAATGCAAAGCCGCAGCTATACCTCCACCATTGACGTCGGCAACGCCACCCAGCATGTGGTGACGAACCTTCAAGCCGGCGCCGTCTACTTTTTCGCCGCCACCGCCTATGATGAAAACGGCAATGAAAGCGACTATTCCACCGAGCTCGCGGCCAATACCCCCAGCGCCCCCACTCCCGAGACTCCGGTCGACAGTGATGGAGACGGCCTCTCCGATACCGACGAAATCAACATCTACGGAACCGACCCCAATAACCCCGACACCAACGGCAATGGGCGAAGCGACGGCGAAGATCTGGCGTACTGGAGCGATGATTGGAACGGCGATGAGGACGGCGACGGCATCATCAATCTGCTCGATCCCACCCCGACCCGGCAGGTGCCCCCCACAGAGCCGGGAGACAAAAAAGTCGACATGAGCGCTATCTTGACCCTGTTGCTCGATTGACCCCCACCTGTGCGCCATCTCGATCCAACCCCATGTCGGTTCAACCCTCCGCTTTCGTTGGTTCAATCAAGTCTCCACCATGTTGGTTAAGTCTCCACCCATGTTGGTTCAAGTCCGTTTTTTTGTTGGTTCAAGTCTCCGACTTGAACCAGACTCCACCAATCCGCAAACAACCATTAAAGTTTTCCCCTCCGGAAACAGGCAATCCTCATTTGATGCTCGCACTACATAATGAGAATTGCAGCTTCGCGATGAACGCCATTGACTCGGTGCATGCTGCAAGATATTTTGAGTGAAAATACGGAGCAGCCCATGAACGGATTCGCATTCGACACACACCAGTATGTAAAAAGACTTAAGGCCGTGGGATTCACTGAGGAGCAGGCCGAGGTGCAGACCCGGGTCATCGCCGAGCTCATAGAGAGTCATCTGGCCACCAAGCGCGACCTCAAGGAGCTTGAGGGCGCCCTCCGCACAGAGATCAAGGAGCTCGAGGGGAACCTTCGCACCGAGATCAAGGAGCTCGAGGGCACCCTGCGCACCGAGATCAAGGAGCTGGAAGCAGCCCTGAAAAGGGACATCGAGCTGATACGGCGCGACGTAAAGCAAATGGACGTCGAGCTGCGCCGCGACATGAAAGCGATGGAAGCAGGGCTGAAAGCAGAGATCGAGCTGATACGCCGCGATATGAAGGAAATGGATGGGGCGCTGCGCCGCGATATGAAGGCGATAGACGCAGGGCTGAGAACTGAGATCGAGCTGATACGTCGCGATATAAAGGAAATGGATGGGGCGCTGCGTCGTGACATGAAGGCGATAGACGCAGGGCTGAAAGCAGAGATCGAGCTGATACGTCGCGACATGAAGGAAATGGAGACGGAGCTGCGCCGCGATATGCAGGCAATGGATGCCGGGCTGCGCCGCGATATGCAGGCAATGGACACGGGGCTGAGAACAGAGATTGAACAGAGCAGACGGGACATGAAGGAAATGGAGCTGCGCCTGCGCCATGACTTAACCTTGCGCTTGGGAGGAATGCTGGCCGCCGGCATCGCGGTCGTGGCGGCGTTGGTGAAGCTCCTTTAACTCTATTTTTTCGCAATGCCAGGTAGGCAAAGAGAATACTGCGATGCTTTTTGATGGTGGTTCGCACCGTATTTCCGAAGATAGAAGATAATTAAGCCACTTGACTCGGTACGACCCCAGTTTACAATTTATAGCTTACTTTATGAACCACAAAGGCGCAAAGAACGCCAAGGTCACAAAGGTTGTGCCCTTTAAGGAGGACTCTTTGCGTGTCTTTGTGTCCTTCGCGTCTTTGCGGTGAACGATTGCACCGCTTAAGATCATCCTGTATGGCTCCCATGCGGCCGGCAGCGGCAGGGAAGGAAGCGATATCGACATTGTCGTCGTCTCCGACGATTTCATGGGCAAGAGCTTTTGGGAGCGAATGGATATCCTGACCGAGGTCATTTAATAAATTTTTGCCCCAATCGAAGTGACGGCCCTCACGCGCGATGAGTGCGAGGGGGGCGATTGATCAAGTCGGGCGCGGCTGCCGAACAGTAGGCAAACAGGATGCCGCGATGCTTTGCAGGAGATGGTTCGTCAGTGTTTCCGGTAGGACAGTTTCAGTCAATCTCAAGGACATAATTGTCCCAGCTTTCCATTGCATTTACTCAAAGAAGAGGCACGTTGCCCATTGCGAAGGCGCGCACGCCTCGTGCGGATGGAACGATCAACTGAGAGAGCCGCTCTATGCAAGATACTGAAAAGCTTGACAGTGTAACAGTCAACCTTGCAAGATGATTTGTGAATAAACAACTATGGCACAAAGCTTGTATTTAAGGAATTTCTCTGAGAATCGTAACTTTAACAAAGTAGCGGCGAAGATCGGGGTGAAACTCAAAATTCAAAACTCAAAATTCAAAACTACACAATGGTTGGCCTTGTAAACGCTTGTCCCTGGAATCATGAAACGACATGAAGGAATCGATTCCTTAGGCTGCCAGTACCATGAACGAAGAACGAAGTACGGGCGTAGCGCACCAAGCACCATCGGCGGACCAAACACACTCAACGTGTCAATCATGATTATCAAGGTGGGGTTATGTAACTGGAAAATACTGTCTTTTACCCATTGCAAAGTTTTGCAGCGGCGACTATATTCAAACTCGCCGCCATGAAGCTACATCGACACTTCAACTGGTCAGCGAAATTCTCCACTTGTGGTGGAAGATGTGCAAGTACTTAAAAGTATATTATTTATTTAAATCATTAACGTAGCTGATCTGATTAAAGAAAACTGTAGTCTGCCCATTGCAGAAACTGATCGAAGAGTTCAAAGTGTTTTTGCATTCATCAACCGAGGCTAGGTTGACAAACCAGCTACACAAAGAAATGGGACCGAATTTTCACCTACGCATCACTGCCGAGATATGGCGAACAGCAACCTTAATTGCATTAGGATCACCTATGATAAATGAACGGAGAGCATTTCAGAAGCTGATGGGGTCATCAAGGCAGTGCACTGTTACACGTTGTTTGAAACTGGCAATGCCTTTGGTCTTGGCTTGCGGGCTGACGGTTGCATGCCAGGAGTCTTCCCATGAATCTTCCGGAATTACAACTGAGAATTCCAAAACTGCACAGGGGCGTTCCGAGATTGC
>Ga0209164_1003563_pt1 | contig 14656 bp, 8 predicted proteins | sample MTBNYHSulfiMetaG_FD_187458 | JGI IMG/M metagenome (GOLD analysis project Ga0209164, IMG submission 187458) | Enrichment culture microbial communities from rom New York Harbor, USA that are MTBE-degrading - MTBE-NYH (New York Harbor Sulfidogenic)... | ecosystem: Environmental > Aquatic > Marine >...
CTTGCATAAGACCTACACGGTGGCCCTCTTCGGCGGGATGCTGGCGATCTTCGCCAAGGAGCGGCGCATTGCCGAGACGGTGATCAAGTACACCGCCGAGCTGGCCGGAGACAAGCCGCTCGTCGTTGGCCTGGCGTTGCTGTTTGTCTCGATGCTGCTGTTCATCACGCTCGGCGGCCTGGGGGCGATCATCATGGTCGGCACGATCATCCTGCCGATTATGCTCTCCCTGGGCGCTCCGGCGTATGTTGCGGCGGGCATCTTTCTCATCGGGATCTGCGCCGGAGGCACCCTGAATCCCCAGGCGTGGCAGTTTTACATCGAGGCGCTCGGCGTCCCTCAGGAGCGGGTGCAGAACTTCGCCACTGCCATCGCCGCTTGCTACCTTCTGATCGGAACGGTCTTCACGCTCATTGGACTGCGCAAAGCGCAGCGGCGTAACTTTCTGGCCGTCTACCCGAAGAAGAAAATCGTTCGCCCGGCGACGACCCGGCCGCTGGCCTTGCTGACGCCGCTGGTGCCGATCCTTCTGATACTTCAGATGGGGCAGATGACGCAGGTGTTTATGGACTACCACGCGCGGCTCCAGCCCTGGCGGGCAGCGACGGCCGGCCTCATGCTGGCGCTCGCCGGGCTGACCTTTCTTCTGGCGACCGCGCAGAAGCGGTCTGCCCGCTCCTCCAGCGTTCTGCGCGAGGTGATCGAACTGGCCCGGCCGATGGCTCTCCTGGGGGCGGTGGTTGCCGCCCTGGCCTTGGTTTTCTCGGTTGTTCCCGGCGTGTGGCTCGCAGGAATCCAAACAGCGGCGCGATTCTGGGACGAGCACTTCGGCGCGTGGGAGTTCATCCCCGCTTTTGTCGCGGCGTTGGTCTATGGGCTGGCGACGACGTGGGAAGAGTATCCCCGTCGTGCTTGGATGGCGGGCGTGGGCGTCTTTGTCGTCTTGTGGTTGATTTTGAACGGAGACCCACTCGGAACGGTTCTCTCATCCGGGCAGCCGCTTGGAGCGCAGCTGATCGGCCTGCTGACGCTGAACCACTTTGTTCCTTTCGCCTTCGGCCTGGCCATCGCGCTGGCGCTGTCCTGGGACCGGCGCTCGATCCAGGTGCTGAGCAAGTCGCTCATCGAAGGGGCGGAGAGCGTGATGCCGGCGGTGCTGCTGATGATTGGGATCGGGATGCTTCTCAAGGCGGTCGCCCATCCCCGGGTCTCCGAGGAGATTCGCCCTTTGCTCGAAAGCGTCATCCCGACGACGCGGTTGCCCTACATTGTGATCTTCACTCTGCTGGGGCCGCTGGCGCTTTACCGGGGGCCTTTGAACATCTGGGGGATGGGCATCGGCCTGGCCGGGGTTATGCTGACTCTGGACCGGCTGTCAGCAGCGGCGATTATGGGCATCTTCATTTCGGTCGGCGCTTTGCAGGGCGTGTGCGATCCGACCAACACGCATAATGTCTGGATCGCGAATTACCTCGGCTTGGACGTTCTCGAAATCACCCGGAAGCTGCTTCCTTACATCTGGGTGTTGACGTTCCTGGGGCTTTGCATCGCGGGGTTTCAGTTCGTGCCCTGAAGGGATTTGCGCTTTCTTGTGAAAAGGGTAAGTTGATACCGCCAAGGCGTCTGCTATACTTCAATCGAAACAGGCAACTCGATTGAGGAGGGGAATCGAGCCGATGAGCAGGAAATCGAAACCGCCCGTCGCTTCGGAGAGAGAGGGTCTGTTCCAGGCGGAGCCTCCCGTGCCTGAGAGCGCATCCGAACCGCGAGCGATCGCGTTCAGTTGGGTGAGCCTCGTCATTGTCGCCATCTTCGCCTTTGGGATCTGGATCCGTTTCTACGACTTGCCCCGCATGGCTTTCCACCATGACGAGTCCATCCACTCGTATTATTCCTGGAGGCTCTACGACAAGGGGCCTTACAGTCCCGAGATTAAGAACGATCCCAGCTTCTATGACCCGACCTATCATGGCCCGTTCCTGTATCATCTTCAGGCGCTGACCTTTTTTCTGTTCGGCGACAGCGATTTCACCGCCCGGCTGCCCTTCGCTCTGTCGGGCGTCTTCATTCTCTGGATGGCTTATCAGTTCAAGTTTCTCCTGGGTCGGCGAACAGCGATCCTGATCGTGCTTCTGGCGGCGATTTCGCCGGTGCTGAGCTACTTCGCCCGGTTCGCGCGCAACGATACCCTCGTTGGGGCCGAGTGTATCGCCCTGATCTACTGCGCCGTGCGGTATTTCCAGGCCACCGAGCCGAAGCTCAAAAACCGGTACTTCTGGGGCATCGCCTTTTTTCTGGCCCTGCACTATTGCACGAAAGAGAACTCTTACGCCCACGGCGCAATCTATTGCAGCTTCCTCGGATTTTACGCCGGGTGGCGGTTTCTCCGGGCGATGGGCAGCCCGGAGCAGTTCAAGCAAGTGGGTAGGAGGATCTTTGTCGAGCACAACGCCTTTACAAAGCTGTATGTTTTGTACGGCTGGTTTTCCTGTTTTATGTTCGCCTTCGTCTATCTCGACGTTCATGAGCGCCTGCCGGAGAAGCATGCGTGGTTTATCTGGTGGGTGCCGGCTTTTGTTGTGCTGGCCGGCTTGATGGTGTTGCTTTGGCTGCTGCGGAAGAGGTTTGAAGAAGGGCAACAGCAGGCCGGAAATGCGGCGGAAGATGAAGCTGGGCCTCTGGGCAAAGCGCTCCTGGCGAATTACCCTCTGTTCGTGGGGATCGCAATCGTTGTCATTCTCTATTGCGTTCTCTTCACCACGCTGGGAGGCAACTGGGGGATTCAGCCCGGGACTGGGCCTCGGGCGGGTGGGGGCTATGACTCGGGCCAGGGTTTGTACGCCGGGGTCTACGACTACGTCCGCTACTGGCTGGAGATGCACAAGACGCCGCGCATTCCCGGCCCTCCGACGTACTACCTGCCCCGGCTCGGGTTGTATGAGACGCTGAGCTTGCTGACGCTGGGCATCGCGACGATCGTCTATTTGATTGGAGGCATCCGGGATCTATCCAAGAAGCAGGAGCGCCCTTGGTTGTTCTGGCCGTGGCGGTTCTTCCTTCTTTATTACAGCTTTGCCGCCCTGTTGATTTACAGCCATCTTCAGGAGAAGGTGCCGTGGCTGCTGGTGCACCAGGCGCTGCCGATGATCCTGCTGACGGGGACCTTCTTCGGCGACGTCTGGGAGCGGGCTTCGTCCAAGGCGCTTCGCGTCATCGCCGGGGTTTTCTTCGTGGCACTGGCGGTATGGTCCCTGCGCGGCAATATCATCCTCAACTGCTACAACAACGATAATCCGAAGGAGATTATGGTCTACACCCAGACAGACCGGGTGGTGAAGTACATGCTGGACGAGATCAAGCAGACCACGTATCTCGCCGCTCAGGGAACCGGTATGCCGATTATGGTCAAGGGCAGCGCCCAGTGGCCGTTCACCTGGTACTACCGCCACCATGGGTCCAACTTCAAGGTCTATGTTTCCCGGCCGTTCGCCCCGGTGATCATCACCGACGAATCGGAAAACCTGCGGATGAAGGCGATGCTGGGTAAGGATTACACGGTGCGCACCTATGAGTTTCGCACCCACTGGACGCCGAATCTGCACAACCCACCCGACGGGCTGTTGCTGCCGCAGAACAGGCATCTCTTCTACAAGCGGCTGTGGGAATATGCGGTGTATCGCCGGGTGTGGAGTCCGCCCGGAGGCTTTCAGATCAATCTCTATGTGAAGAAAGACATCGTGCCGACGGTCCTGCCGCCGGATATCGAGCTGCCGGAAGGTTCCGAGCGGCCGCCGCAGCGGGGCAAGTTTGTGCGTTCCTTCGGCCGGCCGGGCAAAGGGGAAGGGATGTTTCTTGCCCCGCGAGGGATTGATGTCGCGCCCGACGGCTCGATTTACATCCTCGACAGCGGGAATGCCCGGGTTCAGAAGTTCGACCCTCAAGGCCAGTTTTTGCTCAGCTGGGGCGAGTCGGGAAAAGAAGCGGGACAGTTCTCTCTGGAATACTACACCGGCCCCTGCGGTCTGGCGGCCGGCCCGGATGGCTCGGTGTACGTGGCCGACACGTGGAATCACCGGGTGCAGAAGTTCGACTCGGAGGGGAGGTTTATCCGCCTGTTGACCGGCGCGGGCGGCTCGTTCTTCGGCCCGCGCGATGTAACGGTGGATAATAGCGGAAACGTTTACGTCGTGGACACCGGCAATAAGCGCATTCAGAAGTTCGACTCGGATGGCAAGTTCCTCCTCCAGTGGGGGCGCGCCGGGGCGCTGCCGGGCGAACTCGACGAGCCGGTCGGCATCGCCATCGGCCCCGACGAGATGGTCTATGTCATTGACACCGGCAACCGGCGCATCCAGAGCTTTGACCCCAACGGGAGATTCCAGCGCGAGACTCACCTGCTGGCCTGGGATCAGGACGTGGTCAGCGCGGTTGAGCCTTATCTGGCCATTGACAGCGAGGGAAGAATCTACGCAACCGACGCAACGCTATCCGTCGTGCATCAGCTGTCGCCCGACGGCAAGCGGATTACGACCTGGGGAACCAAAGGCTCGGGGCCGGGACAATTTGAGGAACCGACCGGTATCGCCATCAGCCCCTCGGGGCAGATCTATATCACTGACCGGAAGCTGTCCCGCGTGCTGATCTTCGAGGCCCGGTAGTGTCGCCACCGAATGAATCCGGTCGCCGGCGAATAGATCCTCACACGACCGAATAGATTGTAACGCCACCGAATAAATCCGGTGGCTGACGGGAGGGGCGAGCTGAAGCCTCGCCCAGCCTGCTCCTGGCAACGGCAGGAGCACCCGGTTCTTCCCCTTGGCAAGGGGGAGTTAGAGGGGGTCGAGAAGACATTCGCCAAGGGCTCTGCTCGAATGTGGAGAAACAAGGGGAATATGAATCGTGCGCGAGAGGATAGCCATCGGGGAGTTTCTTCTACTCCCGAGGCGGGAATTGGTCAAGCAGTCGTTCGAAGCGGCTGGAGTAAATCAGGTCAAAGCGGTCCATCTGGTCCGGGATGACCAGGGCGGCTTCGAGACGCGCCTTGTCAATCGCCTCCCGGGCTTCGCTCCAAGTCCAGCGCTGGGCGCGGATCGCCTCGCAGACCGGGTCCACAATCTCCTGCAACCGCTCGACAGTTTCCTGATCAAGCTGCGCGCCGAAGTCGAAAGGCTCTTCCATGACTCGCTCTCCGCTCGAGTTGCCGGGCATTGCTCGACAATCCCGCCCGGAACCGTTTACAATATAACGCGTCGGCGCTGTGGAGACAAGGCGCTGCGCCGGCAGCAGACCGGTCGGAGAAGGGACTTCGGTCCCGTGAGAACGTGGCGGCGGACGAAACTGAAGTCTCTACTCCGAAGCGCGATGCGAAAGTCATCAAGTCCCCTTTCCGAAGGGAAGCAAGTTGAAGCGAAGGCATCTCCTTCTGGTTCTCTTTCTGTTGGCTTTCCTGTCGAGGTTTTGCTTCGGCCTGCCTTTTGTGCTGCAAGGCACGTTCTTCGAGCGGGGCAACATTCACTTTGTGCACATCGCGGAAAACCTGCTGGCGGGAAATGGCTATGCCCGGACCGAGGGAACACCGACCGCGATTTACACCCCGCTTTTCCCGCTCTTCCTGGCTCTGCTGGCGCTGAAATCGTGGCCGGTTCTGCTGGCGCAATCCATCCTCAGCGCATGCACCGCCCTGCTGATTTTCAAGCTCGGCGAGCGCTTCCTGGACCGGCGCGCCGGCGCTGTGGCCGCTCTCATTTACACCTTTAACCTCTACCTCATCTCCAGCGAAGTTGCGATGAACGACACCAACCTTTATATTTTTCTCCTGGTCGCCTGCTCGTACTCTTTGTTGACCCGGGCGCCCAGCCTGCGTCACTGCCTCGAAAGCGGCCTCTTGCTCGGGCTGGCTTTTCTGGCCCGGTCCATGACGCTTGCGCTGGTGCCGGGTGTATTGCTCTGGATGTGGCTCTACACCGGGGGGAATCGGAAGGAACGACTGGGGCGGATCGGGATTCTGCTGGCCGGCTTCTGCCTGTGTTGGCTGCCTTGGGTCGTTCGCAACAAGATCACCCTGGGCAGCCCGGTGCTGACCTCGACTTGGGCCAATGTCAACCTGTGGAAGGGCAACAACGAATATACCGACGTTGTTTATCCGGACTTTTTCTATGACAGCCTGGAAGTGCCCGGCCTGGGGCCTTCAGAAGAACTCTCCGAAGTGGAGCAGGAGGCGTGGTATCGGGCCGAGGGCCTGCGATTCATTCGAGCGCACCCCGGATTGACGGCCCGGCGGACGCTCGGCAAAGTGCTCCTATTCTTTCACGTCCGCCTGATTCCCTACCACAAGGAGGGTTATCTCGAGCCGGACTCGCGCACCATCCGGGACATCACTGCCCGCCCCTGGGCCGAGAACGCCGTCTATACGGCGATCTATGTTCCGGTCATGCTGGGACTGTTCTGGGGATTCTATCGCGCCTGGCGGGAGCAGGCTGCTCGCCCGTTGGCTGTCTTCACGCTGATTCTCACCGGCCTGTTTTGCCTGTTGTACGCGCTGACGACTTATATGACGCGCTACCGGCTGCCGGTCGAACCCTTCTTCTACCTGTTTACCGCGCGGGGCTGGCTCGATGGGCTTTTGCGCTTTCGCCGCTGCCGGCCACCGCAGCTTCACAGTGATTCGTAAGTACCAGCGTGGAGATCCTATCGCCGGTGCAGGTAGCCCAATCCCTCCAACACGCGGAGTCCTTCCGCGTCAAGCGTGAGTTCGGCAGGCTCGACTTTCTCCGCCTGCACACTCTCGCGCCAGAGGCGAAGGCGTTGCTCGAGCTCGGCCGCCGCCTCCGGATGCTTATCCATCAAGTCCATCTGGTCCAGCTCGTCAGTCGAGGAAAAGACTTGAGAGCGTATGGCGTCTCCCGTATGCCGCTCGATGTAAGTCCAATCCGGCGTTCGCACCGAAAGCCAACCGTCCGGGTCTTCCCCATAGGCGGCTCGCGAAGAAGCGCCTGCCAAGTCATACTCTGGAAGGGTCGTCAGGAGGGAATGCCCGTAGTCCTGCTTCTCCGACTCGTAGCCGAGGGCCGCCAGCAGCGTCGCGCGGAGGTCCACCAGGCCGGCCAATGCCTCCACCCGGGTGCCGGTGTACCGGTCTTCCGGCCACTTGATGATCAAGGGCACCCGCGTTACTTCCCGGTACAGGTGGTTGCCATGGTCCCATCCCTCATGCTCATAAAACTCCTCGCCATGATCGGACAGAATCACCACGAGCGCCCGTTGATATAATCCCTCGTCCTTCAGGAACTTGAAGAACTCGCCCAGCAAGGAGTCCACGTAGGCGATTTCGCCGTCATACAGAGCAACCATATTTCTCCGGACTGCCTCCGGGAGCGCGGGATACCGGCCCTCCTCAGGCTCGGGGTGCATACTGACCGGAGCGCCTTCGTAGTCCGGGTCGAACAGCGTGTCGTAAGGAGGGGGAGGCAGGTAGGGCGTGTGCGGTTCGAACAGGTGGATGTAGGCATAGACCTTGTCGCTCGGCCGCCGCTTGAGCCAGTCCTGCGCTCTGGCCAGCACACGCCGGCCTCCGAACAGGGCGTCCGCATAGGGAAGCCGGGCAATTCTTTCGATCGCTGTCTTCTTGCGATGAAACCAGGCCGGCTCGCCGGGCGGATAGCTGGTGCGAAAACCTTGTCGGAATCCTCGCTCGGCATCGAGCAGCCGATGGCCGAAGAAGCCTCCGGTGTCATACCCCATAGCCTTCAGGCACTCGGCCAGCGTATGCACCTCCTCGGGAAGGATTGAGGAAGCGGTGAAGGTCCCGTGCGAGGAGGGATAAAGCCCCGAAAACAGCGTGGCGACCGAGGGAATTGTCCAGGGCGAGGAAGCATAAGCGCTCTCGAATAGAGTGCCCTCGGCGGCGAGGCGATCGATGTTCGGCGAAGTCCTTCTCGCATAACCGTAGCAGGACAAATGATCCGCCCGCAGGGTGTCAATGAGGATCACGATGATGGGGAAGTCGTCGCGGTCAAAAGGTAACGCAGCCGCCGTCCGCTTCAAATCGCGCAGAATGGTTTCAGGCGCTTCCTCGGAAGTGGAAGCGTCCCACCAGGCGGCCAGAGACAAATGAAGCGCCGCAAGAACGAAAATACTTCCTCCTAACCCGAACAGGATGCTCTGAATTTTCCGGGGAAGAATCCGTCCGTCGGCCTTCCGCAGCGTCCGCCGGAAACACCAGCTCGAGCCGAGCAGGAGCAACGCCAGCAGCAAGACGAGCAGCGCATTGGCGGTCATCGAGCGGGGATCGGTCAGATAAGGCAGCCAGCGCCAGTTGAGGTAGCAAGCGAGAATACTCCAGGTCAGCAGGATGAGGGGATAGAGTCCGCCCAGGAGCAAAGCATGTTCAGGCCGAATGGAAAGGTTTCGCTTCAGGCGCGCGAGGAGCAGAAAGCCTAGTCCGAGAGCCAGACCCCCGCCGAAACCAGCGAGGGCGTAGATTTCCAGCGCAAAGAGGCTATCTTCGAGGGCCGCAAGATCCGTCGGCCCCACGCCGATATCAACGAGCGAAGCGAGAAGTCCCGCCAGAGCGCCAAGACAAGCCGAGAAGAGGGCAACCCGAGCCTCGTCAAACAGAGATCCTTTCAACCCAACATCCTTTTCACAGTCTCGCCGAAGCACTCCGCAGTGGAGCTTTCCTCCACTTTCCGGGAGTGCTTTCGACACCGGCAGTATATCACGATGAAAGGAGGGGATCATCACGTGCCGGCTCCCTTGGGTTTGACAGCGCCGGCCGGATTGGATATTCTTTCGAAGTGATGAAACGAAGTGTCTTGTTACTCATTGGGATCTTGATGTGGACGCCGGGCGCGATGTCTCCGCAGGCGGCAGAGCCGCTGCTGTTCTATGGTTACTATCATGCCCAAACGGAACCCTTCGGTTTTCTGATGGATCAAGTGGCGGACTTTACCAACGTGGTCATCCTCGATTTCGCCCGATTCGAGAATGAAGACGACCTCTTCGACGCGGAATTGGGCCTCCCTCGCGCGGTCGAGCTCGGCTACCTCATTATCCTGGACGTCAATGGGATCGTGGCAGGCCCCAACAAGCTGAGTCCGGAAGTCGCCGACCAGCAGCTGGGGTTGCTCTCGCTGAAGCTGCGCGAGACCGGCTATCTGCGCCCGGAAGTCATCCTTGCCGTTTTTGTCATGGACGAGCCATGGAATCAAGGGATTTCATTTGAGGATCAGGAGTTGGCGCTGGAGCTGGTGGGCCGGTACTTTCCGGGCTTTCCGACTATCATCAATTATTCGGTGGCCGAGTTGCGCAGCCCCGTCCGGACGATTCCCGAAGCGCTTGATATCGTTTCATACGATGCCTATTTCTTTCGAACCGACCAATCCGATCTCAGCCGACCGGCGCTGGAAGCCTATCTGGAATCGGGGATGAGCGAAATCCGGCGCAAAGCGCCGGGCAAGCCGGTGTTTCTGATCGGCCAGAGTTTTCAGGTCGAACGCCTGGGATACTTTATGCCGACCAACGAGCAGTTGGACTGGTACATAGATTACTCGCTGAGCACGCCGGAGATCGTCGGCCATCTCTGGTTTCTGCTCGGTTCGGGACAATCCGGCGGACCATTCGAGGATCTCCAGGGCGCCATTGATTTTCCCGACCGGCTCGACCACCAGCGGGTGATCGGCTTGAGCCTCCTGCCCGGTCTGCTTCAGCCGCTGAGAGAAAAGGAGTGACTCGGGGCAAAGTCCCTCCGAACCCTTGGAATCCCTTCCCGGCTCAAATGAATATGGATGAGCTGCGAGCGCTACTCAGGCTGAGAGGGTTGGAGCTGAAGTTCGCTTTCCGCAATGCGGAGGGCGTCGGCAACCTTATCACCCACCTGTTGATCCTTGCCATCCTTGCGCCGGGAGCCTTTCTCCTGGCGTTCGGTGCGGCACTGCTCGGCGCAGCGTGCGCCCGGCCTGAAACGCTCTCCCCTCTGTTTATCCTGTTGACGCATCTCCTTTTCGCCGGACATTTCTTCATCTATCAACTCACCCATCTTTTTCACCCCCGGCCGCAGGAGGCGTTCGACTTGAAACGTCTTCAGCCGTTCCCGATTCCTTTAGCCCGGCTTTACCGCTGGAATCTGCTGGCTTCGGCGGTGGATGCCGTCTTTCTGTTCTTCCTGCCGTCCCAGATGGCGTTCGCGGTGGGTTTTGCGGTCGTGGCAGGGTGGAACGCTCTGGGGGTGGTTGTCTTGCTGGCGCTGTTTAGTGGGCTGAATCTCGCCTGGAGCAGCCTGGTGGCCGTCGGCATGGGCCGGCTGACCGCGATCCGGTGGCAAAAGGATGTGCTCGTTTTACTGTTGCCTCTGGTAGCCTTGGTGATCTACCTGCTGCCTTACTGGTGGGTGCAGAGCCGGACCACCGGGTCCGGGACGTCTTGGACCGCGCTGGCCCCGACGATCACGCGCTTCCTGGAGTGGTTTCCCTCGGGGTGGCTTGCCGGCGGAATCGTGAAGCTCGGCGCCGGACAAGGCTTTACAGCCGAGTTGCTGCTGCTGGCGGCCGCTTGCTGGCTCGGCTATCGGCTGGGGCTGCGACTCACCCGCAGCAGCCTGCTGATGCGGGAAGGGGGAAGGCCCGCCGGCGACAGCCGCGGCCCGGCCCGCACGTCGTCCAAGGATCGCCGCAAAGCCGGATGGAAAATCCCAGGCCTCAGCCCGGCTTTCTCCGCCTTGTTCGAGAAGGAGCTGAAGTACCTGCTCCGCTCCAGCCAAGGCCGCTATGCCTTCATCTGGCCGATCGTCCTTATTCTCATGCTGCGTATCTTTGTCACGCGCAGCGCGGGGGCGGTCCACCTGGCCGAGCTGTTCTCCTCGTTCGCTTTGCTGCCTTTCGTCGCCTTCTTCTTCCTGTTCTTTCTTCCTTTCTATGTCAATCTGTTTGCCTATGACCACCGCGGAGTGAAGCTTTATTTTCTGGCCCCGGTTTCGCTGCGCGAAGTGCTACTGGCCAAGAATCTGGCTGTCTTCGTCCTCGGTTTCCTCTGCTTCGCTGAAGTGCTGGCGCTGTACCTCGCCAGTTTTCACTCCTTGAGTTTTCCAGCCCTGGCTCACGCTCTGGGCAGCTTGGCCGCCGGTTTCCTCGTGCTGTTGGGGGGAGGCAATGTCGTTTCCTGCTATTTTCCAAAATCCCTGAAGATGAGCGCCATCCACGGCAACAGCCCGCCCCATGTGGCGGTGTGGCTGGGGATGATTCTACTGGGCCTTGCCCTGTTCCTGATGACGCTCTCCGCTGCAGTGGGAAGGTGGGCCGGTTGGGGTTGGGCGATCGCGCTCCTGGCGGGAATATTTCTTGCCGGAGGACTTCTCTACACTCTGACGCTGGGCGCTGTTGTGCGTCTCTATAAACAGCGCCGGGAGCCGCTGCTCGACCGGCTGACCCGGCAGGAAATCCAGGAGTAGGCCTGCGCGTGCGGCGAGCAGGGGTTCGCCTGCCGGGGGACACCGTCAGTAAAGGAACTCCACCAGGTTCTCGCGAAACTGCTCGGGGATCGACCGAAAGCGGACACCATAGCCGTAGTGCGGGGGATGCTGTGAAATCTGGCGGACGACCTCTCCCTGCACGAGGACCGGTTCCTGGATCTGGCCGAGGTAGAACTCCATCGAAAGCGGGGAATGGGAAAGAAGAGGCTCTTCGCAAACCAGGCGCGCCCCGCCGGTGCTCAGGTCCATGAGATACCCTTTAGCCCACTTGGCCTCGGCCGATTCCGGCACGAGCTGATGGCAAAGCACGGCAATCTTCAAGGGGCAGCGGTTCTGCCCCCGGCGGTTCACGATCTCAACGCCCTCCGGCTCGGGACGGCGCACGACCCAAGCCGGGCGCTCGCCTTTCACGCAGGCCTCGACGCGGGACTGAAAGTGGAAGTAAAGGCCCTGCTTGAGGAAGGAAATCTCCAGCGGCGATGCCGGTGGGTGGGCCGCCAAGCCGGGCTCATCCAGAGGCAGGGCGATCTGCAGGAACTCGGAATCCACCCGGACAACGTAGGAGACCAGAGTCCGCTCCGAGGCGTCCATTCTCAGACGCACCCGGACCGCTTGCCCGGGATCGATACGGGTGATCGAGCGCCGCCCCATGCTTGTCTTCCTGTTCGAGGTCAAGGTAGAATCCAACCGGGAGGTGGCTGGCACCTCACAGGCACTCCCGATACGATTAATAGTACCCCACTCAAGACATCACGCTAATGCACAGGTGTGCGAATGTCAAGCAAAAACCATGAAAAAGCGCTTCTCCGGCAGGAGAAGCGCCTTTCATTCGTTGCTCATGCAATCCCGCGCAGAACCGTGCGGGGCCCGCCGGCTGAAAACGGTCAGGAATAAGACGATTCGGGCCGAAACATATAGCCCACGCCGCGGACCGTCTCCACGTGGTCCGCCATATCGCCGAGCTTCTGTCGCAGCCGGCGCATGTGAGTGTCAATCGTCCGGGTATCCACGTCAAGGCTCTTCACATCCCACACCTGGTTGAGCAGCTTGCTGCGGGTCTGGACCTTGCCGCGGTTGCGGACCAGCTGGAGCAGCAGCTTAAACTCGGTGGGGGTCAGCTCCAGCACCTCCCCTTTCAGATAAACCCGGTAACCGGGGACGTCAATGACCAAATCCCCCACCTCAATATGGTCTTCAGTCTCGTGGACCACGCGCATTCGGCGAAGAATATTCTTCACGCGCAGTACCATCTCCCGCGGACTGAAAGGCTTGGTGATGTAATCATCCGCTCCCAACTCCAGCCCGACGACCCGGTCCAGCTCGGTCGTCCGGGCGGTCAACATCACAATTGGGATGGCTTCCGTTTCCTTATCCTTTTTCAATTCCTTACAGACGTCTTTCCCGTCCATGCCGGGCAGCATAAGGTCCAAGATGATCAAGTCGGGCTTGTGATCTCGGGCCATCTGCAACCCGCTCTCGCCGTCGAGAGCCGTCAACGTCTTGTAGCCGGCGTCTTTCAAGTTGTACTCGATCAGTTTCAACACATCTGCCTCATCATCAATCACCAGTATCACATCGTCCATGGGTCGACATACCTTTCCGTTAAAAGATTTAATGTTACGATAATTATTACATAAAGTTCCTCCGCTGTCAACAAAAAGTGGGCGGGAAAGAAAAAAAACCGGGGAGCTCACCGGAAATCCTGGAATTTTCTTTTGGGGATTGACCCGAGACCGTCCTGTCCCTATAGTGACCCTGTTGAAAGCTGAGATTGGGCGTAGCTATAACTCTAGAATAATGAGGGTGATAGCATGGAACTGAGGGGGATCGACTATACCATTATCATCAGCTATTTCGTCATCGCCTTGGGCGTGGGGCTGTATTTCGCCCGGCGGGCGGGCCAATCGCTGGAAGAATTCCTGATTTCCGGGCGATCTTTGCCTTGGTGGATTGCCGGGACCTCGATGGTCGCCACGACGTTTGCCGCGGATACCCCGCTGGCAGTGACCGAGCTGGTCATCAAGAACGGCATTGCCGGCAACTGGCTGTGGTGGAGTATGGCGGTGGGGGCGGTCTTGACGGTCTTTCTTTTCGCCCGGCTGTGGCGGCGGGCCGAGGTCATGACGGACGTGGAGCTGGCCGAGCTGCGCTATTCGGGCAAGCCGGCGGCGTTCCTGCGGGGTTTTCGCGCCATCTATGTTGCCCTGTTTCTCAACAGCCTGATCATCGCCTGGGTGACGATTGCCATGGTGACCGTGCTCAAGGTGACGGTCGGTTGGGATCCTCGTTTCGCCATACTCGTTCTGGTGGGAATCACCGGCCTGTATGCGGTGCTTTCCGGACTTTGGGGAGTCGTAATCACCGACTTCCTGCAGTTCATCATGGCGATGGTGGGCTGTATCGCGCTGGCCTTTTTCGCCATGGGGAAGATCGGCGGCCTCGAGGGGCTGCACCAGGGCCTCGTAGAGCACTTCGGCTCCAGCCACGAGGTGCTCAGCTTTGTGCCCAGCTTTGGCGCTAATGCCTGGTTGCCCTTCCAGGTTTTCTGCATTTACCTTGGGGTGCTGTGGTGGGCGTCGTGGTATCCGGGAGCGGAACCCGGCGGGGGCGGTTATGTCGTCCAACGCATGGCCTCGTGCAAGGATGAACAACACTCGGTCCTGGCCACGCTCTGGTTTACGGTCGCCCATTATTGTGTGCGGCCTTGGCCTTGGATCTTCGTCGCCCTGGCCGCGCTGGTCCTGTTTCCTGAGCTGAAGGACGCCAAGAATCCCGGAGAGGGATTCCCCATGATGATGAACGCCGTACTGCCTCCCGGCTGGCGGGGGCTGCTGCTGGTCAGCTTTTTCGCCGCTTATATGTCCACGCTCAGCACTCAGATCAACTGGGCGACCTCCTACCTGGTGAGCGACTTCTACAAACGCTTCCTTGTGAAACGAGCGCGGGATCGCCACTATGCGATCGTGTCCCGGTTGACAACCGTGATCATACTGGTCTTCGGCATCGGAATGACCTTTCTGCTGCTGCAATCGGAAAGCATCCAGAAGCAGGTGTCCAACATCTGGAAGCTCCTGCTTCTGTTCGGAGCGGGGACCGGCTCGGTGCTCATCCTGCGCTGGTACTGGTGGCGGGTGAGCGCCTGGAGCGAGATTTCGAGTATGATTGCCTCGGCTTTGGGAGCGCTCTGGATCT
>Ga0209164_1003564_pt1 | contig 14656 bp, 14 predicted proteins | sample MTBNYHSulfiMetaG_FD_187458 | JGI IMG/M metagenome (GOLD analysis project Ga0209164, IMG submission 187458) | Enrichment culture microbial communities from rom New York Harbor, USA that are MTBE-degrading - MTBE-NYH (New York Harbor Sulfidogenic)... | ecosystem: Environmental > Aquatic > Marine >...
TCTTAAAAAATTGAATTTTATCCACTTTAACCCTCCACGATCTTTACTCATTATGCAATAAAATTTTTTAAAATGAAATCATCCTCTTATCAATTCTTAATAGGAAATTATCAGAGCTCAAAAAAATGGATTACTAAGAAACAATTTTTTTCTTGACAAAATATATTAGATTTAGTATTTTATTTAACGTTTAGTTAATAATTTGTATAATTAATTGAATTTATTATAATTTTATTATATTAATAAATTAACTGATTATTTAATAAGATTAAAATATGCCTAGAAATAGACTAAGAATGAAGAAAGGCGAAATGAAAGAATTGATCCTTGGAGAAGCCATACACTGTTTTTTTAAAGACGGTTACGAAAAAGCTTCTATGAGGGAGATTGCTAATGGGGTCGGTGTCACACAAGCAGCCATTTATCACCATTTTCGTAGCAAACAAGAAATCCTTTACCAGCTTGTCGATCGAACGAATAACAAACTCCTTTTAGCCTTCACAGATTGCCTCAGATCAAGCAAAGAACCTATCGAAAAACTGAAAGATTTAATTTGCAGTCAAGTTTTGCTAATGAAAACAAATATTGAAGAGGTCAAAATTCTGGTTGAGGACAAAAAATTTTTGGAGGGTAATTTAAGGAGGCTTGTCAAAGAAAAAGAGAGATTTCTTTTCAACCTTTATAGAAAGCATTTGGAGGAGGCAGCAAATACAGGAAAACTTAAGAACATTGATCCGACCGTTGCCACCTTTGGAATCATAGGAATGATTAACTGGCTCTACCACTGGTATAAGCCCCAAGGCCGGCTTTCAATAGAAAAACTGTCGGAACAAATTACAAAAATGGCTTTCTTTGGAATCATTAAAGAAGGAGTAATGAAAGACACGTTTTCCTGTTTTTCAGACCTTCGTTAAATGTTCTCGCTTTGAAGAAAAAGGGAGACCCAATTTTCTATCACCCAAAGGGATAAATAATAAGATGTTGCCTTTACAAGGAATTAACGTTTTAGACCTTTCAAAATATGCTCCTGGTCCTTTCTGTACCATGATCTTAGGGGACCTTGGTGCTAACGTCCTAAATATTGAGAGCCCAGTACAAGCAGATACCCATTTTGATACAAGATGGCGGATACCAACAAAGGGAAAAAAGAAAGAGGAGCTTTACAACAGTCTTAATCGAAACAAAAAAAGTATGGTGATCAATCTCAAAACAAAAGAAGGCCGAGATATCTTTTATAAACTCGCCGACAAGTCAGACGTGATTGTAGAAGGATTTAGACCCGGGGTTGTGAGTCGTTTGGGTATTGGCTACAAAACGATTTCAAAAAGGAATCCAAGAGTGATTTACTGTTCCATATCGGGGTACGGGCAAGAGGGACCTTACAGTCGATTGCCGGGTCATGATATCAATTATTTATCCCTTTCCGGGGCATTGAGTTTGATCACTGACCGAGATGGAAATCCAATCGTTCCGCTTAACTTGCTTGGTGATCTTGCCGGGGGTTCACTTTATGGTGCCATTGGGATATTAACCGCCTTGTATTCCAGAAAAAAAACGGGCGAGGGACAACATATCGATATCAATATGACAAACGGGGTGATGTCCTTATTGATGATGTTTTTTAACTACTATTTTTTGAATGGCGTACAACCTGAGCCAGGAAAGGGTCTCTCAAGTGGATATTATCCCTACTATGGAGTTTATCAGACCCAAGACCATAAATATATCACAATCGGATGCATGGAACCATGGTTTTGGGAAGGATTTTGCCGAGTCATTGGCAGAGAGGATTTTATCCCTTTTCATTTTTCCCTACACCATATGTACAAAGTCGAAGAGGGGCCAAAATGGTGTGAGATTTCCAATGCCATTCAAGAGATTTTTAAAAGCAAAACGAGAGACGAATGGTTCAAATTATTAGCCGCAAAAGAAATTCCTGTGGGAAAAGTCCTTTCGCTTTCTGAGGTATTGTCAGATCCACACATAAAGCAACAAGAGATGGTTATAGAAATTAATCACCCAACTGAGGGAAAAATCAGGCAAGTAGGATTTCCCATAAAATTTTCTAAAACGAAGGCGAAAATAAGATCGGCCAGTCCATGTTTCGCAGAGCATACAAAAACGACACTCAAAAAAGTAGGATATACCCAAAGCAAGATAAAGGAGTTTTTCCAAAAGGGAATCGTTCAGTAATCAACAAGTGAAAAGGAGTCAAAGATGATTGAAATTAAAAAAGTGGCAGTGTTAGGAGCAGGCATCATGGGAAATGGAATTGCCCAGGTTTCGGCACAAGCAGGATTTGAGGTGGCGATGGTTGATGTCGAAGAGAAGTTTCTCCAGCGTGGTCTTGATACGATCCGGAAGAGCCTCGGCCTGATGAAACAAAAAGGGAAACTAACCGATGCGGAGGTCGATAAGATCCTTGTAAAAATTAAAGGGATTTTAGATTTGAAAGAAGCGGTAAAAGATGTGGACCTGGTTATTGAGGCCATCCATGAAGACCTCAACTTAAAACAACAGGCTTTTAAACAACTCGACGAATTCTGTCCTCAGCACACGCTTCTTGCCACAAATACTTCTACGATCAGCATCACTGCGATCGCTTCTGTGACAAAAAGGCCGACGAAGGTAGTTGGCATGCACTTTGCTAATCCAGTCCCTGTCATGAAAGGCGTGGAGTTGATCAGGGGTCTGGATACTTCAGAGGAGACCTTAGAGACAGCCAAAAAAGTCGTGGAGAGAATGGGGAAAGAATATTATGTATGCCTGAAAGATGGCCCTGGATTTTTAGGAAACAGAGCTTTCCCCCTCTTCTTAAACGAAGCCTTCAATCTATTGTGGGAAGGGATCGGAACCACAGAGGATATTGATAAATTAGCAAAGTTATCTTTTGGACATCCCATGGGGCCACTGGAGTTGGCAGACCTCATTGGACTGGATCAGCTATTAAAAGGACTCGAGTATCTCTATAAGGAGTTGGGGGAAAAATATCGACCCAGTCCCCTCCTTAAAAAACTAGTCGTAGCCGGGCACTATGGGAGAAAGACCGGCCGTGGCGTTTATACCTACACTCAGGGAAAAAAGGGGCCTGACGGAGGCTATTAAAGGAGGCGCTGCTTTTATGCAATATCCACCCCAAACTCCTATTGAAGAGCCAGAATGGATCTATGTTCAAACAGGATTGTTTCATTATCCCCTTTTAGGAGATGAAAAGCCAGGCCTTTTAGCAAGTCGTTGCAAGGGTTGCGGAGAACATTTTTTCCCGAAGCGCCTCTTTTGCCCTAAATGCTTTGGAAAGGGAGAGATGGAAAACGTGACTCTTGATAGAAGGGGATTCATCTACGCCTCTACCGTGGTCCATATCCCACCGCCCATTGGTCTGAAGGCTCCTTATGCCTATGGGTATGTGGAGATTCCTACCAATGGGATAAGAGTTTTCGCACTATTCACAGGCGATGACCCTCATTCTTTCACCCATGGTAGGGAGGTTGAACTGGTATTGGAACCTCTTAAAATTGAGGGGAGAAAGCCAAAGATCATCGGGTATATGTTCAGGCCAGTCTCAGAGGGGGATCTCTAATGCGAGAAGTGTTCATTATCGGTGTAGGCATGACGAAATTTGGAAAACATACCGATCGTAGTCTGAGGAGTCTTGGTTTTGAAGCATGTCTCAATGCGATGGGTGATGCTAATGTTAGCCCGATAGAAATCGAGGCTGGATATTGTGCAAACGCCTTAGGTCCTGCCCTCCAGGGAGAGGCAGGGGTTGGGCAGAATGTTTTCTGGGAAGTGGGAATCAATAAAGTTCCAGTGGTCAATATGGAGAATGCTTGTGCTTCTGGGTCTACTGCTTTGAGAGAAGGATGGATGGCCATCGCTGGTGGTTTCTATGAGATGGTGATTGTTGCTGGCGTCGAAAAAACGGTTATGCCCAAAGGGACGATGTTAAATGTGGGTGCCGGAGAACTCGAGACGAGATTAGGCGATGTCTTCCCAGGTTACTTTGCCTTAATCGCTAAAAAGCACATGGAAAGATACGGAACCACTTTGGAGCAACTTGCCAAGGTCTCGGTGAAAAATCATTTCAATGGCAGCCTTAATCCTTATGCCCAATTTCAAAAACAGATGACTGTTGAGGAGGTCCTCAATTCCCCCATGATCGCTGAACCCATTACCCTCTATTCCTGTTGTCCGAATAGTGACGGTGCCGCAGCTGTCATCCTATGCAGTAAGGAAAAAGCCTGGACGGAAAATAGGCGTCCGGTGAGAGTGGCTGCTTCCGTGCTTACTTCGGGAATCTATGAGATCAAGCGGGATTTTACCGCTTGGGAAATAGAAATAAAAGCAGCCCAACAGGCATACGAAATGGCCTCTTTAGGACCTAAAGAGTTAGATCTCGTTGAAGTACACGATGCATTTACTATATCTGAAATCATTCATTATGAGGACCTGGGACTTTGTCTACCTGGAGAAGGGGGGAGCCTTATTGGAGAAGGAGCCACCGAATTGACCGGTAAAATTCCTGTCAATCCGAGCGGAGGTTTATTGGCAAAAGGCCACCCCGTAGGAGCCTCCGGAGTGGCCCAGGTGGTCGAGATTGTATGGCAATTAAGGATAGAGGCTGGAAAGCGACAATTGAAGAATCCACGGGTGGGTTTAGCTCAGATCATGGGTGGCAGCAAGGAAGGGGATACAAAGGCCTGTACCGTCCATATTTTAGTGAAGGATAAATAAAAAATGGATTATAAAAATATAATTTTTGAAAAAGGAAAGGGCGTCTGCAAAATCAATTTAAACCGACCCGAGGCATTAAACGCTTTGAACAGAGAGATGGTCGTGGAAATTGGAAATGCCCTTGAAGAGGCCGAAAAGGACGATGAGATAAGAGTGGTGGTGATTGCGGGAAATGGAAAGGCATTCTGTGTGGGGGCTGATCTCAAATTTGTCAATGAGGAGCTTAAGAACCTGCAGGACCAGGAAGAATTCTTTCGATTCGGAAATAAGACCTTAATGAATGTGATTGAGAATCTGAAGAAGCCGGTGATAGCAAGCATCCATGGTTTTGCCTTTGCTGGAGGGTTCGAAATCCTGCTGGCTTGTGATTTAGTCATCGCCTCTGAAGATGCTTTAATAAGTGACCAGCATATCAATTTTGGTCTGGTAGGTCCGGGAGGGACAACACAGAGGCTTCCTCGTATCGTCGGCATCCGAAAAGCAAAAGAGATCATTCTCACTGGAGAAAGGCTGTCAGCTCAGGAGGCCCAGAGGATCGGATTAATTAATCGTGTTGCTCCTTCAAATGAGTTAGAAAAGGCGACTGAAGAGATGGCGGCCCAGTTGGTTGAAAAAAGTCCTGTGGCGCTTAGAATTGCAAAGACTCTATTAAACAGGGCACTGGAAGCCGATCGTACGACAGCCTCAGAGCTCGAGGTGATGTCAGCGATTGTCAATGCGACATCAGAGGATTTTCAGGAGGGAATGAGGGCTTTCAGAGAAAAACGGAAGCCTGTCTTTAAAGGGAGGTGATAAACACCAAGGGATGGATTGGAAAAAAAGGGGGTAAATTAATTTTTTTGTATCGAACCTTAAGAAAAAAGAAAGGAGGGAACGAAATGAGCAAAAGATTATTTCTTTTAATTTTAATTGTTTTCTTTGCAGTCCTGACTTTTACTGAAGCCAATGCAAGTCAGGATACACTATTCATTGGGTGTTCATTAACCTACATTGGTGGGGGTACCAGTGGGAAGGGCGTTTCTGATGGAGCGCTGGACTATCTCAACTGGCTGGTAAGCCGAGGTGGTATTGAATATAAAGACCCTATGAGTGGTAAAAAAGAGAAGGTAGCTATCAAAATAACATGGGAGGATAACGCATGGGATATTACAAAGGCTATCACCGTCTATAAGAGGCTAAAAGCCCGTGGAGTGAACATGATCTTCGGTATCGGCAGCGGCCCCGGAGAAGCCTGTGCTGCTACCGCCTCCCGTGACAAACTCCCCTACTTATGTGTTTATGGAACTGCAAGTCCTGCTGGATACAAACCAAAGCCACAGTATTACTTTTGTTTCCAACCTACAATAGGGGAAGTTGAAACTCCTCCCATTAAATGGTTTATCAAACAAAAATGGGAGGGAAATCGGCCCCCAAGAATTGGGATTTTGTGCACAGATTTACCCTCCTGGAGGGTGATTGGAAAACCCGGTCAGATGGACGCTTACGTTAAAAGTGTCGGTGGGGAACTAGTGGGTATCGAATTTATCCCTGTCTTAATTACGGACATGTCCGTTCAACTCAATAGACTTATTATGGAGAAAAAAGCTGATTGCATTTTCCTGATTGGTGTATTGACACAGACCGTAGTCATGGCAAAAGACATTCAAAGGATGGGAATAGATACCAAAAAAACCACCATCATGTGTGGTACGCCTGCCTGGGATGAGAGCCTTCTGAAATCCATACTTAAAGAGATTGAAGGCCTGTACGGGCAAAGCACTGTTGTCTCCAGTGATGATGATGTCCCCGGAATGAGAAAAGTTAAAGAAATTGCGAAGTGGGCCGGCAGAACCCCTGAGGAAATCGTTTTTAATTACTCGAATGGATCTATGGGGGCATGGGTATTGGAAGCGATGATCAAAGAGGCTTTGGAGAAGAAAGGCTACAAGGAAGTGGTTAAATCAGGAGAAATCATGAGGGACATAATTGCCAATTTCAAAGGGACTGATTTGGGAGGACTTGCACCGTCATTGGGTGTAAAACATCCGGATTATCCATATTTTATCAATAATAGTCTTATGTTTGAGGTAAAAGGGGGCAAATTTAGAAAGGTGGGAGATTGGGAAACAGTGGATCGTATACCAGGTGCTATTGATTAGACCAGTCTTCACATCATTGAAATCGGATCGAAAAATGAAAACAGGATCTCCTTAACCCATACACTTCTCCCATGAGGGGAGAGGTTCACTCAATTGGAGGTGGATATGAAGATTCATCGATTTTTGGCCATGTCTCTATATGCCATTGGACTTTTTTTACTCTTTTCCTGTGCCGGATTGAAGGTAACTCAAGGCCCCATCAAGGCGCCGGAGGTAAAGATGATTAGCTGTCTTCCCTCGTTTGCCGGCTCAGAGAGTATTTCGTTAACACCTATCTTTACGATTTCAAACCCAAACACTTTTTTCCTTGAGGTGATGATGGATTACAATCTTGAGATCGAAGACAAGTTCATAGGGAAATCGGGATCTTCCTCTCTCTATATTCCTCCGAATAAAACAATCGAAGCAAAAGATACGATGGTTATTCCTTTTAATAAATGGATTGGTTCTGAAATTTTTGCGGGCAAAAACCCAAAGGAGGCAATGATGATCATCGGGCCTCTTTGGAAAGGGTTAGGAGGTCAACGGCCATCTAACTTTCCAGAGGAGGCATGGAAAAAAATCCCAGAGAAAAACCTGCTGATGAGAGCCAAGGGGTCTATTGTCGGAGCTACCGAAAAAGATCGAGTGATGTTCAATTTTGTGAGTGAAAAGCAAGAATAACCAGACCTGGCTTCGGGTTTCTGATTTCCTTTTTATGAGCGCGTAGGAAAAAATGGTAAAGCAAATCATGATGCGGATAAGCAATTTACATTTAGCGTTCGGAAAAATTCAATGCCTTTCAGGGATCAACTTTGACGTTTACGAGAAAGAGGTGTTGGCCATCATTGGGCCAAATGGTGCGGGCAAGACAGCCCTACTTAATTGCATAAGCGGGTTCTATCGTCCTCAAGAAGGAGAGATCCTTTTCGAAAGGAAGGACTTAACCCGGCTTCCTTCGCATCAGATTGCAAGCCTCGGGATAGCCCGCACATTTCAGAATCTGGCAGATTATGCAGGTGCTTCCACCATTGATAATATCCTTGCAGGAAGGCATTTTCACACAAAAGAGAACATCCTGGCCCAAGCAGTTTGGCTTGGGCCGGCGATGAAGGAGGAGATCAGGCAACGTCGGATTATCGAAGAGATCATGGAATTTTTAGAGATACAACCTTACCGATACGCTATCGTGGGGAGCCTCCCTTACGGATTGAGGAAAAGAATCGAATTGGGAAGGGCCCTGGCTATGGAACCCAAGCTATTGATGCTGGATGAACCCACTGCAGGAATGAATCTGCAGGAGAAAGAGGATATTGTCCGGTTCGTTTTGGATACCCATGAACTTCGAAAAATCCCAATCATTCTGATAGAACATGACATGAGTCTGGTCATGGATATTGCCCAAAGAATTATTGTATTGGACCTTGGACAAAAGATTGCCGAAGGACCTCCTGACGAAATAAAAGGGAACCCAGCAGTTATTAAGGCTTATCTCGGGGAATAGAGTAAAGCTATGATGGATCAAAGCGAAGCGATGGGAAAAGGAATGATTCCTGCACCTTTGGAACAGAGGCAAGATCAACTCGATACGGCACTTAAAATTTTATACCGAAATCTTCTTCAATATGGCAATAGGATTGCCATGCGTAAGAAGAAGTTTGGGATATGGCAAGAGTATACCTGGAAAGAGGTTTATGAGCATGTAGAAAGAATTTGTTGGGGATTCTACTCGCTGGGATCAAAGAGAGGCGAGCGGGTCATCATTATCGGGAATAATGACCCAGAATTGGTTTGGTTACAATGGGGTGCTCAATCTGCCGAGCTGATTGTGAGCTGCCTGTACGTTGACTATCTTCCAAATGAGGTCAAATATTTTATTAACGATTTAGAACCAAGGTTTATGATCTGTGAAGATCAGGAGCAAGTCGATAAGGTAATCCATATTAAAGAGGAATGCCCAAGCATTCAGAAGGTGATCTATTGGGATTCTAAAGGACTCTGGTCTTATCAAGAGCCCTATCTTTTGAGTATGGGAGAGTTGGAAGCCTTAGGAAAAGATTACGGAAGGGAGTATCCAAATCTTGTAAAGGAGAATGTCAGAAAAATCAAAGAGGATGATGTCGCCGTGGTCATCTATACTTCAGGAACCACGGGCACTCCGAAAGGAAACATGCAGACGTTTGCATCCCTCTTAGAGTATGGGAAAGACGGCTGTTCCCCTCTTGGACTTCAACCGTGGGATGAATATCTTTCTTATGCCTCACCAGCATGGGTTGAGCAGGTGGTGGGGCTTTCCTTCTGTCCGATCTATCCTCTCATCATGTCCTTCGCTGAAGAGCCTGAGACGGTGATGAGTGATTTGAGAGATATTGGCCCTCACTTTATCGGGTTTACAGGTCGGCAGTGGGAAGATTTAGCCCGGAAGATAAGGGTAGGAATAGAGGAGACTTCCTTTTGGAAGAGGTTCCTCTTCAACCAAGCGATAAAGGTCGCATTTAAGAGGCTGAGCTACATAGAAAATAGAAAACCTATTCCCCTACTTTTTAAGATAATTCATGAACTGATGGATTTTTTCGTTTTACGTAAAGTAAGGGACTATTTCGGAGTAAACCGGGCACGCGCTTGTATGACGGGAGGCATCCTTACCTCTCCGGACCTCCCAAGATATTTTAAAGCTCTTGGCGTCCCACTATTTAATCAATATGGAAGTGTCGAGGCTGGGATGCTTACAGCTACTCATCCTTTAGATACCGCTTACTCCTCCATAGGGAAAGTCAGTCCGGGAAAAGAAATAAAAATAGTCGATGGTGAAATTTGTGCCCGAGTGGGGAAAGAACGGCCTGGATATTGGAATCACCCTGGACTCTGGGAAGAAAAAGCCAAAGAGGGATGGTATGGAACAGGAGATGCTGGTTGGATAGATGACAAAGGATATTTATATTACATCGATAGAATCTCAGAGATGGCTTCTCTCAGGAGCGGTTATCGTTTTAGCCCACAGATGATTGAAACCCGATTGCGGTTTAATCCTTATACTAAAGACGCGGTCGTATTTGGTGAAGGGGAGGATTTTGTAGTGGCCATCCTCGGTTGCGATTTTGACATGGTAGGAAGATGGGCAGAATCAAAGCACATCCCCTTTACAACGCTCGTTGAACTTTCCCAATTGCCGCCCGTATTGGAACTTTTAAGCGAGCAGATTCGTAAAATCAATGATTCCGTCCCACCCCAAAGTCGGATCAAGAAGTTCATCAGCCTCCACAAGGAATTTGATCCTGATGAGGCGGAGCTTACCCGGAGTCGGAAGCTAAAACGAACAGAACTCACTAAGAAATACCATGAATTGTTGGAAGCGATGTACGGAAACAGAGAAGATGTGCGTATGGAGACAGAGGTAACCTATAAGGATGGCAGAAAAGCGAAGATCACCTGTTTATTAAAAGTGACCCAAGTGCTTGAAGGTCATGACTAAAAACGATTTTGATGAGGAAGGATAGGGCTTCTTCTTATGCTCAAACTCATTAACGTTGAAGCAAAGTATCATGAAGTGATTCTGGTGCTCAGGGGAGTCAGCTTTGAAGTCCCAAAAGGGCATATGGTCAGTATCCTTGGAGCCAATGGTGCAGGAAAGACGACCATACTCAGAGCCATTTCGGGAACCCTTCTTCGTGAAGACGGAAAAGTTACCGATGGTTCAATAGAGTTTGATGGAAGGCGAATTGACAGGTTAGAGCCTTTTTCCATAGCCGAAGGAGGTATTCTCCATGTGATGGAGGGAAGAAGAATATTCTCTCACCTGAGTGTGGAAGAAAATTTGTTGACAGGGGCTATCATGCATCGGAATGTCCGATCAAAAAAATTTTTGGAAGAAATTTATGCCTATTTTCCCCTTCTGCGTTCGGTTCAAAAAAGGGTGGCCGGGTACCTCTCTGGCGGGGAACAGCAGATGGTAGTGATTGGACGGGCACTGATGAGCAGACCCCGACTCCTTCTGCTTGATGAACCCTCATTGGGTCTGGCTCCTCTAATTTTAAAGGAGATCTTTGAGATTTTAAAGAATATCAACCGTCGTGAAGGGATCAGCATGCTCGTCGTGGAGCAGAATGCAAAAATTGCACTCGACTCCACCCATTATGGGTATGTCCTGGAAAACGGGCGGATTGTATTGGATGCCCCTTCAAATAAATTGAAGGAGAACGAAGACATTAAAGAGTTTTACTTAGGGCTTTCAGAACTGGGGACAAGAAAGAGCTACAGAGACTTTAAACATTATTCAAGACGGAAAAGGTGGTTATAAATGGAAAAACTAATAAGTTATATTATCGTCGGCTTAGCCAATGGCTGCATCTACTCGTTGGTGGCGATTGGATTTGTCATTATTTTTAAATCATCGGGCATCATCAACTTTTCTCATGGTGCAATCGTGCTCCTCAGTGCTTACATTTATTATCTCTTTTCCTTTCAATTTGGTCTACCCCTGGGGGTTGCCATTTTGTTCACGTTAGCCTTTGGTGCCCTGCTGGGATTTAGTATTGAGCGTGTGCTACTGGATCGTTTAATTGGCCAATCTGTCCTGATGATCATTACCCTGACATTGGCCATTACTGAGTTATTTAGAGGGGTGATGCATCTGGGATGGGGAAACGATATCCTGAGTGCCCCTCCTTTATTCCCCAAAGGCAATATTCACCTATTGAAGATTGTCACGTTGGATTATTCGCGGGTGGCTTTTCTGATCCTCACCTTTCTTCTCATCGTGGTTTTTGCCATTCTCTATAATAAAACGACGATCGGCCTGGCTATGAAGGCGACCTCAGATGACACCGTTGCCGCTGAAAGCGTTGGGATAAAAATACGCAAAGTTTTTGCGGCCACATGGGTGATCAGTTGTTTGACAGCCGCCATTGGAGGTATTTTAGTTACCAATGTGATGGGCATCCATTTTCAGGTGGCGGAGATAGGCTTTAAAGCAATGGTCGTCGCTTTGGTGGGGGGGATGGAGTCTCTGCCAGGGATGATTGTGATTGGTCCACTGATGGGGATCATTGAATTTTTGGCTTCAGGGTATCTCGACGAGCACGTAGGGGGAGGGATGAGAGACTTGGCCCCATTTATCATCCTCCTCTTCGTTTTAATGGTGAAGCCATACGGGATTTTTGGATGGAAAAGAATTGAGAGGGTGTAAAAGATGTGGCGACCGAGTGGATTATTTCATGTCAATTATAAACAAGAAATTACCTTTCTGCAGACTCCCTTCCAGAAGGTCATGTGGACGCTGGGTTTGTTGGTAGCCTTTTGTTTACCTTACATCATCCCTTTGGGCTTTTTGGATTTTTTCATCAGGAGTTGGATTACGATTACCGCAGTCTTAGGGCTAACGATTCTCACCGGCCTTTGCGGGCAAGTATCTCTCGGCCATACGGCATTTATGGCGGTAGGGGCTTTTGTGGGTGCTGTCCTGTTAAATAAAGGGGTTCCTTTGATTCCTGTTATAATCCTGGCAGGGCTATCCGGTGGTGTGGTTGGATTAATCTTCGGATTACCTGCCCTTCGGATCAAAGGGTTCTACCTCGCCTTTGCTACCTTGGCGGCCTTTTATATCATTCAATTTGCTTTGGTCCATTATTTCGGCGGTGATAAGGGATATGAGGTTTCTTCTCCAAGCCTATTAGGATTCAGCTTTAATTCCGATATTCGAATCTATTATCTCATCGTAGCCACTTGTTTTTTAATGACCTATTTCACTAAAAATATTACTCGATGTAAATGGGGCAGGGCCTTTATAGCCATACGGGATCACGATATTGCAGCCAATACCTTAGGGGTGAATGTCTATTTTTATAAACTCATGGCCTTCTTCATAGGTTGTTTCTACGCTGGTGTAGCAGGCGTTTTGTTGTCTATTTACATGGGTTGGGCGTCTGTTGATCACTATAACCTTTCCAAATGCATATGGTTCTTAGGGATGATTGTTGTGGGAGGCATGCATTCGATCACCGGTGCTTACATGGGTGTCTTCTTCATTCTGGGAATTGAGGAAATAGGGATGATTCTGGCGCCCAAGATGGCCGAACTCTTTCCTCAATTGGGGGGGACCATTATCGGGGCCATTCCAGTAATCTTTGTAGGTGTGGTTTTGATTCTTTTCATTCTATTCGAACCAAGAGGGCTGGTTCACAGATGGGAGATCATCAAGACGTCCGTCCGGCTTTTTCCATTCAGCCATTAAATCAATATCGAGGGGATTATGGGACTCTATGACTATACCCTTTACAACGTCTTCAAACGGAATGCCAGGGCGGATGGGAATCGTCTGGCCTTCATATCCGGAGAAGAGAAAGTGACCTATCGAGAGGTTTTGAAAAAGGTAGACCGGTTAGCCTTTGGACTCTCAAGAATTGGGTTAAGGAAAGGTGATCGCATTGGCGTTTTGGCACAGAACAGCCTTGAATATGTTTACCTTTATGGGGCTGCAGCAAAGCTCGGAGCCATCATGCTTCCCATGAACTGGCGCCTGAGTCCCCAAGAGGTTGAATACATCCTTTCCGATGGGTCTCCAAAAGTGATCTTCGCCGGATTGGAATTTCAACCCATGATCTCCCCGTACCTCTCTAAATATCGCTTCATTGAAAAGTGTTATAACATGAGTGAACCCACTAAAGGTTTTTTGCCCTTTAATGATTTAATGGAGATGAATGGCACAAGTGCGGATACGAATGTGAGTGCGGATGATCCCTATGCTATTATTTATACAGCCGCCATTTATGGAAAGCCGCGGGGAGCCACACTCTCTCATGAAGGCATTCTTAACGCAAACCTGCAATTTATGTATCGCTGGTGTTTGACAGAAAAGGATGGGCATATTCTCGCATTACCCCTGTATCACAATTTCAGTCTAGTCATCATGTTAACTGTGATGCAAGCCAGAGGGCTAAACATCATCATCCCAAAGTTTGATGTCGATCTCGTTCTTAAACACATTCAAGAAGATAAAGTCACCCTTCTTTGCGAATTTCCTCCAATGCTTTCGTCTTTATTAGATAAATCTCAAACGGGACACCATGATCTTTCGAGCCTTAGAATTATCTTGGGCATAGAACCACCGGAGATAGCAAAAAAAGCGGAAGAGATGACCGGAGCGACATTTTGGGCAGGATATGCCCAAACCGAAACCACAGGGTTCATCGCCTTGTCTCCCTATTTCGAGAGGCTTGGCTCGGCCGGTAAGCCTCTTTTTTCGGCAGAGGTTGAACTCGTGGACGAGTGGGGAAAATTTGTGATGACGGGAGAGGTGGGAGAGATAGTGATTCGTGGACCAATGGTTTTTAAAGGCTACTGGAACTTAGAAAAAGACAATGAATATACATTTCGTGAGGGATGGCATCATACGGGGGACCTTGGCCATTTCGATGAAGACGGTTACCTCTGGTATCGGGGTCGAAAAGCCGAGAAAGAACTCATTAAACCAGGCGGTGAAAATGTCTACCCTACAGAGGTGGAGAAGGTGATCTTGGAACATCCTCTGGTTTTGGAAGTTTCGGTGATTGGAGTACCTGACGAGCAGTGGGGTGAGGCGATTAAAGCGATATGTGTATTAAAAGGAGAAGGGAAACTGACTGAAAATGAATTGATCGATTTTGTGGCATCTCGAATCGCCCGGTATAAAAAACCTAAATACATTACCTTTGTGCAGAATCTACCAAAAACGAAGGATGGATTGATTGATAGAGAAAAGGTCAAAGCAATTTATGGTAACATTTAACCCTTTCTATCCTCAACTAAAACAATCGATATTCGATTCCTCA
>Ga0209164_1003565_pt1 | contig 14655 bp, 12 predicted proteins | sample MTBNYHSulfiMetaG_FD_187458 | JGI IMG/M metagenome (GOLD analysis project Ga0209164, IMG submission 187458) | Enrichment culture microbial communities from rom New York Harbor, USA that are MTBE-degrading - MTBE-NYH (New York Harbor Sulfidogenic)... | ecosystem: Environmental > Aquatic > Marine >...
ACGTCTGCCCACACGAGGACCTCGAAGGCGGCAGCGGCGACGAGCCGCCGCAGGATCAGGGCGCCGGCCCCGCAGACGACGACGAGCGCGACCAGGTCGAGCACGATCAGGCGGGAGCGGGAGGCGATCGCGACCGCCACCAGGTGGGCGACGCCGAGCAGCAGGAGGGTGCCGCCGACCACGAAGGGAACGGCTCCCGCCTCGAACCACCCGGTGAGCTGGCCCCTCGCCACCGCGGCGGCGGGGAGCAGGGCGAGGAGCCCGCTGCCGAGGGCCAGGAGCAGCCCCGCGATCAGCTTGCCGGCCCAGATGGCGGTCCCCGCCAGGGGCCGGGCGAAGTAGTAGCCCAGGCGGCGCTCCTTGAGGTCAGTGGCGACCATGGTTGCGCCGTGGGCGACCGCCGTGCCGCCGGTAAAGGCGGCGGCGAACACCAGCGCCATGGCGACGCGGGCGTCGGCGGCGGACCCGGGTTCCACCCACGGCAGCAGCGGCGCCGCCAGGGTCAGCAGCCCGGCGCACAGGGCGGCGACGAAGACCGCCCGGCGGCTCCGGAGCTCCCGGCTGACGATGAGCAGAGTTGCCGTCATCACGCACCTCCCGGGCCGTCGCCGGCCACCGCGACGAAGATCTCCTCGAGGGACATGGCTCGCGCCTGCGGGTCCACCACCTCCGGGCTGGCGCTGAAGCGGGCGAAGGTGTCGTCGGAGAAGCTGCTCACCACCGCCTCGAAGCCGAGGCTCGAGCCCGCGACCGCCAACGCGCCGAGCGCCTCCAGCCGGGAGGAGCCCGCTTCGCCGACCGATGCGGGCCGGCGCCGGAACGAGACCCGCCGGAAGCGGGCGCGGAGCGCCTCGAGGTCCTCGTCGAGGACGAGCCTGCCCCCCTTGAGGATCCCCACCCGGCCGGCGATGCCGTCGGCGCCGGCGAGGTCGTGAGTGGTCAGGAGCACCGTGGTGCCGCGGTCGGCCAGGTCGACGATGAGGTCGTCCCACAGCTCGCGGCGGGCAACGGCGTCGAGGCCGAGGGTGGGATCGTCCAGGATGAGCAGCTCCGGCGAGTGGGCCAGGGCCAGGGTCAGGGCGAGCTGCGTCCGCTGCCCCTTGGAGAGGCGGCCGCTCGGGAGGCGGCGAGGCACCCCGAGGCGGTCGAGGCGGGCGGCGACCCCGACGGAGTCCCACCGCGGGTAGAGCCGGGCGGCGAAGGCGGCGAGGTCGTCGGCGTGGAGGTTGCGGGGAAGGTCAGGGTCTTCGGGCACCACCCCGACCCGGGCCATGGCGCGACGGCGCGTGGTCCAGGCGTCGGCGCCGAAGAGCAGCGCGCGCCCTTCGGTCGGTCGCTGCTGGCCGAGCAGGCACCGCACCAGCGACGACTTGCCGGCGCCGTTGCGGCCGAGGAGGGCGTACACCTGGCCGCAACGGACCTCGAGGGTCACGTCGGCGGCAGCCACGGTGCTCCCATAGCGGACAGTGACCCGGTCGAGAGCGGCCAACGCCGCGTCGTCGGCGGCGTGGGTGTGGTCGTGAACGCTCATGCCTCTACCTCCTGTTGGGACTGGTCGAGGACCGTCCACGCCCGCTCGAGCTCGGCGCTGGCACGTTCGAGGGTGGCGTCGACGCTCAGGGCGGTGGCCGCGTACCGGGAGGCGCCGTCGGCGAGGGCGCGCTCCCGCTCCTCGGCCGGCAGGGTGGGCGGCTGGTCGGCGACGAAGGTCCCCTCGCCGCGACGCACCCGCAGGACACCGGCGTCGGTCAGCCGCTGGTAGGCCTTGGCCACCGTGGCGGGGTTCACGCAGAGCGCCCGGGCGAGCTCGCGGACCGACGGCACCGGCGAGCCCGGGAGGAGCGCCCCCGCCGTGACCAGGCGGCGGAGCCGCTCCTCGATCTGGCGCCAGATCGGGGAGGGGTCGGCTGGGTCGATGTCGAGACTGGGGTGCATGGCGCTCCGGCTCCCTTTCCCCCGACCCGCGGGTCGAGGTGTACTACTGTAGCGATACAGTAGGTCACGAGTCCAGGGTTGTCAAGGGGGGAGGAGGATGGAGAACCGGAAGCCCCGATTCACCGTATTCGGGGTCGGGAGGTCACGATGTTCGGAGCCCTGCTCTCGCTCGTTGCCGTTGTGGGGCTGGCCGTGTTCGCGGTGGCCGTGGTGGCCCTGGTGCTCCTGGCCCTGAAGCTCGCCTTCAAGCTGGTGCTGCTCCCGTTCTGGCTGGCGTTCAAGCTTGTCAAGGTGGTCCTGCTCGGCGGCCTCGCCCTGCTCGCGCTGGTGGTCTTCGGACCGGTCGCGCTGGTGGTGGGCCTCGTGGTCGTCGTTCCCCTCGCCGTTCTCGGCGCGGTGATCTGGGGCGGCCTGGCTCTGATCGGCGCGGTGTAGACGAAGAGCTTTCAGCTGTCAGCCGTCAGCCTTCAGCTTCCCCCCGTCCGCCCCCCCGACGGAGTCCCCTCGGGGCGCCCCTGTGGCGATGCCACAAGGCGGGAGGACGGGTGGGGGAGCTGATCGCTGACAGCTGAAAGCTGAGAGCTATCTCCGCATGATCGAGTCGAGGATCATCAGGAACGCCGCCTGCTGCTCCGGCTCGGTCTTCTCGATCACCGCGAGGCAGCCGATGTGGTCGAACTCCTCGTGCAGCTTCTCGGCCGGGTGGGCGGAGCTGATGATGACCCGCTTGAGGTTGACGCCGGCCCGCCGTGCCGCCTCCACCAGCTCCTTGCCGTCCATTTCGGGCATCTCCCAGTCGATGAGCAGGAGGTGGATGTCAGGTGAGAGGTGAGCGGCAGCCTCCGCGGAGCTGGTGTAGCTCTCGACCCGGACCCGGTTGCCGTAGCGTTCCTCGAGCAGTCTCCGCCAGACGGCGCACTGCAACGGGGAGTCATCGACCACCACCACCCGTCGGGCCTCTACGCCCTCCGCCATCGGCGGCAGGGTAGCAGGTTTTCGGGACGAGCGGGATCCTTCCCGCCGGTCGAACCGTGTGGGCCGTGCCAGCGGCCACTGCCCCAACCTGGACCCGGACCTGGACGTGGTCCTGGTCGTCGAGCGTTCGACTCAACGGTGGTCCAGGTCCAAGGCCAGGTCCAGGTGGCGCGCTCCGTCCTTCGAAACGTGCCTCATCTGTGAAGAACCTCGCCCCCCAGGCGGCGGAGTCGGGGTCACCTCTCGGACAGGTTGCCCCGTATCTTCCGCAGGTGCGGACGCAGCTTTTCTTCCACCACCCGACCGACGCTGAGCTGCGTGTACTCCACGCGCTCGTTCAAGGTGCCCCCGACTGGCGTGTTGCTCTGCAGGTCGAAGGCCCTCACCTGGAGACGGGCCTGGTAGGCGGTGTCATACCGGCCCATGTACTGGAGCTGCCGCTCGCCGAGAAACTCGGCGTCGACCAGGATCAGGTAGTGGGCGTGCGGCCGCAACGCCTCGGCGAGGGCGCGCGGGTCCCCGTCCCCCCCGGCGAGACCCTGCTCGGCGACCACGCGGACGCCGGCCTGGGCCAGGGCGCCCTCGATGAAGGACTCTGCCTCGCCCGCCAGCAGGCGCTCGCCGACGGCAACCACCGCCACACCCTGCGGGGGAGGCGCGGCCACCGGCGGCTTGGTCTGGCGGCTGGCGGAGGGGAGCTGCTTGGCGGTGGCCTCGGTGGAGGAGCCGGCCGCCTGTCTGGCAGTGACTGTGGTCGACCCGGTCTCGACCACCTCCGGGTGCTTGGGCCTGAGGGTGTCTGAATCGGTGGCCTGCTGGGCAGACGTCTCCACCTGCGGCGACCCGGTCGTGACGGCGGCCTCCACGGGGAGCTGCCCGGCGCCACCGGCGCTGCCGCCACCAACCTCGAGCTCCTTCGCCTGCAGGGCTGAGCCCTGGGGTGCCGCGGCGAGCTGGCTGCCGCCGGCCTGCGGCTCACCCTCAGCCGGCGTCGTGCGGGCCGTCATGGTGGCGTCGGCGCGACCGAAGAGCCCGACCTTCCACGCCACCCCCACCGCAGCGGCGATGCCGATGACTCCGAACAGGGCCACCGCGGTGACGATGAGCGCCACCGGTGCGCGCCGCTTCGGCGGTGGGGTGTGGACGACCTCCACCGAGGGCGCCGGCGGGGCGGGCACGGACGGAGTGATCGGCGGCGGGGCGACGGGAGGTCTCGACGGCGGGGGGGGCGTTGGCGCCACGGTGGTGGGAGGGGCAGGGGGTGCGTTCCCGCCGCTCGGCGCCATCACCGTCGGCGAGGTGGTGTACGACGGGGCCGGCGCCGTGGCGACCGGTGCTGCCGCCGAGGGCTCGGTCATGAGAGCGGTCGGGGCCGCTCCCCCGGGAGCCGGCGCCTGAGAAGGGACCGAGGTCCGGACGGTGGCGTCGGCGGGGCCGGCGGCCGGTGTGCCCGGTCGGACCGCAGCCGAGGTCCCCGCAACCACGCCGGACACCTCTTCACGGGAGGTGCCAGTGCCCTCCAGGTACTGCTGCAGGTCGGAGATCAGCTCCCGGCAGCTTGGGTAGCGCTGGTTCTTGTCCTTGACCATCATCCGCTTGAGGATGGAGCGGGTGGCCTCGTCCACCTCGGGGTTGAGGTCCCGCACGTCGGGCGGCTCCACCTCGATGATCTGGCGCAGCAGCGCCAGGGGGCTGTCGGCCTTGAACGGGATCCCACCGGTGAGCATCTCGAAGAAGGTGACGCCTAGGGAGTAGATGTCGGTGCGGTGGTCGACGTCCCGGTCGAGGCACTGCTCCGGGGAGAGGTAGCCCGGGGTGCCCATGAACATCCCCGTGGCGGTGAGGCGTGACGCCCCGCCCGCGAGCAGGGCGAGGCCGAAGTCGGCGATCTTCACCAGCCCGCGGTCGGTGAGCAGGATGTTGGCGGGCTTGATGTCGCGGTGGACGATCCCCGCCTCGTGCGCGGCTTCGAGGCCGGCGGCGGTTTGGAGGATGATCCGGGCCGCCTTCCGGGAGTCCATCTTGCCGTGGTCTCGCAGCAGTTTCTGGAGGCTGGTGCCGGAGATGTACTCCAGGGCGATGAAGTGGCGCTCCCCGTCCCGTCCGGTGGCGTAGACCTGGACGATGTTCGGGTGGTTGAGCTTGGCCGCGCTCTGCGCTTCGCGGAGGAATCGCTGCACGTAGCTCTCGTCGTCGGCCAGGTGCTCGCCCAAGACCTTGAGGGCCACGTGGCGGTTGAGCGACTCCTCGTGGGCCTTGTAGACCACGCCCATGCCGCCCCGGCCGAGCTCGGACACGATCGTGTAGTGGCCGATTTTCTCCATCGAAGTCTCCCTTTCCATGCGCCGTCAGATGCTAGCACATCTCGTTGCCCTGGTGTTACTTGAGGCCGTGCTCCGAAGCTCGAGGCGGGCGCGTGTGGGCCTTGCCCAGGTCGACGCTCGGTTGCCACGGCTCGAGCCCTGAGACAGCAAGAACCGGGCCAACTCGGACCCGGATTCCTGGACCCCCACCGGGTGGGGGTGTCCTCCCTGCCGGGGCGGGCGACCTCTCGCGATGTCACGGTGTGACAGCCGTCACCGAAGCGCGGACCCCGATGCGGGCACTGGTCGTTGAACCACGAAGACGCGAAGAGCGCGAAGAGCGCGAAGAGCGTCTCACCAAGGCTCGCCTTTGCGTTCTTCGCGTCTTCGCGGTTCACGCTCTCTCCTCGCTCGGCGGTGGACGGCTGCATCGGGGATTTTGGCGCCGGGAAAGGCCTCGATTCGGGCGCAGGCCGGGTGGTGCGGGGGGTGGTCGCTCACCCTTCGAAGTCGGGGTCGCGGCGGCGCAGCTCGGTGATGGCCGATCGAGTTCGCGCCAGGATCTCGTCCAGGGCCTCCTTGCCGAGGCCGGCGGTCGGGATCGGCTTGCCGATCAGGACCTCGACGGTGCCGGGTCGGGTGGCCGAGCGCCCCTTGGCGAGCAGCCGTCGGCTTCGGTTCAGCGCCACCGGCAGGATCGGGACCTGGGCGTCGAGCGCGAGGTGAAAGCCCCCCTTCTTGAACGGGAGCAGGTAGTCCCCGGGCGAGCGGGTGCCCTCGGGAAAGACCACCACGTGGCGGCCGGCCCGCACGGCTGCGATCGCGACCTTCATCTGTTCGTGGGCTCTGGCCGAGTCGCGGCGGTCGATGGCGATGAAGCCCAGCTTGACCACCGCCTGGCCCCAGACCGGGACCCGGGCCAGCTCCCGCTTGATCACGAAGAAGACGGGGTGGGGCAGGGCGCGAATCAGGGTCGGCCCGTCGAGATGGCTGGAGTGGTTCGAGATGATGACGTAGGGACCGTCCGGGGGCACGTGCTCGAGACCCTCGACACGGAACCGGACCCCGGTGACCAGGTGGAGCAGCAGGCACCACAGCTCCACCAGGCGGTAGGCGAGCGGGCGCAGACCGAGAAGGGAAAGGATGAACACCGGCGGGCCCAGGACCAGGTTTGCCAGCGCCATCAGCGGATAGGGCAGGAGGCCGAGAATCCTCACGACCGGGTGATCTCCCCATCCGAGGGGGGGAGAAAGGGCTCGATGCCAGCCACCACTCGCTCGAGCTCGCTGACCGCTGGGTGGGGCTCGAGGCGGCGTCTGATGGCGTCGAGCAGGCCGCGGTAGTACCACATCTGTCGTCCGGGCCCGGCGTTGAACCGGCCCCACACGGCCGTGACCGAGCTCGCGGTCTCGAGGTCCGCGCGCAGCGAGGCGAGGTTGTGAAGCAGGTCTGCCGCCTTGACGACCACCGCGTCCCGGGGCATGGTCGCAATCCGGTCGAGCTGCCCCTGCTTGCGGGCCGGCCACGAGTGAGCCGCGTCGGGGTGCTCTCGGCCGGTCTCGGTCAAGGCGACCACCAGCTCGAGGACCTCGTCACCGACGGCGCGCCGTATCCGCTCGTGACCGACCGGGTCCGGGACGTCCTCGAGGTAGTCGTGCAGAAGACCCGCCGCCACCACCTCGTCCCGCTCCCCGAGTCGGGCGAGGATGCAGGCGGTGGCCGTCAGGTGGGTCAGGTAGGGAACGCAGTCCGGCGGCAGCGGGACGACGTCGCCGGTGCAGTCGCGAACCCCCCGTGAGCGCTTGCGCAACTGGCGGTGGTGGCCCTGGGCGGCGAGCCGCACGGCGGCTTCGAGCAGGGGGGAGTAGAGGGGGGGCCACGAGCCCATCGGGGACCATTCTACGCATGCCGGCGGGCTGTGGCAGCCCTCCGGCCCTCTGGGCAGGCACCGCCAGCCGAGACGAACGAGAGCCCCCATCGGTTACACTCGCCGCGGAGGTGGACGATGCGGCGTGTGTTCCTCCTCGTGATCTGCCTTGCCGCGGCCGCTCCGGCCGCCGCGCAGTTCGTGGCGCCGGGAGGTGTGATCCCGGTGGTGGCCAATCTCCCGGGCCTGAACGACACCTTCTGGCGGTCCGACGTGAGCATCCTCAACGTGACCGGGGAGAGCGCCCAGGTGATGCTCCAGCTCTACCCCGAGATCCGCGGTGGCTCGCCCGCTTTCGAACCCGCCACCAGCGATGCCATCAGCATCCCGCCCAGCGGGCAGCTGACCCTCACCAACGTCGTCCAGAGCCGGTTCCAGCTGACCAACGTCAAGGGAGCGTTGTGGGTGTTGTCGCTGGACGGCACGCCGCTGGTCATCACCTCCCGGACCTTCACCACGGACGGGTCCGGCGGGAGCTTCGGCCAGGACGTGACCGGGGTCCTGGTGGCGGACACCACGTGGGCGGGCGGGCTCCGTCACGACGGCTTCTTCCGGACCAACCTGGGCATCTTCTGGCCGTGGGACCTTCCCGCGGGTGAGAGCGCCCGTTTCGACGTCTCGATTCACGACCAGGCCGGAGCCGAGGTCGGCACGGGGGCCCTCACGTTCACCCGGGCAGGTCTGCAGCAGGTGAGCCTGGACGGCTTCGGGGTCCAGACCCTCGTCGACGGGTACGCGGTGATCACCTGCTCGGACCAAGCCGCGGTGTACTACGCGTACTCGTCGCGGGTCGACCAGATTACCGGCGACGCGGTCTTCCGCCCTGCCCGGGGGCACCAGAGCGCGCTGCCTTAGTGCTCCTCGCCATAAGCACGGTCACGCACCGAGGGCGCCGATGCGCCCGCCTGCCGGTGCTTCATGGCCGAGACGTACCCTTGCCGTACGTCGAGGGAGCGAAGCGCCGGCAGGCGGGATGCAGCGGTGCCCGAATGCCAGCGTACTTATGGCGAGGAGTACTGAGGCCACTTGGTCGGCCGCGAACGAGAAGAAGTCATCAGGCGGGAAGTGCGCCCCGGGCGCAACGCACGAGGCCCCCGCGCATTTGCTCTTAGGAACGCAGGAAGCCAGGAAAGGAGAGAGACCTGGGCCTCTTGCGCACGTCGCCTCAGCGAAGCACGGCAACGCCCGCATGCCCGTAGGGGCGCGACATGTCGCGTCCCTACGAAGGCGCCGGTCGCCTCACGGCCTGTGCACGAGGCTCAAGGGCGAGACTGGCCCCCTGGTCCGGCTTCCCCTTCCTGGCTTCCTGCTTTCCTCTCACAGGATTGTCAAGGGCCACCGATTGCGCGAGAGGATGCGTCGAAGGCAGCCCGCTACGGCTCATGCCGCGCAGCGGCCTCCTTCGCCGGGAGAACCCCCGGCGAAGGCGTAGCCACCTTCGGGGGCGAGGTTCCTCGCAGAGGGGTCTAGTTTCGAGGGACCGCGCGCGCGTCCTCGACCTGGACCTGGTCTTGGACCTGGACCTCGACCTGGACCTAGACCAGGACGAGGACCAGGTCCAGGTCCAGGACGAAGTCCAAGTTGGGGCAGTGGTTGCCGGCGCGATCGACAGGACTCGACCGGCGGGGAGGACCCCGCGAGGAGTTGAGTTCCGGTGCGAGATCCGGGATAGTCCCCCCATGCTCGAGCTCGAGCTGGCGATCCGTTTCCTGAGGCGACGGCGGGGCGCGGTGCTGACCGGCACCGCGCTGGCCGCCCTGTGCGGGGTCGCGCTCGCCACCGCCGCCCTCGTCATCACGCTGGCCCTGATGAACGGGTACCAGGGCTCGATCGCGCGCGCCCTGCAGCGGGGCAACGCCCACCTGGTCGGGTTCTCGCCGATGCCCATGTCGCTGAACGAGGGGGAGGCCGTCGCCCGGCGCTGGGCCGAGTCCGAGGGGGTGAACCGCGCCAGACCGGTGACCTACCTGGCCGCGCTCGCGACCGACCCGCGGGAGCCTTCCCGGCCGCTGTCGGTGGTCGTCAAGGCCGTCGGTGAGCCCCCCTCGTTCACCGGCCTCGAGACCTGGCCGGAGACGACGGCGATCCCGGCGGTGCTGGGGGAGCGACTGGCCGACGGCCTCGTCCTCGAGGCCGGGGACTCGCTGACCGTCTCCCTTCCCCCCGAGGCCCGGTCCTGGCTCCTGCCCGTCCTGCGACTCGAGGTCGTCGGGACCTTTCGTCTGGCCTTCGCCGAGTTCGACCAGCGCTGGGTGGTGGTGCCGCTCGAGCGGGTCCTCGCCGCCCGACCGGAGCTGGGCGTCGCGGGGGTCGAGGTGGAGCTGGACGACCCCTTCGCGGTAGAGCGGGCCCGGGACGCGCTCGGGATGGCCGCGCCGCAGCTGGTCATCACCGACTGGCGGGAGATGAACCGCCCGCTGTTCGCGGCCCTGCGCTGGCAGACCCTGTCGCTCTTCCTCGTCCTCAGCCTGGTGGTCGCGGTCGCTTCGTTCCAGGTGAGCTCGGCGCTGGTGGTCCTGGCCATCGACAAGCGGCGAACCACCGGCATGCTCCTCGCACTCGGGGCGACGCCGGCCACGGTGCGGCGGGTGTTGGTGCTCGCCGGGGTCATCCTGGGCAGCACCGGCGTCGTGGGCGGCCTCGCCTTCGGGGTCGGGGCCTCGGTGCTGATGACCGAGCTGGAGGTCATCCGCTTTCCCGAGGGGCTGGCGAGGGTGTACATGGTGGACACGATCCCACTCGTCGTGGCGCCGCTGCACCTGCTCGCGGTGGCCGCGGTGTGCGGCGCCCTGGTGCTGGCCGCGTCGTGGTGGCCGGCCTGGCGCAGCTCCCAGCTCGACCCGGTGACCGCCCTGCGGTCGGTCTGACCTCGGTCGAGCAGGGAGCTCGGGCTGGTACCATCGGCTGGTGGCGTCCCGTCGGTTCGAGCGGGGTGGTGGTGTTGCGTTGCTGGTGGCGGTCCTGTCCGCAGCCCACGCCTCGGCCCTCGACCCGTCGCGGGCCATCACCCAGTACCAGAGGAGGACCTGGTCCGAGCAGCTGCCCGACCCCCTCGTCACCTGCATGGTGCAGACCCGGGACGGCTACCTGTGGGTGGGGACGCTGGCGGGGCTCGCCCGCCTCGACGGGGTCAGGGTCGAGGTGTTCTCGTCGTCCACGGTGCCCACGTTCCGCAACGACTACGTCACGGCGTTGCTCGAGGACCGCTCGGGCGCGCTCTGGGTCGGCACGGTGGGGGGGCTGGTGCGGCACACCGACGGGCGGTTCGACGCCTTCACCGTGGCCGACGGTCTCGCCCACGACGTCGTGGCGGTCCTCGCCCGGGACCGAGAGGGGGGAGTGTGGGTGGGCACGAGGGGTGGGCTCGACCGGGTGGTGGACGGCCGGGTGGTGGAGGCGCCTGCCTCGGCTGCGTTGCGGGGAGTGCCGGTGCACGACCTCGCGGTCGACGACGCCGGGGCCCTGTGGGTTGCGAGCGGTCGCGGCTTCGAGCGGGTGGTGGAGGACCGGCTTGTCCCCGCGGTCGACATCCTCGGGCCCGGGGCACGCCAACAGGGAGGCCTCCAGCCCGCCCCGGACGGCGGTCTGTGGATGTTCGGCGGTGACTTCGTCACGAAGCGGGTCAACGGCGAGACGGTGTCCATGCGAGCGGACGGGATGCCGTCGTACTCGGGCCTGATGGAGGATGGGGACGGGCAGGTCTGGGTGGGCAGCAGCGACCGGGGCCTGTGCCGATTCGAGGGGGACCGGGTGATCTGTGCTCCGGAGGACGCAGACCCATCCCCCGAGCGAGGGGTGAGGCTGCTGCTCGAGGACCGGGAGGGCTCGCTGTGGTTCGCTGACAACGCGCTCCACCAGCTGTCCGACACGGCGGTGGAGCCGATCGGCCCGCAGGAGGGGATCAGCGGCGCGATCTACGGCGTGAGCCATGGCCCGGATCAGACCCTGTGGGTCGGGACGACCGAGGGCCTGGTGGCGGTGCGGGGCCGCGACGTCCGGCGGGTGACCCTGCCCGCCGGCAACCCGCTCATCGCGGCGACCCTGGTGGACGACGGCGGCGCGGTGTGGGCGGGTGGCGCGGAAGGGCTGTTCCGGGTCACCGGTTCGCGCCCGACCGCGGAGAAGGTGCCCGTTCTCGACGGGCACCCGTTCGTCATCGCGCTCGCCCACGACGGCTCCGGGGGGCTGTGGGTCGGGACCCGCGGAGCGGGTCTGTACCGTCTCGCGGCGGGCCGGCTGGTGCAGGCCTTCGCTCCCTCGAGCGGCCTCACCGACGGGTTCATCGGTGCGGTCGTCGAGGCCGCGGACGGGGTCGTCTGGGCGGGCGGCACGGCGGGCCTGAACCGGATCGCCGACGACGGGGTGACCACTTTCACCTCGCGCGACGGCCTGGCAGGTGACTACGTCACGGCTCTCCACCTGGACTCCGAGGGGTTGCTCTGGGTCGGCACGACCGGTGGGCTCAGCCGCCTCGACGGCGGGGGCTTCACGTCGTGGGGTGCCGCCGAGGGGCTGCCGAGCCTCCACGTGGCCCAGATCCTCGAGGACGATGCCGGAGGCCTGTGGATCTCCGGCCTCAAGGGGGTCTTCCAGCTCGAGCGGGGGGACCTCGACGCGGTGGCTCGAGGTGAGCGCCGGGCCTTGACACCCTTGCTCCTCGGCCAGGAGGACGGCCTGCCCTCCGAGCGCTGCGTGGGGACCGTCCAGCCGGCCGGCTGCCGCCTCGACGACGGGCGGCTGTGCTTCGTCACCGAGGCGGGCCTGGCGCTGGTCGACCCCCGCCGACCCCGCGGCGAGGTGTCCCGGGCGCCGGTCGTCCTCGAGCAGGTTGCGGTGGACGGGAGGCGCGTCCTCATCGGCAACCAGGCGGTCGTGGTTCCTCCGGGTCGCCGCTCGCTCGAGATCGCGTACACGGTGCCGACGTTCGTTCGGCCGGAGCGGGTCCGCTTCAGGACCTGGCTGGAGGGCTTCGACGACGGCTGGGTGGAGGTCGGCGCCCGCCGCGTGGCCTACTACACCGGCCTACCGCCTGGTCGCTACCGCTTCCGGGTGTCTGCCGGCGACCTCGACCGCGGGTGGGCGCCCGAGGAGGCGAGCGTCGCCCTGACGGTCGGCGCCCGGTTCTTCGAGACCTGGTGGTTTCGGCTCGTCGGCGTCGGCGTGCTCGCGTCCGCCGCGTGGGGGGGGGTGCGGCTGCGCCTGAGCTGGCTCGAGGCCCGCCGGCGGGAGCTGGAGGCGGTGGTTGCTCAGCGCACCCACCAGCTCGCCGAGGCCAACGCCGAGCTCGAGCGGCTGGCGAGCGAAGACCCGCTCACCGGTCTCGCCAACCGGCGGCGGTTCCTCGAGCACGCGGGTCTCGAGTGGCGTCGGGCGGTGCGCACCCGCTCCCCGCTGTCGGTGATCCTGTTGGACGTCGACCACTTCAAGCGGTTCAACGACGCCTGCGGTCACCCGGCCGGCGACCGCTGCCTGCAGGCGCTGGGCCGGCTCCTCGGCGAGCGCGTCCAGCGCGCCGGTGACCTGGCGGCGCGGTGGGGCGGGGAGGAGTTCATCGTCCTCCTCGGTGGGACCGACCGCGAAGGGGCGATCCTCGTGGCCGAGCGGCTGCGAGCGGGGGTGGAGTGTCAGCGCCTGCCCGACCCCGGGCCCGACGGCAGCCACCGGGTGACGGTCAGCCTGGGGGTGGCGACGGTGGCGCCCGACGAGGGGGTCACCCTTGACGAGCTCATCGCGGCCGCCGACGGCGCGCTCTACCGCTCCAAGGCCGAGGGGCGCAACCGGGTGACCGGTGCGGTCACGGGTCGAGGGTGAGGAGCGCCGTGAGCTCGTCGACACGGATCCGGGTCAGGCGCAGGCGCGCTGCGACGGCGGCGTCGGGCGAGCCGGTGACCGCGACCTCGGCCTTCACCTGGGCGTCGACGTAGCGCTCCCAGGCCTTGCGGGCGCGGTCGAGATCGCGGGCGGAACGTCCCACGCTTCCCCGCAGTGCGTCCTCGAGGTGCTCGAGCTCGACCTCGACCCTGGCGAGCTCCTCGCGCGGGTCGGCCTCGGGCGAGCCGTCGAGGAACCGGGGCACGTCGGAGGCCTCGAGGCCGAGGAGCAGGGCGAGGTTCTGCCACTGGCGGTCGTGCTCGACGTAGGTGTAGGCGAGGTCGATCCCCTCGCCGTTGAGCAGGACTTCCCAGAACCCTCCGGAGCCGGTGTGGGTGACGTCGACCTGGGCGACCTCGACCTCGGTCCAGGTCTCGTCGCCGCACGGGGCGCAGAAGGAGCGCACGGTGGAGCCCACCGGGATCAACGCCGCCGCGCGGTCGGCGTCGGCGCGGGAGACCCACGCCTGCTGGTCGGCGAGGGCGGGGGTGGAGAGGGCGAGCAGGACGGCGAGGAGTCGGGCGGTTCGCATGGCAGAGAGTCTAGCGGGATCCTCCCCGCCGGTCGAGGCGCGTGGACCGCCCCAGCAGCCACCATCCCGACCTGGACTTCGTCCTGGTCCTGGTCCTGGTCCTGGTCCTCGACCGTGCGCCTCATGGCTGGTCCAGGTCGAGGTCCAGGACCAGGACCAGGTCCAGGTCGAGGTTGCGTCCGCTGTCTCCCCGAACCCGACTCATCTGTGAAGACCCTCGCCCCCTGTGCGATGCTCTCGATGACGATCCCCGCCACGGCGTAGCCGAAGATGCCGGGCAGGGTGCTGGAGGAGGGCAACCGCCGGCGGCGGCGGCCGGGGCCCAGCTGCGGGTCCTCCTCGTCCGGCTCGAGCGCCGGCAGGGGGGCCTCGACGGAGTAGACCGTCGGAATGCCGCCGTGGACCCCGACGCGGCGGAGCCGGCGGCGAACCCGCGCGGCGAGGGGGCAGACCTCGGTGCGCGAGATGTCCGCCACCCGGACCAGGGTCGGGTCGGTGCGGCAGGAAGCGCCCATGCAGGTCGCCACGTTGAGGCTGCGGCCGACGCAGGCGGCAAGGAGGCCGGTCTTGGTGTTGACGCCGTCGATGGCGTCCACGACCCAGTCGGGGCCACCCCCGAGGACCTGGTCGAGGGTGTCGGGGGCGCAGAACAGACCGAGGGGCTCGACCCTGACGTCGGGGCGGATCGCCTCCAGGGCGCTGGCCATCACGTCCGCCTTGAGCCGGCCGACGTCGGCGGCGGTGGCGACCGCGTGGCGGTTGAGGCTGGAGGCGGTGACCAGGTCGTGGTCCACCACCCGCAGCCGGCCAACCCCCGAGCGGGCCAGCGCCACCGCCACGTGGGAGCCCACGCCGCCGAGACCGACCACGACCACGAACGAGCGGAGCAGGCGCTCGACCCCGTCGACGCCGTAGAGGTCGGCGGTGCGAGCGAGCTGGGGCGGCAGGTCAGATCCCGAGGAGCGCATGGGCAGCGGCGGTGGTGCTGGACGCGATCGTCTCGAGGCGCTCCCCGCGCAGCCCGGCGAGCGCGACGGCGACGTCGAGCACGTGGCGCGGCTCCGCCTGCTCGGGCGGCACGCCGTCAAGGCCGATGGAGGGGGCGTCAGTCT
>Ga0209164_1003566_pt1 | contig 14655 bp, 14 predicted proteins | sample MTBNYHSulfiMetaG_FD_187458 | JGI IMG/M metagenome (GOLD analysis project Ga0209164, IMG submission 187458) | Enrichment culture microbial communities from rom New York Harbor, USA that are MTBE-degrading - MTBE-NYH (New York Harbor Sulfidogenic)... | ecosystem: Environmental > Aquatic > Marine >...
CGCATCGTACCCGCAGAGCCGCTTGTACCTCACCACGAAATCCGCCGCTACGGTCGTATAGGCGTGCCCGATGTGCAGGCGCCCGCTCGGATAGTAGATCGGCGTGGTCACGTAGTAGGAGGGCCTGTCGGTCCCTGCCCGGGCTGCTCCCCCGCTGCCAGCGTGGCGATGATCTTCTATCGTGACTACCTCCTCCGTCAAAGGCTGCCCCTGCCCCGTAAAAAGCAGTAGCCCCCGGCAAGCCGGGGGCGGGTCAGCCGCGGTACCACCCCAGTTCGTCGGGCGAAAGACCCGACCTCTCCCGGATACGCGCCCCTCCGGCCTCCGACCGGCCGGCCGGGGTTGAATATCCTGGCCCGCTATCGCTGGCCTTGCGCCCGGCCCTACTTGAAAAGCAGCTTTCGTTGGGGTGGGTGCTCCGGGGCCATACTTCGGAGGCAACTCGCGGCGCCGTCTTTCAGCGATCCTGACCGGCTCTCTGGAACCCGTTTTGCCGCCTACTGCTCCCCGTCATCGCCTGGGTTCATCTGTTAGCGCCAATCATAGCCGGGTGCCGAGGGAGTGTCAAGCACGGCAGGGATGCGCAAGCTCGGCACGCCACGGACGCGCGGCCGGGGTGGCCGTTGGCGGAGGGGCCGGCGTGCGCAGATTTAGCGCAGGTCGGGCGGCGGGATGCTCAATTCTTGCGCAGCTCGGGACCGGCAATGCGTCGAAACCGAGCACGGGACCCGTTGGACCGCCGTCGTGCTCAATTCCTGCGCACATTCATCGCCGCGGTCCTCCAGATTTGAGCAATATAGGCCTCGAACTGCACCATTTCTAAGCAATGGCGCCCCCGGCCGCCCGCACACCACCCCGCCGGCCGCCCGACCCCTTCTTATGCCGCCCGCCGTCCGAATACTGTAGGTTCGGGCTGACAGCCTGCGCTTGTCCCCGCTGGGCTTTATACCCAGCGCGCACAACGGCCTGAAACTGCCCCGAGTGGCTCTTGCATCTAGCAATTAAGCTGGGCGGTTACTACTAAACTTGCCCGCCAAAACCCCTTAACTCGCGGCGCCCGGAAGCTGACAAGGGTTGACTGTTTCTCCCACCACTGGTATCGTGGGTCCAGAATCGGCACCGTTGACACCTGGGGGGGAGCAGCCATGATGAAATCTACGGGAATAGTACGTAAAGTCGATGAGCTGGGACGTGTGGTCATCCCCATTGAGCTCCGGCGGATGCTGGATATTGCGGAGAAGGACGGGCTCGAGATCTACGTCGACGGGGACAAAATCATCCTCCGGAAGTACGAGCCTGCTTGCGTGTTCTGCGGCAACGCCTACAACGTCGAGAACTTCCGTGGCAAAAAGGTGTGCCGCAACTGCATCGAGGCAATGCAGGCAAGGTCTTTCTGAACGCCGGCCGCCCCCGGGGCGCGGGCCCCGGCGCGGCAACGACAAGCTGAGGCAGCCACGAGGGGATACCCCTGGTGGCTGCTGCGCTCTGCGGGTCCTGCGTCCTGTGGTCGCCATTGCCGGCGGTTGCCGAATCCCTGGTGCCCGGTCTTCTTTCCCGGCCGCTCCTAGCCCGTGACCTCGCGGTATCCGCCCGCCTGCAGGCGGTCGAGGCTTCCGTAAGTCCTCTGGATGATCTCCCATTCGGACGGGTCGTGAAACACGCACTCGCCTTTGCCAAACGCTTTGGCCACCTCGACGCAGAACTGGGCGGCCAGGGCGATGTCCTGGGCTTGTGAGGCACCGGTCGCGCAGCCGGGCACCGGTACCTCCGAAGTGAGGGCGACGCCGACGACGGGCGACCTCGTGGCGGTGGCCGGCTGCATGATGCTGTTGATGTGGAAAAGGCCGTTGCCGTACGGCGTTATGTCCTGGGTCGTGATCGGCAGGACCACGGGCATCGTGCCGGTGACGATCGCCATCAGTTCCAGCAGGTCCTCGCTGACCCGGAGCACGTAGCCCTCCTTGACCGTCGGTGAGACGGCAAAGCCGCGGTGATTGACGATGCGGTTCCCACGGGTGGTGTCGATGGAGAGGATGGCCTCCATCTCGGGCCTAACGCTTTTCTCCATCGACACCCCGATACCGATCGGCGAACCCATGAACGGAACCGGCTGGTGCGGCACAGTCGGGGCACAGCCGCAGACGTGCGTGGCGATAAGCACATCTCCGTCGAGGATGTCTCCTCGTTTCTGCATCTCGGTGAGCTTGAGGGCGCAAGCCAGGGCGCACACCGCTCCATCGCCGTCCGAAACCAATCCCAACCGGTCGGGCCTGGCTCCAATCCCGCCCAGCTGGCCGATTATCCCCAGGGTGGGGGCGTCCCCGCCACCGCCGCGCCCGCGCCGGCCGGCAATCCGCATGCGCACAAAGTCGGTGCTCCCCCGCTCACCGGTCACTCTTTCCACTGATACCTCGCGCAACCCCAGCCCCAAGAACAGCGCGGCGACCCGCTCCCCGTCCGCAAGGGCCGAGTCCAGCAGTTCCTGGATCTCAATCACTTGCTTCAGCATGATCCCGATACCCCCTCACGGGTCGCGCCGGACGAGGACCCGCCCCGCCAACCGCCCGGTGTGCTCTCCGCCGCGGACGGTCAGCCGCCCGTTGACGATTACGGCCTCGATCCCCGCGGCGTACCGGTGCGGGTCCTGGAAGGTCCCGCGTTCGGCGACGGTTTCGGCGTTAAACACCGTCACGTCGGCCGCCATCCCCAGGCGCAGAAGGCCCCTGTCCTCAAGGCCCATCCGGGCGGCGGGAAGAGATGTCATCTTCCGCAGAGCTTCCCTCAGGGTCAGGTTCTTTTCCTCACGGACGTACTTCCCCAGCACCCGGACAAAGGTGCCGTAGTTGCGGGGATGCGGCTTGCCCTCCGAGAGGGGCCCGTAGTCGGCGAGGCAGCTTCCGTCGGAGCCGACCATGACCAGCGGATGGCGCATGACCAGCTTGACGTCCTCCTCACTCATGCCGAAGCGGACCATTCCGACGTAGCCGCCGGCAAGCAGAAGGTCAAAGACCGCGGTTATGGGGTCGACCTCCTGGGCCGAGGCTATCTCGACGATGGTCTTCCCCTCCCACCCCTTGAGCTGCTCTCTGTCGACGCGGCTGATTAAGACCTTGTCCCAGCCGCCGCGGCTGGAGGCCGCCGCTTCCATCTCCTGCCGGATCCGGCTCGCGGTCTCCGGCTCTTTCATCCGCTCCAGCATCGCCTGCGGCCCCCCCTCGTGCGCCCACCCGGGGATCACCGAGGCGAGGCCCGTGCTGGAGGCGACGTATGGGTACTGGTCGCAGGTGACGTCGACTCCGGCGGCGCGAGCCTGCTCCATCAGCGCCAGCGAGTCGCGCACCTTCCCCCAGTTCCGCCTTCCCACGGCCTTGTGGTGCGAAACCTGGACCGGGACTTTCGCTCGTCTCCCGATCTCGAGGGTTTCCTCAAGCGCCTCGAGGAGGCTGTCGCCCTCGTTGCGCATGTGAGTCATGTAGATGGCGCCGTACGATCCGGCCACCGCGGCAAGGGCCGCGATCTCATCGCGGTCGGCGTAGGAACTGGGGGGGTATATCAGGCCGGTTGAGAGCGCCCGGGCACCTCCCAGGCACGCCTCGGCAACGAGAGTCTTCATCCGTTCCAGCTCGCCGTCTGTGGGAGGACGGTTGTCGTGCCCCATAACGGCCGCCCTGACGGCCGAATGTCCGACCACCGGGACGACGTTTACGGCGGTGCCCCGGCGGGTTACTTCCCTGACGTACCCGGCCATCGAGTCCCAGGTCAGGTCGATGCCCCAGCGAGCTAGTTCTTCCTCGAAGAGCTCTTTGTTCTTATCCGTTATGGGGGCAAGCGACGAACCGCACTGCCCTATGACCTCGGTGGTCACTCCCTGCCGGATCTTGCTCTCGGCCCGCGGGTTGACCAGGATCGAGCTGTCGGAGTGGGAGTGGATATCGATGAAACCCGGGCTGACGCAAAGGCCCCGGGCGTCGATGGTCTCTACCGCCGCCGCCCGGCCGAGCTGACCGATCGCCTCGATTAGGCCTCCGTCTACAGCGACGTCGGCCCGGAACCACGGGGCCCCGGTGCCGTCAAAAACCTTGCCGCCCTTGATCAACAGGTCGTACAAGCAGGATCGCCTCCCCCTATCGGCACGCGCCGGCCTCGGGCCGGGGTTCGGTCGCTTCGGGCTCCTGCGCGGGTTCCTTCGCGTTCTCGGCCTCCCCGCCTGTCCCGGCTTCGGCCTCCTCTGAGCCCGGACATTCCTTCGGGCTGGTCCCGGTTTCGGCTCCCGAATCCTTCGCCTCCCCGTACCGCTCGCATTCGTAACGAAGGCAGCACATCAGCCGGCCGCACAGCCCGGAGATCTTTGTGGGGTTGAGCGAGAGATTCTGTTCTTTGGCCATCCGGATGGATACCGGCTGAAACTCCTCAAGAAAGGTGGCGCAGCAGATCGGCCGCCCGCAAGGACCGAGCCCGCCGAGGATCTTGGCTTCGTCCCGGACGCCGATCTGCCTGAGCTCGATGCGAGTCTTGAACGTGCCTGCCAGGTCGCGTACCAGTTCGCGAAAGTCGACGCGGTTCTCCGCGGTGAAGTAAAAGACCAGCTTAGCGCCGTCAAAGGTGTACTCCGCATCCACCAGCGACATTGCCAGCCCGTGTTCCCTGACCTTTTGCTCGCATACCGCCAGGGCCTCTTTCTCGCGGGCGCGGTTTACGACAACCTGTTCCTCGTCCTTGGCGGTTGCCCGGCGGACGACCTTCTTGAGCGTGCCCGAGATCTGTTCGTCCGGCACCTCGTGGTTACCGGTCACCACCTCTCCAAACTCCTGCCCGCGTGCCGTCTCGACTATCACCTTGTCCGCGGCCCGGTACACCTCGTCCCCCGGATCGAAGGAGTACACCCTTCCCGCAGTTCGAAATCTGACTCCGATCACCGTCTGCACCAGATCGCCCCCTCCTGGGGTAAACCAAAGGCGCCCGGGCCGTTTCCCCAAACCCTGAGTCCAAGTACTGCCGCCTCCAGGCTCAGGCGGACCTGCGCGTGATGCTGGACCGCGCCGGCCGCAAGATGCAGCCGGTGGGCAAGGTCGGCCGCCGGCAAAGGGTCTATCTCTCCGAGAGCCGCCCACTCAAGGCCCGTAAAGCCCGCCCTTAGTGAATCTTGTCCGGCTCCCCGGCTCGCGATAGCGGCCTCGATCGCGCAACCAACGGCGGCAAGCCAGAACGCGGCGCCGTCCCCGGACGCAAACCGCTCCTGGTGACGCTCTATCACCTCAAGCGGCGCCTCTGTCCGCTGGCCGATGAGACTAACGACAAACTGGACGGCCGCGGCCCTGGTTTCATCCAGGTCGTCGCGTTCGCCCCAAACCCGCGCGAGCTCCTCATCGCCGCCTGAGCATGCGGCCGCGAAGCAGGCCCGGGGTCGCGCCACCCCGCCGGCGACGAGCCTCTCCATGATCACCGCCCAGGGCGTTGCGCCGAGAAGGATACGCCGGCACCTGGAGACCACGGTAGGGGGAACGTCGTCCGCGTTGCGTACCAGGAGAAGCAGGACCGCGGCCGGGGGTGGCTCCTCCAAGGTCTTGAGCAGGGTGTTATGTGCCTCCCTGGTCATCTCCGAAGCGGCGGCAAAGGCCAATACCCGGAGCCTGCCGGCGTACGGCCTCTCCGAAAGGCGGGCGAGCTCAGCGCGGACGTCGGCGATCTTGCGTGCTGGGGAAAACGTATAGTCCGCAAAGACGCCGCGGGCCGTTTCCTCGCATGGGGTGCAAACGCCGCAGGGGCGGGCCCGAGGGTCACCGTCCAGGCAGTTCATGGCCTGGGCCAGCCGCGTGGCGGCCGCCCGCAGCCTCCCGGGCTCGGCGCAGCACAGGAGATAGGCGTGGGCGGGTCTCCCCGCCGACAGCTCACCAGCTAACAGCGGCATTTCTAGACCTTTTCGTAGTGCTCCACGTTCAGGACAAAGACCGTGGCGCCGCCGACGACGACCTCCACAGGGTAGGGAACGTAGGAATCGACGGGTCCCCCGACCGGAGTCAGCGGTGTAACAAGCTGCTCTCTCGACTTGCAGGTCCGCCGTATGACTCCCAGCACCTCGGGGACCTTGGACGAATCCGTCCCGACCAGCAGCGTCGTGTTGCCTTCCTTGAGGAAACCTCCAGTGCTCGCCAGCTTGGTGGCCCTGTAGCCCTTTACCAGCAGGGCCTCTATGAGTTTGATGGCGTCCTTATCCTGGACTACCGCCACTATCAGCTTCATTGGCCCATACCCCCTGCGAGCAACCTCTCTATCTCTCTCACGACCTCGCGGTGAATCTCGTCCGTCCTGAGCCGGCCGTCAATCACCCTGAACCGGTCGGGCTCGCCGCGCGCGAGTGCCCGGTAGCCCTCCGCGACCCGTTCGTGGTAGGCGATGCCCCTTGACTCAATCCTGTCAGGCCCGTCCTGCCGGCGGCGAGCGCGCTGCAGTCCGACCTCCGCCGGCAAGTCGAACAGAACCGTCAGGGCAGGCCAGACTCCTCCTGTGGAGAAGTCGTTGACCCTTCTCAGCTCGTCCACCGGCAGACCCAGCCCGTACCCCTGGTAAGCAAGGGTACTGTCGATATAGCGTTCGCAGACCACCCACGAGCCTTGGGCGAGGGCCGGCACGATCACCTCCGAAACCAGCTGGGAGCGCGCCGCGGTGTAGAGCAACGCCTCGGCCAGCGGTGAGATGGCCGCCGTCCCGGTTCCCGCCGGGGACAGCAACAGGTCGCGCAACGCCTCCCCGAGCCGTGTTGAACCCGGGTCGCGGACAAACAGCGCGGGCAGGCCCTTGCCGTCAAACCACCGCTCCAGCAATCTTGCCTGGGTGGTCTTGCCGCTCCCCTCACAGCCCTCCAAGGTCACGAACAGCTCAGGCTCCCCCTTCAACGGACTACCCGGACCTGCCTTCCGGCCCGGCCTCCATTCCGCGGCCATAGCCCGTGGACCGAACCCCCCAGCTCAAGCACCGTCTGAAGGAACTCGACGTGACCGGCTCCGATGACTTCGCCGGGCCACACGACGGGTACTCCGGGCGGGTAGGGCGCCAGAGCGTCACCGGCGACCCGGCCCCGGGCCGCATCGAGCCCTACCGGCTCCCCCTCCGAAAACCAGGCCGTACGGGGGTCAAGACTCGCCTCCCACGGGCCGGCGCCGAAACCGCTATACAGCGCCTCAAGGCGCGAACAGCCAAGAGACGGTCCGCCGGCCGCCGAACGCGGATCGTGTACCGGACGCCCGCCATCGCCGGCTCTTCGGAACAACGACTGCACGGCCTCCGCCAGCCGCCGGCCGGCCCGTGGTCCGTCCCCGAGCCCGAGAACTGCTAGGACATTTCGCCAGTCCGCCCCCTCAACCTGCACCGCTTCCATCACGCGGAGCCGTTCGGCGGCCCCGAAGCCACTTTCCCCCAGTTCCCAGGCATCGATAACCACCCGCAAAGGGTCAAGGGCCAAACCGGGACGCAGGGCGTCTTGCAGCGTCGAGAGACCCGCGGAGCGCAGGTGCCGGCCAAGCTCGGCCGCGCACGCCACCGCGCCGCCTATCCGGCGGCGCCCGTCAGGGCTGGTGGCGTGATCGACCGCGGACTCCAGGGAGATGAGCAGCGGATAGGACGGGCTCGTGGTCTGGATCAGCCTCAAGGCGGCGGCCACCGACGCCCTGAGCTCAGCGGGGGCCTCCGGGCCGAGAAGGAGAAGGGAGCTCTGCCCGAGGGAGCCCATGGTCTTGTGCGCACTGACCACCACCGCCTGCGCCCCGCAGGCCAGTGGGGCAGGGGGGAGCGCGTCGTGGAGTCCAAACAACCCCGAGTGCGCACCGTCAACAAAGAGCGGGATGTTTCGGCTCGACGCAATTCGGACCAGGGCCGCGAGGTCATGGGCGACGCCGTACATATTCGGGTAGACATCAAACATCACGGTCCCCGGCCCGGCGCTGGACAGAATCTCCTCCGCGGACTCGAGGTCGATGCCGCACGGCACCCCCCGGCAAAACCTGACCGGAACGAAAACCGGGCGCATCCCGCATAACACCACTGCCGAAACCAGGGCCCTGTGGGAAAGCCGCGGCAGGACGACAGAGGTCGCCTGGAACGTCTGGGCCGCCCCAAGCAGCAGGGCCATGATCCCCCCGCTGGTACCCTGGACGAGGTAGTGCGCCTGCGCCGCTCCCAGGCTCGCCGCGGTCCGCGCCTGGCTGGCCTCGATGGCCCCGGACGGCGCCGACAGGTCGTCCATGCCCGGCACCTCGGTGAGGTCGTCCCGGAAGATTGCCGGTCCCCACCTGCTCAGAAGCGCCGGCGGGGCCCCGCCGCCTCCCTTGTGCCCTGGGACGTGAAGACGCAACGGTCCCCGGCGGGGGCCTTGGTTGTTGTACTCATCTGCCGCCCGCAGCAACGGCGGCCGGTCCCGGCTCATGAGCCCCTACTTCGGCGCGTCCGGCGAGGCGCTCCTGCGGGGGCGGGCGCAAGAGGCGCATCGCATTCAGGATGACGAGCAACGCGCTGCCCTCGTGGACCAGCGCACCGGTTGCGGGGCCTACCAAGCCAAACGCCGCGGCCGCCATGAGGCCGGCGATCGACAGACCGCTGAGGGCAAGGTTGGTCTTGATGTTGCGCAGGGCAAGGCGCCCGATCCGGACCAGCTCGGGCAGGCGGGTCAGATCATCCGCCACGAGGACCACGTCAGCCGCTTCTATTGCCAGGTCGCTGCCGGCCCCGCCGATGGCAATCCCGACAGATGCCGCCGCCAGGGCCGGAGCGTCGTTAATGCCGTCACCGACCATCGCCGTCACCTCGGCGGCGGCCAGCCGGTCCACGGCCCTGACCTTGTCCTCAGGCAGCAATCCTCCGTAGTGCTCCCGGATACCCAGGGCCCGGGCGACACGGGCGGCGGCCTGTGAGGTGTCTCCGGACAACAGCACGACCCTCAGCCCCAGACCTTTCAGCCCCTCGACGGCCGCCCCGGCCCCGGACCTCAGGCGGTCGGCCAGACCGATGAAACCCCGTGCGACGCCGTCCACCGCGACAATGACGGCCGAGTGCCCGCGGGTTTCGGCCCGGCGGGACGCGGCGAGGACCTCAAGAGGAATCTCGACGCCGCTGCTCGCAAGCCACTTCCGCGTTCCGACGCTGACGTCGTGTCCGTCTACTTTGCCGCGGGCCCCGCCTCCAGGAACAACCTCAAACTCCGTGACTTCCCCCGGCGCGAGCCCGCGGTCAACCGCCGACCGCACAACGGCCCGGCCCGCGTGATGTTCGGAGAGCCACTCCAGCCCCGCGGCCAGCGAAAGCAGCTTCTCGGGATCGTCCGCGGAGACTTCGGCGACCTCAAGGTCGCCCTGCGTCAGCGTGCCGGTCTTGTCCAGCGCGATAGCCCTGGCCCGCCCCAGCCGTTCCAGGAAGATGCCGCCCTTGACGAGCATGCCGCGCCTCGACGCGGACCCGATTGCGGCGTAGACCGCTACCGGGGTCGACAGGACCAGAGCACACGGGCAGGCCCCGATGAGGATTGTGACCGCCCGGCCGGGGTCGCCCGTGACAAGGAGCACCCCCGTCGCAACCGCCAGGACAGCCGGGATGAACATCGCTGCGAACCGGTCAACCTGCCGGGCCACGGGTGCCTTGCGCAGCCGGGCCTCCTCAACCATCCCGGCCATCCTCGCCAGCGTAGTGTCCGGGCCCACCCGATCGGCACGAAACACGAGAGCTCCGTTTTGAGCCACGCTCCCGGCAAAGACCAGGTCACCGGCACCTTTGGTCCGCACCCGTGCCTCGCCGGTTATCGGAGCCTCGTCGACCCCGGCCAGACCTTCCACCACGACCCCGTCGACCGGAATCCGTTGGCCGGGACGGACGATGACGAGATCACCGGGCCGCAGAGCGTCGCGCGGGACCTCCTCCTCGCGGTTTCCGCGCCTCCGCCGCGCTGTCTGGGGCGCGAGGTCCAGAAGCCCACGCACCGCTCGCCTGGTCCGGTCGAGCGTGCCGTCCTCCAGGACGTGCCCCAGGCCCATTAGCACCACGACCTCCGCGGCGGCCAGGCTCTCTCCGGTCACCAGGGCCGTCGTCACCGCCAGAAACACAAGCACGTCGACCGTCAGGGTGCGTCGCTTAACCGCCATGAGCGCCGCCCGGAAGATGGGGATCCCCCCGAGGATCGCGGGCAGCACGTAGGCCCAGAACTCCGGAACCGCCGCCGACCGGGCGGCGATCCAGCCTCCGCCGAGCGCGACGGCGGCCGCGGCTGTCAGCTTCGCCCGGGGAGACAACCCTTTGCGATCGTCCTCGTGACGGTGACCGCCGGAGGGGAGGGCGCCGCCTTTCATCTCTCGTCGCCGCAGGCGATGGGGAGCTGCCTGAGAACCGCCTCGAGCTCCCTGAGGGCCGCCTCGCGATCGCCGCTGGAGATCGCGGCCTTGAGGCACTGGTCGATGTGCTCGCGGAGGACGAGCGCGGCCACCTTTTCGACGGCCGCGGAAATCGCCCGCAACTGTACCAGCAGGGCCTCGCACTCCGCACCGTGGTCCACCATCGACTTGACTCCGCGAACGTGTCCCTCGATGGATTCCAGCCGGCGCTCAAGCGCCTTCATCGTCGTATGCTGAAGTGGCACGCAGGGTTTCTCCCTTCTATGGTTGGCAACGGCGCGCCCTCGCGGCGGAGGTTGCCGGTCTAAACCGTATCCCCTCCCCCCGGGGAGGGGGTGACGAGGTCTAAGTAACCGCGCCGCGTAACGGCGCGTAAGAACCAGCAAAACACCTGCTACACCCGATGTCCGGGGTGCTCGCTGCTATTCGCCGCGTAATCCGGCTTTCCTTCCCGCATGTCGCAAGTAAAATGATTCTAGGTCGCCGCGAGTGCGAGCTTGAGCGTAGACGGGGAGGGGGCGCGAGTTGACCTGGGACGGAGGTGCCCAGCAGGGAGACCGCGCCGGCGTGGCCCGCCGGCTGATAGTCCAGGGCGTTGTGCAGGGGGTCGGATTTCGCGCCGCGACCCGGAGGATGGCTCTCCAGCTGCATCTCAGAGGGTGGGTGCGGAACCTGGCCGACGGGTCAGTCGAGGTTGTTGCCGTGGGCCCGGAGCCCGCGGTACGCCGGCTTCAGGAATGGTGCCGGGACGGTCCGCCGGCGGCCAGGGTCAGGACCGTCCGTGAATACCCGATCGACGATCCCGGCCTCGCAAGCACCCTTCGGAGCTTCGTTATCTCCCGCTAGCTGCCGGCGCCCGCGGCGATCCGGACCGGGGCCTCAGCCGGGCCGCGATCACTATTCTTTCGCCTGTTGCTGTTCCTGTTTCGTGCTCCAGTCCTGGTATGTGGTGTTCAGATACTCCAGGTTGGCGTAGAGCCTTGGGTTGTTGCGCAGCTTGCGAAGGTCCTCGACCACTGGCTGCGCTCGCCGCCAGACGCCGAGGAACTCGCGGTTGGTGTCAAAGAACAGGTCCTCGTTTACCGTCTTGTGTTTCACGAGGGCGCCGATCATGTCCCAGTAGCTGACGACCATCCGGAAGTAGGCGTCCTCTTTGCTGTCAGGGGGGTATTTCTTGGTCAGTTCCGCCAGTGTATTCGCCTCAAACTTCGACGCAAACCACGCCCTCGCCTCACGCAGGACCTTTTCCCTGCGCAGATCGTAGATCCTCAGTATCAGTTCCGCGTCTTCAGGGCTGGCTTTGCTCACCGGTCACCGCCCCCCAAGTACTTCTTGAACCATTCGGCGATCAGGGTCAGCCGTTCGACCCTGTGAATAGGTTGCCCGGAACGCGAGAGCTCATGGTTCTCATCCGGGAAGCGGGCCAACTCGGCCGTCTTGCCGAGCCACCTCAAGGCCGTGTAAAACTCCTCTGCCTGTCCGATGGGGCAGCGCAGGTCGTTTTCGCTGTGGATGAAGAGCAGCGGCGTGGTGACCCGGTTCACGTACGCAATGGGCGAACGCGAGAGGTAAAAATCGGGCTCTTCCCAGGGGTTTCCGCGAAACTCGAACTCCCCTTGAAAGTACCCGATGTCGCTCGTGCCGAACTGGCTGTACCTGTTGCACGTGCTCCTCTGCGTCACGGCGGCCTTGAACCTGTCCGTCTGGCCTATGATCCAGTTGGTCATGTATCCCCCGAAACTCCCCCCGGTCACGCCGAGCCGCTCTCCGTCCACCCAGTCCAGGGCGGTGGCCTCATCGACCGCGGCCATCAGCGCGCGAAAGTCCCGCCCCCCCCAATCTTGGTGCGTGGCGGCCTCGAATGCCTGGCCGTAACTCGAGCTGCCCGGCGGGTTCGGGAAGAACACCCCGAACCCCTCTCCGCAGAGGACCTGGAACTCATGGAAGAAACCATACCCGTACGCCGCGTGAGGACCGCCGTGGATCTCCAGCACAAGGGGATATTTCGTGCCGGGTCTGAACCGCGTCGGCTTCATTATCCAGCCGTGGATCTCCTCTCCGTCCGGTCCCTGCACGGAGAACTCCTCCGGCTGCACCACCGCCCGCTCAGAAAGCCACGGGTTCACGTCTGTCAGGGCGGTAGAGCGCACCTCGCCCGGCGGGCCCTCTTGCCCGGGCCTGAGCAGCCTCAGGTTTCCGGGGTCCGTCTGTGTCGCCACCGCCGCCACCGCCGTCGAAGCGTCCGCGGCGAGCGAGATCCCGTAGATGGTGTGCTTCCCGGCCGTCAGCCGTTCGGGGGCTGCCGCCTGGCCGCCCGTCGCCACCCGGAAGAGGTCGGTCGCGCCCCTGTCGCCGGCAAGGAAGTAGATCCAGGAGCCGCCGGCCGACCACCAGGGCGCGGCGCTCACCGTCGTCATCATGTCGCTGCCCCCGGCGATCCCGGGAGACCGGTCCCATCCTTCCGCAACGTCCCGCGGGGCTGCCGTACCGTCCGCCGGGACCACCTTTATGCGGGTGAGAGTCGCCCCGCGGTACTCGTTCCGGTGGCCGTAATAGGCCAGCCACTTGCCGTCAGGCGACCAGCTCGGCTGGGCCGCCGGGCCCTCCGAGCGGGTCAGCTTGCGAGCGGCGCCGCCGGATCCAGGCACGACGAAGATATCCGACACGGGCGTCCGGTCAGGATCTTCGCTTCGGTTTGAGGAGAACGCCACCAGCGTGCCGCACGGTGACCACGAGGGTGCGCTATCGTCGTAGGGGCCTTCGGTTATCTGGCGCGGCTCTCCGTCTCCGATCGCCACCGTGAACACGTGCGAGCGCTTGCCGTCCCACAGCCCCTTGCCGTTGTCCTTGTAGTGCAGGCGGGAGTAAATCCGGACGTCGGATTGCTGACCGTCCTTTGCATCGCCGCCGCCGTCCTTCGCCCGGGTCGGCCCCTCATTTGAGGCCACGCGGGCCAGGAACGCCAGCGAACGCGAATCCGGCGCCCAGCACGGCTCCGACACTCCGCCGGCAAGCCTGGTGAGCTGCTCCGCCTCTCCGCCGTCGGTACGCATCACAAAGAGCTGGGAGTCACCCGCACGGTCTGACAGGAATGCGAGCAGCCGGCCATCCGGAGACCAGCGAGGGGCCTTGTCACGCGGTCCAGCGGTGAACCTCCGGCCCCCGGGCGCGCCGCAGGCGGCCGGGTCGCCTCCTGAGACCCGTAGGACCCAGATTTCCGAGCGATATTTCTTGCCCTTTTCCTCGGGCTTTGTCACGACGTACGCAGCCAGCCTGCCGTCGGGCGAAAGCTGCGGATCGCTCACCCAGGTAAAGCAATAAAGGTCTTCAGGTCTGAGCGGGGAGACAGAAGCTTCAGCGCTGCTCGTCAAGATGCGGGCCTCCTCGATGTTGTCCTTGAGCGCACGATCCAGGCGGTTGCCGGCAGATGCCTCTCGGGGCAACATCCGTGGCTGGTTCTCTCGGCGGCTGCTGCGGCAGGAAACGCCGGGAAGGCAGCCAAGCCTGAATACGTCAAACCAGGCGGCCGGCCCAGGGATCGTTCGATATCCTAAACTTTCGGCGATGGGCGAGGGACTCCTCCACACCCTCCGCACCGCCTGGCTCGGAACGCGAAGGGGGGCGAATACGTGATTGACGCCGGCAGGATACGGGCTGCCGCGGGCAGCCTGGGAAGGGTCGTTGTCGCCAGACTTGCCCCGGGCGTCGAGCTGTTTGAGGGGCTTGCGGCCATCGCCGAGCGGGAAGGGCTGCGCTACGCGATCATCCTCGGGGGAGCGGCAAGCTTGAGGCGGGCACGGCTTCGCAACGTGAGGGCCTACCCACAGGACTGGCCGATCCAGGACGAACACCGCGCGTTCCTGGACCTTGAGGGCCCACTCGAGCTGCTCTCGATCTCCGGCAACATCTCGCGCTGTGAAGACGGGACGGCGCACATTCACGCGCACGCGGTGGTCTCGGCCGGCAGCCCGGAGCAGGGCAGGTGTTTCGGCGGGCACCTGGTCTGTGGGACAGAGGTCTTCTCGACGTGCGAGATCGTCCTCGGCGAGCTGGCCGGTGTGGCCTTGAACAGGCGCATGGATGAGGAAACCAGGACCCTCGAGCTCTATCCGGAGCCGCTCTAGGATTGAGGGCTTGCGCCGGGCCTGTACCGGCGCTTGTACTCATCCACCGAGCAGAACGACCGCGGGTCGGTGACTAGGTCAATCGCAAGCCGCCCATCCAGATGGTCTATCTCGTGCTGGAGCAGCTCGCTCAGGCCTCCCTCCGCCTCCACTGACAGGCA
>Ga0209164_1003567_pt1 | contig 14652 bp, 12 predicted proteins | sample MTBNYHSulfiMetaG_FD_187458 | JGI IMG/M metagenome (GOLD analysis project Ga0209164, IMG submission 187458) | Enrichment culture microbial communities from rom New York Harbor, USA that are MTBE-degrading - MTBE-NYH (New York Harbor Sulfidogenic)... | ecosystem: Environmental > Aquatic > Marine >...
TGCTACGGGACATCAACCTCGTGTTGATGGACGCCAACTTGCCCTTGGGAAACGGCCACTTGCTGCCCCGCGGGCCATTGCGCGAACCCCTATCCGGGCTGAATCGGGCCGACGCGATCGTATTCACGAGGGGCAGGCCGTCCCAAATGACATTGCACTCCGATCTGGCCCAAATGGTATCCAAAAAGTCCGTGTTCCATTGCCAGCACGTCGCTGTTGTGCGGGGCATCGTTCCAGCCGGGCAACCCATCGAGGATATCCGAACGCTCAACGGTACCGATTCAATCCCAAAAATTTTGCAGGGCAGGCCGGTTTTCGCCTTTTCGGGCCTGGCCAACAACCCCAATTTTTTCTCTTCTATCGCCCAAATGGGTGGAGATGTCAGAGGCACGGCCGGCTTTCCGGATCACCATTTTTACAGCAGCGGGGAAATCGGCGAACTGGTCCGGCGTGCCGGACAACTCGATTCTCATGCCATGATCACCACGGATAAGGATTTCGTCCGTCTGCCCAGGTCGACCTCGCTCCCTGTGGATTTGCTCATTTTGGGGGTTGAGATCGATTTTCGAGAAGATCGCGAGCGATGGCAAGGTTTCATTCGCAACCGCTTGATGCAATGCGATTTGCGGATCGCAGATGATTCCCAATGTGGTACATGGGTCGGTTGAAATGGATATCCTGATCGTAAAATTAGGAGCCTTGGGAGACATCATCAACACGCTCCCACTTGCGATTCAACTGAAACAGCATTTCAACGCCCACATTCATTGGATTACAGCGCCCCTGAGTTATCCGCTGCTGGCCGGACACCCATCCATCGATCATGTGATCCTGTTCGACCGCAAAAAGGGTGGTACCGCCATCCGTTCATTGCTGCATCGAATCAGGTCTCATCAATTTGACCTGGTCCTCGATCTTCAGCGAACAATGAAATCGGGACTGATTTGTGCCGCTGCCAGAGGAGCGCGTAAAATCGGATTTGATAGGCGACGCTGCAAAGAGTTGACCTGGTTCCTGCCCTTCGAAAGAATTCCGGCCGCCGATCCCCATGCCCATATGGTCGATCAATATATGGAATTTGCATATTTCCTCGGTATTCGAACGGAGCAAGTCCATTGGTGCATCAGAACAGGGACGCACAAGGCTGAGGGCCTGCCTCGTCATTATGTGGTCCTGAATATCGGCGCCACCAAACCGGCCAACCGTTGGACGATCGAGGGATTTGCCGAGTTGGCGGGATTGATTCGGCAGGAGTGCGGCATGTCATCTGTTTTGACCGGTGGGCCGGAAGATGTCCCCATGGCCGCGCGGATAGTGGAGCGGGCCGGCGATAGCGTGTTCAATCTGGCCGGACGGACAAGCCTGCTCGAGCTCGTCGATGTCATCGCCGCCGCCGCTGCCGTGGTCACGTGCGATACCGGCCCCATGCACCTGGCGGTGGCTTTGGGCCGCCAGGTGGTGGCACTCTTTGGCCCTTCGGATCACCGGAGGACAGGGCCGTATCGGGGAAAGGTCATACGTGCCAGGCTCGATTGCGCGCCCTGCAATCAGAAGAAGTGTCAAAGGCCTGCCTGCATGGATGCCATTCGGGCTGAGGATGTGTCGAGGGTTTTAAACCTATCGTGCAAGGATGCCGAAAAATGAAAAAGTCTGCCCGGGCGCTTACGGTTTCAGCCCTTTGATTCACGATGCCCGGAGACGCCCGCCTGCATGAGTGTGCAGAGCATTTGGGGCAGCCCGTGCTTTTGCACCGACCGGCACCAGCGCCGCCGGTATTTATCGGCCAATTTTTTTTGACCGCCACGGTATATGCCTGTTTTGTCAAAATCGATGAGATAGACTTGATCGTCCTCATCGACCAGGACGTTTCCGGGATGAAAATCGGCATGCATAATATTGTTCTTTATCAATATGTTTGTATGATGGCAGAGTGCAGTAATGGCCACCGCCGCGCGATCCGACGAGGCGCGACTCAATTGTGCCATGGTTTGAGACCGCTCTACCTCTCGCGTGACCAGCCATGCCCTGTAAAAAAACCGGCCGCAACTTGCATAGGCCACAGGTTCCGGAGCGCCACATCCCAAGTTTCTTGCCCTTTCCATCTGTTCGAATTCTATTTGGCCGCGTGTCTTTGTTGTCCGCAGGTAGTAACGGGTGATGAAATTGGCCAGGAGCCCCCCTCGGCGGTAATGTTTGACCATGATGGGGCCGACGCCATCCAGATGGGTACGGTAGACGGAACCTCTGCCGCCCAGCAGGTGATCGGCTGTTTGAGGCGCTATTTGAAGCGCGGCGACCAACTGCTCGACCTGGGACGGCCTGAACGGGTGCCGGGAGCCGATTTCGTAACCGCAGCTCGATACATGTGAAAAAGCGCCCAACTTATTATGCCTCTCGAATTCCATGGGTTCGCGCGCCGCGGGTCCCGCCCCTCATGCAACGATCCCTATCGTTCCAGCAATTGCCGGACGGCATCGATCACCTCCGACGGATCCGGTCCTCGCATACACGCCTCCGTTCCATTGGGACAGCGCATTGATCCATGCGGCCGGCAGGGTTTGCAGGCCAATTCGTTTCTTTCGATGACGATGGCGCGATTCTGCCACGGCCCATAACCGAATTTCGGGGAGGTCGCGCAAAAAATTACGGCCGTGGGTATTTTGAGCGCCGATGCCATGTGCAAGGCCATGCTGTCATTGCACACCGCCACACAGGCGTGTTGCATGACGAAGACGGCTTCCGAAATGGTGCTGCGGCCCGCAAGGTTGATTACGTCGAGATCTCGTGCGACCTGGTCGCATACCGGTTTTTCGGAGGCGGCCCCTAAAAGCACGACACCGATTTTCCTGGCCAAGAGGTAGCGGGCCACTTTTCGATAACCTTCCCAATGCCACATTTTCGTTCGCCAGGCACTGCCTGGCACCAGCACGGCATATTGACCGGGCAGCGGCAGTGTGCGTTTTAATTGCGCATCGATCTCAGCGGCCGGGGGAGGAAACAGTCTCATCTGAGCGGACGCCGGTTCGATATCATATTCCCCGGAAAGGATCGACAAGTTGCGCATGACATCGTGCTGGTTGAAATCGCGTGGCTTCAGGCGGTGGTATAAAAATCGACCCTTGGCATCCCGGCAGCCGATACGCAGCGGAATGCGGGCCATCCAGAGCAGCAGGGAGGTGCGATAGGACCGATGCAATGAATAGACCCGGTCGACGCCCATGGATTTGATCTTGCGGCTCATCCGCAGCAATCCGGAAAGACCGGCATCACCGGCGCGTTTGTTCAGGGGGATCACGCCGGCCAATAACGGATCCCGGCGTACCAGGTCGGCGGCCAAAGGCGTGGTCATCATCCATAGGTCGGCGTGGGGGTAAAGGTTTTTAATGGCAGCGATCACAGGCGTCGACAGGATCGTGTCGCCGAGAAAACTGGTCTGGACGAGTAAAATTTTCATCTATTTCCTGAAGCCAAGCAAGGTCATCGGTGTTAGTCATGATCTTGTTGCATATAAGAGAAAACCAATCCCATAATATAATTGCAGCATCCTTCACAATAAAGAATTCGGCAATCCTCAAAATCGAAGCTTAATGTGAAGAGGACTGGAAAGGTTGCGTACAACGCTATCGTCAATTCTGGTTGACAACTATAACGGGAACTGGTTTTTTGCGCTTTTACCAAGTGAGGGATTTTTCTCACAATTACGAGATGATTGGAATAGCGGTGCTTAATGTTTGTCACATAAACCTGTCAAAAGGGTTTCGGGGAGGCGAGCGGCAGACCGAGCTTTTGATCAAAGGGCTTTGTTCATGCGGCGACCTTTGTCAGACAGTTATCCTTCGAAAAGATTCTCCGCTCATCGATAGGCTCCATGAGCTTGAGGATAGAGTGATTCTGCACCTGGTTTCCAAACCTTATATCCGGTATGCATCTTATATCCGAAACTGTAACCTGATCCATGTGCATGAAGCAAAAGCAGCGCAATTCGCCTATCTGGCCAGCAGGATTTACAACCGGCCATATCTGATCACCAGAAGGGTGCCCAACCCCATCAAGTCCAACCCTCTGAGCAGTAGGATCTATACAAAAGCAGCGCGAATTGTGGCACTTTCCGCTGCTATTCGGGATGTGCTGGAACGCTACAATGTGCGATTGAAGCCTGTGATCATCCCCAGCATGGTCAGCGGCCTGCCAGTTGATCCGGCATTCAGGGACGACATCAGAAGTCGTTATTCAGGAAAGTTCCTCGTCGGACACGCCGGAGCGCTGGTCAATCGGCACAAGGGGCAACAGTATCTCCTGGAAGCTGCGGCAACTCTACAGAAAAAATGCCCGGAGATGCATTTCCTGCTTTTAGGCCAGGGCAGGGATGAACGTTGGTTGAAAAGCCTGGCCGTCGGCTTGGATAATGTGGAATTTGTAGGCTTTCGCGACAATTTGGGCGACTATCTGGCCGCTTTCGATCTGTTCGTGTTCCCGTCTCTGCAGGAAGGGTTGGGCTCGGTTCTACTGGATGCCATGCATTTTGGATTGCCTATAGTGGCCAGCGACGTCGACGGCATTCCCGACATCATCGAACACCGGAAAACCGGTCTGCTCACACCCCCGGGGAATGGTCGGGCCCTGGCCGAATCCATCGAATATCTTTATCATGACAGGGAGATGCGCAGAGAGTTGTCGGAAAACGCACGAGCCGCCAGCCTGGCCTATCATCCGCGGATGATTGCTGATCGCTACCTTCAAATTTATCGGGAGATCATCGTTAGTTCGTCATAATCGACGCTGAAACCAGAAAATAACATGGCACCTGCCTCGGAGGGAGGGCTGCGATCGAACGTTAGGAAATGCAGATGACAGGATTTTTTCAAGCGATAATTAGTTTTTTCCCATCTATAAATGCCGCCGACCGATCACAGTGTTCATACCTGGAGACTATGGGCCTCTTGGGGTTGGTCATCTATGCCTTTGCCTTCCCTTTCTCAAAGGACCTCTGTTATGTCGGTGAATGGATGATGCTCGGCGCTTTTTTAATTTCTTTGCCGCGCATCTGGCCAGTAATGAAAAAAGACCCTGTCTGGACTGCGTTCGTTGTGCTGTTCGTTTACCTGCTTTTCAAAGGGATTTTGACTTTGGTTAAATATTCAGGTGAATTGGATGGTGTTCTCGGTGCGATTCGTTGGCGGTTACGCTTCCTCTGGATTTTTATGATCGCTTGGTGGATCGGTGGTTCGCAACGATCTCTTTTAAGAATCCTGGCCGTTTCACTGATCGGGTTTTTCGTCTTACTTGCAACCGGTTATGAGCCAGGCCTGTATTCTTATATTGAACGTGGCAAGAGGATTGATTTCGGGATAAACGCCCAGCATTTCAGCTTATATGCCGCCACAGCGCTGTGTGGCTGTCTGTTATTGGCCAAGGACTTTTGGGGAGACAGGTATCGGTCTTGGCGTATTTTCATATGGAGTTTTCTGGTATTTTTCTTTTTGGTGCTGACGATCCTGGCACAAACACGCGCCACCTGGATCGCATTGATCGTCGTGTCTATTTTCCTGGGCGTGTGGTTTGCGTGGGGCATACTGTCCCGGAAAGTGAGGATTAAAGCCGTTTACGTCACTTGCGGCCTCATCTTTTTTTTATTGCTGTCGACCGCGACAGCCTCTCTTTTTTATGGTTCAATACACAAAAGGATCTCTCGGGAGCTGGTTGCACTGAGTGAAATGGTTACTTCCGATTTTGACGACATCGATGTTTCGACCACGCTGGGTAAAAGGATCGTGATGTGGAAATGGGCGATCGAAACAATCCGGGAACATCCGTTTATCGGATGGAAAATCGACGACACCAGCCGGGGATATCTTGGACAAGGAGATATCGACAAACGTGTCGCACGGTTTCACCATGTACACAACAGCTATCTTGAAATCCTGCTGAACCAGGGAATCATTGGCCTGTTGCTGTTTTTGTTTTTTCCCTGCTATGTAATTTTTTCCGTATCTGTTTGTTTTAAGAAGGGGAGAATGCCGATTCGATTTTACATGACATTTTGGAGCATTGTAATTCTTTTCGGTATGGTGAACATGTTCGAGGCCTATTTCACCACTTGGCTTTTCTGGCCATATTTTACAATTCTTTTCGGCGGGTTCTATTCGATCGCGTTATGGTCGCGCTTGAAATCATCAGACAGGCTGATGCAATGACACCGGACAACATAAAATTTTCAATTATTATACCTTGCTATAACGCCAAAGGTTATGTGGGCAGGGCCATGGATTCTGCATTGGCACAAAACAGGGCCGATTTTGAGATCGTCGCTGTCGATGACGGCTCGACTGACACCACCGGTGAGATTTTGCGATCATATGCCTCAAACCATAAAGGGCTCGTATACTACATTCGTCAGGAAAACAAGGGGCCGGCCGCCGCAAGGAATGCCGGGGTACTTGCATCCAAAGGTGAATATCTGCTTTTTCTGGACGCCGACGACCAGTTGTCGCCTGATGCGCTGCTAATCTTTGAAAAGGAGCTGAGCGGCAGCGATATCAAATATGACTTTATATATGCAGGCCACTATGCTGTGGACACTTCCGGGAAGATAGTACGGTTGTGCCCGAAAACAAAGGCAATCGATCATCATCGTGACTTTAAACGACTGATTGCCGGCAAGAAGGGTGTAAGCCCGGCCCATGGCGCGATCATCGTTCATAAGCAGTGCTTTCAGAACCTATCCTACCCGGACACAATTCGATGTAACGAGGATTTCGTCCTCTTCGCCCATCTGTTTGCATTGTATTCAGGGAAGTCCATATCACGGCCGGTTGTATACAAATACAAGCGAACGGGGAGCCTTCGTTCAGACAAAAAGGCTATTGTCGAAGCGTTGGAAAAGGCGCCGGAGCTGCTTTTTGACCCATCCATTTTGCCGGCGGAGTATTTTCAATTAAAACCACTTTACGTGGCCAAAAGATATTTGGAAAAGGCGCGAGCCCATTTTAAAAGCAGAGAGTTTTTTGAATTTCGCAAAACATTCCATCAGGCGGTGGGTATTTATCCGGGGGTAATTTTTAAACCCAGATTCCTTATCCGATACTTTCGTTCGCTCACTCACGTGCCCTTTCGCCAAGCGCAGTGACAAGGGCTCTGTTCTTGAGGGGAAATCATTGACCGACAAGTTTCTACCAATATCTTTGGCGATTATTACCTACAACGAAGAAAAAGACCTTGGGCGCTGCATTGAAAGCGCTATGGGGTTGGTTTCGGAGATTGTCATCGTTGATTCCGGTTCTACGGACCGGACAATGCAAATTGCTGCGGATTACCGCGCGCGCGCGTATCACAACCCATGGCCGGGACATGTCACCCAAAAAAACATTGCCCTGTCGAAATGCACACAACCGTGGATTATATCCCTGGATGCCGACGAGGTCCTATCGAAGGATCTTCGGCGCTCTATTATCGACCTTTTCAACGAAGGAGACCCCAAGCGAAATGGATATTGGATCAATCGGAAAAATTATTACCTGGGCGCTTGGATAGAACACGCCTGGTTTCCGGAGTGGCGGCTCAGAATGGTTAAAAAGGAAGGCGCATTATGGGAAGGGGCCGATCCGCACGATAAATTGTCGGTCAACGGTTCAACAGGCAGGTTGGCAGGAGATATTCTGCACTATTCATATGTTGATCTCCAGGATCACATCGACCGAACCATCAATTATGGAAGAATAGGCGCTCAAACACTGATACAGCGCGGAGAGAATTTCAAGTGGTATAAACTTGTTTTCTCTCCATGGATCCGCTTTGCCGGAACCATGATTCTGAAACAGGCATGGCGGGACGGATGGCGGGGCTGGATCATCGCTTATTCCTCACTTTTAACCTGTTTTGCAAAGTATGCCTTTACCTATGAAGAAACACTGAATAAAGATGCTGATAAACGAAGGGCTGAAGGTGATGAGAATGATGAGTTGTAATACAATATCGCCAAAATACCCGCTTGTATTTGTGATCGGAATTGCCCACAGTGGTTCAACATTGTTGGGTCGGCTGCTCGATATGCATTCCCGGGTATTGTGCGTCGGTGAAATGATGCGTATCGATGAAGCCATGGAAAAAGAGTACCCCTGCAGCTGTGGGGAGCCGGTCGAGACCTGTGATTTTTGGCGTCAGCATATTGCGTTGATCCAAAACGCAAGCGATTTAAACTACAAACGTTTTACTCAGGAACTCTACGGAGAGTTAAAGACTGTTTCAGGGAATGAAGTCATTGTCGATCTTTCAAAAACCAGAGTGGTTCGGATGATGAGCGGTCTCTTTGGTGGGCGGAAAAAGAGATTCAAAGACGCTGCCTTCATAATTCTCCTGCGTGATCCCAAGGGCATCAGCGCTTCGGCCATGCGGCGCAATGATAAGCCGCTGGACAAGTTTCTATCGCGGTATTTGAAATGGATGAAGAGATTTCAACGCTTGGCTGAAAGAGAAGGCGATAGGGCGCACATCATGAAATACGAGGATTTGTGCCGGGAACCGGAACGTGAAATAAAGCGACTTTGTCGGTTTATAGGTATCGATTTCGAATCGGAAATGATGAATCCTGCAGAAAAGATTCACCATTTTATTCATAGCAGTACATCCGCGTATATGAAAAATCTTAACACGCTTGCAGTCGATGAGCGATGGCGTCATGAACTGCGGAAGGAAGACATCGACAAGATTGAATCGGTCGTCAATGAAGTAGACTTATTAAGAAAAGCCTACGCTATCAAATGATGACTCTGATAGTACAGTTGGTTTTGGAATATGCAGACTGCAATACAATTATAATAGGAGAGATCCGGCGAGATGAAGGTGGCTTTGGTTCATACGCGCTATCGTCCTGACGGTGGGGCGGAGAAGGCTGTTGTGCATACCCTCAACGCTTTGGCTCTGAGAGGTGCGGAGGTTATAATTATAACCAGGGGATGGGTGGAGGGTGAAGGGAGTGTTCAGGTAATACCATGCAATCCTTTTTATTTGGGTAGGTTTTGGCGTAAATGGGGTTTCATGAGAGAGGCAAAAAAGATTTTGTCTGAGTTGCAGGTGGATATCGTTCAGTCCCAAGTGAGATTGTCCGGTTGTGACATCTATCGTGCCGGAGGCGGAGTGCACCGCGAGTTGCTTCGGCAAAGGGATCGAATATCGTATCCTTTAAGAAGGCTTTTGACAAGCCTCAGCGCCTATCATGGTTTTAAGCTGCATGCCGAAAGGAAAATGTATGCAGATGCATGTCTGAAAGCGGTCATTTGTAATTCGCGCATGGTGGGTGACGAGATAGTTGACTATTATAGAGTGCCCCGTGAAAAAATCCATGTGATCTATAATGCGGTGGACCTCGAAAAATTCGACTCCAAAAAAAATCTGGAACAGAGGCGGATACTAAGAAGCAAGCTTGGCTTCGACGATGACCAAACCGTTTTCCTGTTTGTCGGGTCCGGCTTCGAGCGCAAGGGGGTTTCCGTTCTTTTGGACTGCATGGCGGCACTTCCCCAGGATTGTTCTCTGATGGTTGTGGGAAAGGAGTCGCGTGTCGGAAAATATTATCGAAAAAGCAGACACCTGGGGATTTCGAAGCGGGTGATATTTGCAGGGATGCAAAAGGATGTGGTGCCTTACTATGCGGCTGCCGATGCCTTTGTCTTACCAACACTATATGATGCTTTCGCCAATAGCGTTTTGGAAGCCATGGCCTCCTCGTTGCCTGTCATCACCAGTTTTAAGTGTGGCGCTGTGGACATCATCGAGAATGAACGCAATGGCTTCGTATGCGATTCCCTCGATACGGGGACAATTATTAGATATATGCATCTGGTGAGAGATCCTGCCGTTAGAAAATCTGTAGGCGATGCGGGCCGGACCACAGTCGCAGGTTTCACCACGGAAAATATGAGCAAACATCTCTATACGCTTTATGAAAAAATCTTGGATTGAAAAGGTGCTGCCGGTCAAAAGACGGGTCGTCGTAGCACCTCCATGGAAAGACAACCTTGAAGTCGCTGCTTTATGCGCCAATGTGGAATTGCAGGTATCGTCCGTTGCTGCTGAAGTATTCAAGGATGACGCTGCAGCCAAGGTGGTGGCGACCGATTATGATTCGCAGAGACTGATTGTGAAGCAGTACAATGCTAAGAACCCGGTAAAATTTTTGAGCCGAACGGTTAGAAAGTCGAATGCTCAAAAAACATGGGAAAATGCGCACTACCTTCTCAATGAGGGTGTTAAAACGGTCAGGCCGATTGCGTTGATAGAGGACAGAATCGCATTTTTCAGGACCAAATCATTTTTTATCGGAATATTTATCCCCGGTCAGGACGCCAGGACCTTTTTCAGGGATGCAAGCAAAACTTCGAGTGAGCGGCGTGCAGTGGCGGAAAAAATCGTCGAATCACTGCTTGCGCTACATTCAAGGAATATCTTTATAGGTGACACAAAAGACACAAACATCGTCATAGGGTCGGACAATATTTTTTGGGTGGATCTGGAAGAGTTAAGTCACCCGACATGGAAATGGCTCAAACAAAAAAAAATGATTCGGGACTGGCAGGTGCTTTTTTACAACTGGAGAAACGATGATGCCAGCCGGAATGTTTTTTTCCATGTGGCAAAATACAGATTGGATCGGCGGCTTTATTGGATGATTGTTCGGCATGTGGCATTTTACAGCAGAAAGAAGTTCAAGATCGATGAGATTCAATCGCGATTGTCGGAGGCTACCGGTAATGCAGACGAACTATTGGAGCAGGTAAGGCAGATTGCACGAGGTTCGATCGATTCCGATTGGGAAAAAGTGGAAAGTTCAAATTCCGCGATCGTTGCCCGCAGGGACATGGACGACGCCTTGTTGTACTGCAAGGTATTCCTCCCCAGAAACAAGAAGGAAGGGTTGAAACGGTTGTTTCGAGCCGGCAGGGGAAAACGAGCGGTTAGAAACGAGCAGATGATGCGCATCGCCGGTTTTTCTGTTCCTGAAACGCTTTACTGGGGGAGAGAAAAAGGGAGGGAATTTATTGTTTCGAGAGGAGTTTCGGGGATCTCGATGATCGCTTGGCTGAAGCTACATTACCACGATCCCAAAGTAAAACGAACGGTGTTACAGCGCCTGGGCGAAGAAGTGGGGGCATTGCATCTGGCGGGCTTTGCCCATGGCGATCTTAGACTGGGCAATGTAATGCTGAAAGGGCCGGCCGAAACTGCCGGATTCGTGTTTATCGATAACGAACGCACAGCGCTTTTTCGAAACATACCAGAAAGACTGCTTATTCAGAACCTGCGACAGATCAACACGGATGCCGTATCCAGGCTGAGCCGAAGCGACCGGCTGCGAATTTTCAGAGCCTATCAGAGCGTCCATGGCGCTTTCGGAAGAGAAACCGAAAAGAGAGTGATTGCGGAAATCGAGCGCCTGACCAGAAAACGGCTGGGCGTCGCGTCTAAATAAGCGTTGATTCAACACCTTGATGATAAAAGAAACAACCATGAATAATCATATAAATCCCATCCACACGGTGCTGTTTGCCTTCATCTACGCATTGGGGCTTACTCCCCGGAGGTGGTCGTCTGCAATTGCCGACGCAATAGGAGTAATATGGTATGCTCTGGACAAAGGCCACAGGGAGATCGTACATGAAAACATGGCCAGGGTGTACGGCAGCGAGAAGAGTGGGGTGGAAATAAGAAACATTGCCCGCCGCTGTTTCGGCCATATTGCTCGAATTCCATTTGAAATGGGATGGTCGTTGAGGAGGGAAAGGCAAGATTTCATGCGGCATTGCAGGATGACGGGGTTGGAGCATCTGCGTCGCGCACACGCCAAGGGCAAGGGCGTGTTGATCCTTACGCTACACATCGGCAACTGGGAGTTGCTATCCACGAGCTATATCGCAAGCGGTTTCAATGTCAGCGTGGTCTATCGCCCGTTGGATTTCGAGCCGGTGGACAAATTTATTCTCGACTATCGCTCACGACATGGAGCCCAACCGATTTCAAAGAAGAAGTCGATGCGCCGGATCTTAAATGCTTTAGCCCAAAATGACTGCGTGGGCATATTGCTGGACCAGACAGCGGGATTGAAGGCAGGGGTGCGAGTCAATTTTTTTGGCCATCCGGCTTGGACCAACAAAGGCATGGCATTGATGGCGCTGAAGACCCAGGCGCCGGTGCTGACGACCTTTCTGGTGCGTAATGGTCTTGACTATGAAGTTCACATTGGCCCGGAAATCCCGCTTGTTCGTACCGGTAACAAAGAAGATGATATTCGGCTCAATACGCTGCGTTATAATCAAGCGCTGGAAGAGATCATCCGAAAATATCCCGAACAATGGCTCTGGATGCACCGGAGATGGAAAGAGAGAGGAAAAAAGCGTAAAATCATCAGCTCATAATATGGAAGAGCTTGAGTTTCCCGAATTAATCTGTTTGTCGGCAAACTGAATCTGGTAAAGTTTGGCGTATTCCCCATTCAAGCTGAGCAATTCGACATGAGTGCCGGTTTCGACGATGCGACCATCGACCACGACGGCGATGCGGTCCGCTCCTGAAATGGTGGAAAGCCTGTGGGCGATGACCAGCGTGGTCCGACCCTGCATCAAATTTTCCAACGCCTTCTGCACGATACCCTCTGCTTCCGAATCCAGCGCAGATGTGGCTTCATCCAAGATGAGGATCGGAGCATCCTTAATTAGCGCCCTCGCAATGCAGAGGCGCTGTCTTTCACCACCGGAAAGACGGCCACCCAATTCTCCGATCATCGTGTCGTATCCTTTGGGAAAACGCTGGATAAAATCGTGGGCGTAAGCGGCGCGTGCAGCCGCTTCGACCGCGTCGTCCGGGGCCTGTCGGTTGCCGTAGCGGATATTGTCCCTGACCGTGTCATTGAACAAGATAGGCTCTTGCGTAACGATGGCGATCTGTTTACGCAGGTCAGAGACCTTGAATTTGCGGATGTCGATGTCGTCAAAGGTGATCGCACCGCCTGTTACGTCAAAAAACCTGGGAATCAAGTTGGCGATGGTGCTCTTGCCGCCCCCACTCATGCCCACCAACGCCAAAACCTTACCAGGGTCTATGCTGAGATCGATGCCTTTCAGGACCGGTTTATCTTCATAACTGAACTCGACCTTATGGAAATGAATGCTATGGGTTTCGTTTTCGGGGATGGCCTGGGGGCTGACTGGGTCGGAGATGTCGTTCCGCGCTTCAATGACATCGTAGATGCGATCGGTGGCAGCCAATCCGCTCTGAACTTTAGTGTTGAGCTTGCTGAGTTTTTTGATCGGTTCGTACAGTAAAATGACGCAGGTCAGAAAACTGATAAAGGCTCCTGGGGTGGTTTTGTCCTTGATTACCTCCCATCCGCCATACCAGATCACAAGAGCGATGCCGACACCGGCGATAATTTCCATCAACGGAGAGGCGATGGCGCGTACTTTGACGCCTTTGATTTCCAGTTTAAAAAGATGAGCGGTTTTGCTGAAAAAACGATTCTTTTCGTGCGGTTCCATACCGAACGCTTTGACGATCTTGGTTCCGGCGAGTGTTTCATGTAAAAATGCGGTCAACTCGGCCATCGCCACCTGGCAACCAGTGCTGATTTTTCGGACCCTGCGGCCCAACAGGAAGACCGGGTAGAATGCAACGGGCAGGACCACAAAGGCCAGAAGGGCCATTCGCCAGTTCAGATATAAAATTACTCCCATCAACCCGAGAACCGACGTCGTGTCGCGCAGCACGCTAGCCACTGCGGTAGACACCATGTTTTTAAGCAGGTTGACATCGTTGGTGATCCTGGACATCAGGACGCCGGTGCGTTCTTTTTGGAAATAGGACAGCGGCAGGTCCTGTATCCTGTCGTAAAGTTGGTCACGCAAACGACGAATAACGTTCTCGCCGACGTAATTCATGAAATATTCGTAACCGTATTCTCCCAATCCTCTGAACAGAAAGACTATAAGTATCGCCAAGGGCAGTAAGAAAAGTCCGGTGGCATTTTTGTTCATGAAGATGTCGTCGATCACCGGTTTGGTCAGGTAGCCCATGGCGCTTGTGGTGGCCGATATGATCACGCTGCAAAGCCCGGCCATAATCAAGCGTCCCGAGTTTTGCTTGATCAATGCCAGCAGTTTTTTGTGGCGAGGTTGGAATTCGTATTTAAATAGAAATTTCAACAAAATATCCTTTGGTTTGTTTTTTTTGACTGATCCGGTCATTCAAACCGCACCGGTTTTAACCCATACTATCTCGTTTGTAAATGGTGTGGGTATGGCCGATAGCGCAGGAGTAATCGAATAAATGCAACACCAACACCCCCGGCCGCGAAAAGCATCGGTTGGGATATTCGTTGCCAACCTATTTGCGGCGTTATATAAGAACCCAAAAAATGAAAGCCAAAATGGCGTCTTACCGCTAAGCTTCTGCAATGACTTTAGTGGTGCCCGACCGCCGAAAAATAATCATAAACGAGCCTATGCCCCACAAAGAGATCGACCTGAGTCACCTAAAGACCTATCTCGCCGCCGATCGGCCGTCCAGCGTGACGACCGCCCTGGAAGGCGTGCCGCCGCAGGCAGGCATGACGTTCAGGCAGTTTCTCGACGGGCTGCCCGCGGTGCTCAAGGCCGAGGATTTAAA
>Ga0209164_1003568_pt1 | contig 14650 bp, 12 predicted proteins | sample MTBNYHSulfiMetaG_FD_187458 | JGI IMG/M metagenome (GOLD analysis project Ga0209164, IMG submission 187458) | Enrichment culture microbial communities from rom New York Harbor, USA that are MTBE-degrading - MTBE-NYH (New York Harbor Sulfidogenic)... | ecosystem: Environmental > Aquatic > Marine >...
TGGAGGTGAAGAGCGTGTCGTCACGCTTCGGTATCCGGTTCCAGGCTTCCTCCCACGACCTCAGCTCCGCCCTGAGCCTCTCGATCTCCCGGTCCTTCTCCGCCAGCTTCCCATCGAGCTCCGACGGAGCCGGCTTCTCCCGCTCGGTCATGGACACCTCCGCTCCTCGTTTGCTTCCGGCTCCCCCGGCTTCGGCCTCTACTCGCCGGGGGCTCCCGCGCCCCGCCCGGGCCCCAGGAGCGCCGTCAGGATCTTCCGGGCCACGGAATAGGGAGTCTCGCTTCCAGCGACGATCTCGTCCACCCCCGGACCGAGGATCCGCTGCACCTCCTCTCTGGCCCAGGCCACTCTCCGGAGCTCCCGCTGAACGACGTCCCGCACCCGCCCGGCGGCTCGGGCCCGGCGGCGCGCTTCCAGCTCTCCCGTGGCCTCCAGAAAGGACCGATGGCGGTCCACGACCTCCATGAGCTCCGGCACGCCCTCCCCCGACTGGGCCACGGTCTTCAGGACCGGGATCTCCCATCCTCCCGCTCCATCACGCTGTGCGCCCGGCGCCGTGCTGGCCGCAGGCGCGCCCAGGCGCCTCAGGTCCACGCCGTGGTGGGCGGGCACGTCCCGGAGCGCGGCACCGTCCTTCAGGTGCATGGCAAGCATCAGGTCCTTCACCAGGCCGTCGGCTCCCGGGCGATCCGCCTTGTTCACCACGAAGATGTCGGCGATCTCCATGAGACCCGCCTTCATGGCCTGGATGGCGTCCCCGGACTCGGGCACCAGGATCACCACCACCGTGTCGGCCGCCCCCGTGATCTCGAGCTCGGTCTGCCCGACGCCGACGGTCTCCACCAGGACCCTGGGGAAGCCGAACGCGTCCATGAGGTCCAGGACTTCCTTCGTGGTGGTGGCGAGCCCTCCGAGAGATCCCCGGGTGGCCATGGAGCGGATGAAGATGCCCGGATCGATGGCCAGGTCGTTCATGCGGATCCGGTCCCCCAGGAGGGCTCCCCCCGAGTAGGGGGACGTGGGATCCACCGCCACCACCGCGACCTCGTCGCCTCCCGCCCGGTACGCCCGGCTCATGGCAGCCACGAGGGTCGATTTCCCGGCTCCCGGAGGCCCGGTGAGACCCACCCGCCTCCCGAACCGGGGAGTGGCCAGGACCGCGTGGAGGAAGGCGTGGAAGCCCGGGCGCTCGTTCTCCACCAGGGAAATGGCCCGGGCGAGACCCACCTTCTTCCCTGCCCGGAACCGCTCAAGGAGAGCCTGATTCTCCAGGCTGAGCCCCTCCAGCCCTCCCGTTCCGCCCGGGGCTGGACCGTCGTGCGCCATCAGCGTCTTCCTCCGCTTCTTCCTCCGCGAACCGAGATCATGCGATCCTCCTTGGGCTTCCGTCCTGCGGAGGTCCAACGGTCAGTAGTGACGATCGTCGGGCCGGATCCCCCGGGCGTGGCGCATGGGGTTCTCCAGGAGGTGGGTGGGGATGAGAAACACCAGCGTGAACAGAAAGAGGGAAGCCCCGAAGCCCGCCGCCAGCAACCAGTAGCTACGGACCGTGTTGAAGAGAACGGCCGTGATCACCGCCGTCCCCGTGGCGAAGACGCTCAAGACGATTCGCCGGGCCTGCAGGTGGAGGATCCGCTCCTGTCCCTGTACGTCCCGGGGGTGCATCCGGAAACGAAGCTCTTCCCGCTGGGCTCGGGAGAGGAGGTCCCGGACGGAGCCCAGGGTGGATTGGGCCTCGGCCAGGAAGTCCCGGGCGAGGGTCCCCGGCTCCCGGCCCGTCGTCCGGTGGATCTCCCTCCGGGAGTCCCCGATTACGCGCCGAAGGAGCTGCAGGCCGTTGAAGCTCTGGTCGTATCGGTACCCGAGCCCCTCCAGCAGCACCGAGGTCCTGAAGAAGTAGACCAGCTCCTGGGGAAGGAGAAGTGGCCAGGTGTAGAAGGTGTCGAAGATCTGATGCACGATCTCCTGGATCCGTTCCCGGCCGGAACCCTTGGCCCGCTCCATGATCCGCATGATCTCCAGGGCCGCCTCACGAACCTCGCCGCGGGATACCTCCGAAGCGATCATGCCGAGCTGGTACATCCCGTTGATCGTTCCGTCCAGATCCTCCCGCTCCACGGCCAGGGCCAGGCCCAGGATGGCCTCCCTCGTCCATTTCGGAACCCTCAGAACCATGCCCCAGTCCAGGAGGACGATCTGGCCATCCTCCTGGACGAGGAGGTTCCCGGGATGGGGATCGGCGTGCATGAAGCCGTCCACCATCATCATCCGGAGGTAGAGGCCCGTCAGGGATTCCATCAGGACGGTGAAGTTCAGGTCACCGGACTCGAAACGATCCTGAAGGCGGTCGATCTTGGTCCCGGCGCAGTACTCCATGACCAGGACCCTCCGGCGGGTGAGCTCGTCGAAGACCCGCGGTATCCTCACCCGTCGATCCCCGGAGAAGAACTTCTGGAAACCCGCCATGTTCTCGGCTTCGTGCCGGAAGTCCATCTCCTCCCGGACCCGCACCGAGAATTCCCTCACCACGTTGGTGAGGGCGCGGATGTGGTGGTTCCTGAAGAGGACATTCAGCCAGAAGAGGATGCGGAAGGAGATTTCGAGATCCAGCGCAACAATCTGCTCCACCCCGGGCCGGAGCACCTTCACCGCCACCTCCTCCCCCCCGAAGCGGGCACGGTGCACCTGCCCCAGGCTGGCGGCGGCCACGGGCTCCCTCTCGATCTCCTGGAGGACCTCCCCGGCCGGCCGGCCCCATTCCTCCTCCAGCACCGCCGCCACCGCCTCCCATGGGTCCGGGGGCACCTGGTCCTGAAGGGTCCCGATGGCCGTGAGATAGGGCTCCGGAAGGATGTCCGCCCGGGCGCTGAAGAGCTGGGCCAGCTTGATGAAGGTGGGCCCCAGCCTGGCCAGGACATCCGCCAACCGCTGGGCCCGGTGTTGGTGGTGGGCCACCGTCCGGGACGCGGGACGGCCAACGAGGACGAACCGCCGACGGTCCCTGAGGAACGCCCCGATGAAGGGGGCCAGCCGAGCCAGGACCGTGAGCGCGCGGACGGATCGCTTCATGGGCTCACAGGAGGAGGACGGAGGCGAGCCAGAGGAGGAGGAAGAAGCCGGTCATGTCGGTCAGGGCCGTGACGAAGATGGACGAGGCCACGGCGGGATCCACGCCGAACCGGTGCAGCACGGTCGGGATCATGGCCCCGTTGAAGCTGGCCAGGCCGATATTCCACCAGAACGCGAAGAGCACCACCAGGGGAAGCCGGGGGTTGAGGTCCAGGTAGTGGACGGCCACCAGGGCAGCCCCTGCGGCCAGGAGCCCCACCACCATCCCGTTCACGATTCCTACCAGGCCTTCCTTCCACAACGTCCGGAACCGGCCGCCCACGGGCCCGGAGGAGACGGCGATCCTCCGAACCGTTACCGCAAGGGACTGGGTCCCAGAGTTGCCGCCCAGCCCGGCCACCATGGGCATGATGAAGGCCAGGAACCAGATGGCGTCCACGGCGTCGTGGAAGAGGATCACCATGGAGGCTGCCGCAGCAGCCGTGAGGAGGTTCACCAGGAGCCAGGGGAGGCGCGCCTGAACCGCTTCATGCCAATCTCCCCCCAACTCCTCCTCGTCCGATGTCCCGGCCATGAGGAGCATGTCCTCGGTCTGCTCCGCCTCCATGACGTCCAGCACGTCGTCGAAGGTGATGCGTCCCAGGAGGAGGCCGGACCGGTCCACCACGGGGATGGACACCATGTTGTAGCGGGACATGAGCCGTCCCACCTCCTCCTGGTCCTCGGAGGGGAGGACCGAGGCCAGAGGAGGCTCCACCAACCCCGCCACCGGATGGTGGGGGTCCGCCAGGATCAGATCGTGGAGCGACACCGTTCCCAACAGGCGGCGCTCGTCGTCCACCACGAACACGGTGTAGAAATCCTCGACGTCCTGGCCCCTTCTCCGGACCTCCGCGATGGCCTCCCCGGCCGTGAGGTGGCCTTCGATGGAGACCAGGGCCGTGTTCATGATGCCCCCGGCGGACTCCTCGTCGTACCGGAGGAGCCCGCGGATCTCACCCGCCTCCTCTATGGGGAGAGCCGCCAGGATCCTGGCCCGTTCCTCCGGCTCGAGCTCGGCCACCAGGTCAACGGCGTCGTCGTACTCCAGCTCCCGGAGGAGTTGGGCGCCCATCCTGGGATCCATGGCCGCCAGGAGATCTCCCGGGTCCTCCTCCTGGTCCATCTCCGCGAGGGCCTCGGAGGCGAGCTCGGCCGGGAGGGACTGCATGAGAGCCACCCGCTCCGCGTCGGACTCCAGCGCCTCCACCACGTCCGCGACGTCACTGGGGTGCAGGTCCCGGAGGAGGTCCGCCACGTCCTCGGGGGCGAGGTCCTCGAGGAGGTCCCACGCGTCTTCCAGCTGCCCCGCCGCCGCCAGCTCCTGGAGCCGGAGCCGGAGGCCGTCGAATGCCTCAGAAGGGGGTGCCGTCAAGGAGAGCCCTCCAGCGAGCGGAGTGGAGGCCTCACGAGGAGCAAGGTCTTCCCCACCAGCTCCTCCTGCCGGCGGAACATCTCGCTCCCGAACCGCTCCTCCCCCTCCGGGTGGTGGTAGCCGAGGAGGTGCAGGGCGCCGTGGATGGCCAGGCGCAAGAGCTCCTCGTCCAGGGGAACGGAAAGCTCCGACGCCTGCCGGCGCGCCTGGTCGTACCCCACGTAGATGTCCCCCAGGACGGGCTGCCCCTCCTCATGGAGGGCGAAGGCAATGACGTCCGTGGGTTGCTCCTTCCCGAAGTACTCCTGGTTCAGCGCCTCGATGCCCTCGTCGTCCAGGAACGTGATGGACACCTCCCCTTCCTGGGCGCCTTCCGCGGCCATGACCTCGGCGATGCCCCTCTCCACGAGCTCGGCGGGGAGGATCCAGGGTCCCACCTGGTTCACCAGGATCTCGGGCGTGCGCTTTTCAGCCTGCATGGCCATGGGGGTCGGTCCCGTCCTGACGGTCCGAGTCGGGACCGGTCCCGGAGGCCTCCCCCTCCGCTTTCGGGGCGGGGTCCCCGGGCCCCTTCTTCTGCGACTCCGTCAAATGCCGCGTGGCCGGGTAATCCAACCGCTGGTGGTACATCCCGCCCACCGCCTTCACGAACTGTTCCTGGATCAGGTTGAGCTCTCGGAGGGTGAGGGGAGCCTCCGAAAGCTGGCCGTCCCGAACCTTCCCCTCCATGACGTTCCGCACCAGGTCCCTGACCCGCTCGGGCGACGGGTCCTGCAGCGCCCGCGTGGCCGACTCCACCGAGTCGGCAAGCATGGCGATGGCCGTCTCCTTCGTCCGGGGCTTCGGCCCGGGATACCGGAACTCGTCCGGGTCCGGCTCCGTCTCCGACTCTTCCTTTGCCTTCTCGTAGAAGAAGCCGATGAGCTGCGTGCCGTGGTGCTCGGGAATGAAGCGCAGCACCACCTCCGGTACCCCTTCCTCCCGGGCCATCCGTTCCCCCTCGATCACGTGCTCCCGGACGATGGTCGCGGAGGTGTGGGGCTTCAGCTTGTCGTGCGGATTCCTGCCCCCGGGCTGATTCTCCACGAAATACTGGGGTTTCAGGATCTTACCCACATCGTGATAGTAGATGCCCACCCGGGCGAGCAGCCCGTTGGCCCCGATGGCCGTGGCCGCGGACTCCGCCAGGTTCGCCACGTTGATGGTGTGGGCATAGGTCCCGCCCGCCTCCATGGACAGGCGTTTCAGCAGGGGCCGGTTGGGATCGGCCCACTCCAGGAGCGTCTGGTCGGTGGTGATCCCGGTGAACCACTCGAATACCGGCATGAACCCCATGGCCAGGATGGCGCTGACCGTTGCGTTGACGATGGCGAAGAAGACGGAGGCCAGGATGGATTCGGGACCCGTCCTGCCCAGGAGGCCCATGGCCAGGATCGCCAGGACGTACCCAAGGCTGATGAGGGCGATGAAGACCCAGGTCTGGGATCGCCTTCGGATAGCTCGCACCGCCAGGGCCGCCGTCGCTCCGCCCACCAGGGTCACCACCAGGATGTAGAGATCGCTGAAGGGAGGCTGGACGCCAGTGAGGACGGCCAGCACCAGGGCCAGGATCAGGGCCATGCGCCCGTCCCAGAGCACGGCCACGGGTAGGGTGGCGAACGCGATGGGCAGGAGCTCCAGGGGAAATCCCTGCCGTGCCACCGTGGAGGCCGCCAGGAGGTAGGCCAGGACGAGGGCGACGATGAGGGTGATCCAGCGGAAGTCTCCGTAGACCTCCTTCCGGTAGAAGAAGAGGAGGAACCCGAAGATGGCAAGCAGGATCAGGTTCAAGAGGAAGCTTCCCGAGATCGTGAGCCAGTCGCGGCCCGGCGCACGCAAGAGGCCCTGCTCCTCGAGGGCCTCCTCGTACGCGCCCAGGACCCGCAGCTCCGCCTCCCCGATGAGGTCCCCCCGACGGACGATGACCTGTCCCGCCGGCACGCTCCCTTCCACCGTGGTGACAGCCTGGCGTGCCTGCTCCCGCTCCCGGTTCGTGGACAGGAAGTCGTAAACGTAGGGGGATTCCTGGAAGGAGATGAGGATCAGCCGGAAGATGGTCTGGAGCTCCGGCGTGCTGGGCCCCAGCTCCGCCTCCCCCTTGTTGTAGAATTCCCTTCCCCAGAGGAGGGACTCGGCGGGGATCGTCCTCTCGTCCCCGGACGGGTAGCGGACCTTGATGCGGTCGGTGGTGATCTCCTCGGCGTCGTTGGGATCCAGGACCCTGGGCAGGACCTCCCGGATCACCGTGGAGGAGGCCCGGCGGAGCTCCCGGACGGTGGAAGGGTTGAGGAACTGTTCGGCCTGGCCCTCGAGCGTGGTGATGCCTTCCTGGTCCAGCACCCTCCGCACCGCCTGGAGCCCTCCCTCCTCCACCGCCTCCTCGATCCTGTCGAAGAAGCGTTCCAGGCGGGCCGACATGGAATCCCCCGCCTCCGGCCGGTAGACGAAGATGGGGGGCACGGCGGCCTCTGCCTCCGCCTGGGCCAGGCTCAGCTCCCGGGCAGGCCGGGGTACATCGAAGCCGATCTCGGCCACGATGTCCTCGTGAGCCGCCACGCCCTCCTGCGGGGGCGCCACGGTACGGCGGCTCTCGGAGGGGAAGAGGAGAGCCACCACCAGGGCCAGGAGCGCCATGAGGGCGACCCTGGCGCCGTGGTGCACCGCCCCCTGGGGCCAGACCTTCCCTGGGGGCCTGGAGAGCTCCTTCAGGACCTTCGGCTCCTTGAACCCATCTCTCGGTCGGCTCACCCTTCCTCGGCTCCTTCATCCAGCGCATAGGCCCGGATGATGTCCTTGACCAGGCGGTGCCGGATCACGTCACTGCCGGTCAGGTAGATGAGGGCGATTCCTTCGATCCCCTTCAGGATCCTCTCCACCTGCAGGAGGCCCGAGTCCTCCTTCCGGGGCAGGTCGATCTGGGTCTTGTCCCCGGTGATCACCACCCTGGAGTTCAGCCCCAGCCGGGTCAAGAACATCTTCATCTGGAGGATGGTGGCGTTCTGGGCCTCGTCCAGGATCACGAAGGCGTCGGACAGGGTCCGCCCCCGCATATAGGCAAGGGGGGCGATCTCGATGGTCCGGGACTCCAGGGCCCTTCGGACCCGCTCCCCGGGCATCATGTCCTCCAGGGCATCATACAGGGGCCTCAGGTAGGGGTCCACCTTCTCCTGGAGGTCCCCCGGAAGAAACCCGAGGTTCTCTCCCGCCTCCACGGCGGGCCTGGCCAGGATGATGCGCTTGACCCGCTTCTTGTAGAGCGCGTCCACGGCCGCGGCCACCGCCAGGTAGGTCTTTCCCGTGCCGGCGGGACCGATTCCGATGACCACGTCGTTCTCGTTGATGGCACCAAGGTAACGCCGCTGACCCTCGGTCCTGGGAGAGATGACTTTCCGCGTCCCCGGCAGGGCGATACGCATCTCCTGATCCGGAGATACCAGCCCCACCTCCCCCTGTGCCCGGGAATCCTCGGCGAACCGGGGGATGTCCGACACGTCGAAGGGGACCCTGAGACGGGCCAGCTCCACCATGTGCCGGCCCACGGGGATCGACCGTTCCACCGACTCCGGGTCGCCGGACAGGACAACCTGGTCGCCCCTCAGCACCACCCGGATTCCGAAGATGCGGGCCAGCTCCTGGAAGTTGGCGTCGTTCACCCCGGCCAGGAGGAGCTGGTCGGCTCCCTCCGCGTCGAGGCGGTGCTCCAGGATCGTGTCGCCGTTACTCGGCATGGGCCTCCTCAGGTCTCCCTGATCTACTCGTTCTCTCCGGTGCCGGTGGCGGCGTCGCCCGCTCCGAGCCTCCGAAGGTGGAGCTCCCGGAGCTCCTCATCCGAGAGGAGGGTGGGGGCACCCTCGAAGAGGGCCCGGGCCGCCGTGGTCTTGGGAAAGGCGATCACGTCCCGAAGACTGGGAGCCCCCACGAACTCCTTCACGATCCGGTCCATTCCCAGGGCGATGCCGCCATGGGGCGGGGCCCCCGACGCCAGCCCCTCCAGAAGGAACCCGAACTTCCGGTCGATCTCCGGGTCGGAAAGGCCCAGGTGCCGGAGGATGATCCGCTGCACCTCCGGGCGGTGGTTCCGCACGCTTCCCGATCCGAACTCCACGCCATTATAGACCAGGTCGTAGGCCTGGCCCCGGGTGGCTGTGGGGTTCGCCTCCAGCAGGCCTTCGTCCTCGGGATGGGGGTGGACGAACGGGTGGTGGGCGGCCGCCAGGGTCCCCCCTTCCTCCACTTCGAAGATGGGGAAGTCCATCACCCAGAGCCACGCCGCCCCCCGCTCCGGACCGTGGCCCATGGCCCGGAGCGCGGGCACCCGGACGGCGCCGAGGGCGGGAGAGGTGACCCGGTCGGGCCCCGCCGCCACAAGGGCCAGATCCCCGGCCTGGAGTCCCAGGGCACCGTAGGTCTCTTCCTTCATGAAGCGGGACAGGGGCCCGGATCCCCCGTCCGCCGCCCTCTTGACCCAAAGGAGCCCCGGAGCCCCGGCCTTCTTCGCGATGGCCTCCAGCCCCTCGATGTCCTTCCGCGAGAGGTCGCCTCCCCCCTCGAGCCGCAGGCCCCGGATCCTCCCTCCCGCCTCCACGGCGCCCTGGAGCACCCGGAACTCGAGGCCCTTCAGCACCTCAGTCCAGTCCTGGATGGTGAGGGAGTAGCGCAGGTCCGGGCGATCGGAGCCAAAGGACTCCAGGACCTCCGCGTAGGGGACCCGGGGGAAGGGGGGAGAGACCTCCACCCCAGCCACGCGGCCCAGGGCAGCCATGAGTCCCTCGATCCATCCGAAGAGATCGATCGGCTGGATGAAGGAGGCCTCGATGTCGATCTGGGTGAACTCGGGCTGCCGGTCCGCCCGCAGGTCCTCGTCCCTGAAGCACCGGGCGATCTGGAAGTAGCGATCGAGCCCCGTGGCCATGAGCAACTGCTTGTAGAGCTGCGGGCTCTGGGGAAGCGCGAAGAACTCGCCCGGGTGATTCCGGCTCGGCACGAGATAGTCCCTGGCCCCCTCCGGTGTCGGCTTGGTGAGGATGGGCGTCTCCACCTCGATGAAGCCCAGCCCGCTGAGGTAGTTCCGGACCTCCAGGACCAGCCGGTGCCGGAGCTCGAGGTTGCGCTGCATCTCCGGCCGCCGGAGGTCCAGAACGCGGTGCCGGAGCCTCAGGTCCTCCGACGGGAGCTCCTCCTCCGGAGATCGGAAGACGGGAATGGCAGGAGTGACGGCTGCATTCAGCAGCCGGACCCGGACGGCCTTCAGCTCCACCTCGCCCGTGGCCATCTCGGGGTTCCGGGCTTCCGGCGGGCGTAAGCAGACCTCCCCCTCCACCTCGACCACCTCCTCGGCTCCGAGATTCCTGGCCAGGGCCAGCGAGGCGGCTTCCGTCCAGTCAGGCCCCACCGAGACCTGGAGAATGCCGCTGCGGTCCCGGAGGTCGATGAAGTAGAGTCCCCCCAGGTCCCTTCGCCGGTGGACCCACCCGCAGAGCTTGAGGGTGGAACCGGCATCGGCTCCCGTGATCCTCCCCACCATGCGGGACCGGTAGGAGGTCTTCTCGATCTGGATGTCGGACTCGGACGGCATAGGCTTCACTGGTTGAAGACGTATCGGAACCCGGCCCTGATCGGCTGGCCGGTGAGAGAGGCGAAGCGGCACGGACCCGAAGCAAGGCACGGGCCTCCGCCGGAAAAAAAAGGACCGCCGCCCTCAACGCAGCGGGCCTCCACACCGTCGTGATCTGGATCGCACGGTGTCTGGCAACTCAAGCGTTCGGACCCATGGGTACACCTCCGGTATCGATATCCCCTCCAGCCCCGAACGGGTGGCCGGGACCACTTCCTGAACCCGGCCCGGCACCGGGACCCGGGTTCACGTTCCGAACCCTCGCCGGCTTCGCTAACTTAACTGTGGCGATTTGGTCCTTCAAGAAAACCCTTACCCGTCCTCCGTTGCCTCGATCCCGCGTCCCGTACGTGCTCGCCATCGCGGCCCTGCTCCAGCCGGTGGGAGCCCGGTCCCAGGCGATCTTCGACTGGCCCATCAGGGCCACCCCCCAGCCGGAGGCGGTCCTGACGGGCGCCGGGGCCGCATTCTGGAACCCTGGTGGGCTCGCCGCGGGCGTCGGAACCCTGCAGGAAGTCTGGGTAACCCACATGGTGGGGCCATCCGCAACCGGCATCCAGGGCGTCGCCGCGGCGGGGGTCATGGACCTTCCCCTCGGATTCCGGGGAGCTCTCGGGTACTGGCATCTTGGAATCCGGGACATCCCCAGGACCACCACCTCCCCCAACCGGGAGCCCGGGGGAATCCACGTGGCGGAGGACATCGCCCTCCTCGCCCTGGCCCACGACCTTCGCGCCGGTTCGGGGCTGGGCGTCGGCCTTCGCCTCCAGCAAGGCTCCGTGGGGAGGGACACGAGGACGTTCGTGGAGGGTGAGATCGGTGTTCACCATCGCTCCCGGTGGCCCCTCACCCCCCGGGTGGGGCTGACGCTCCAGGGGGTTGGCCGGGACCTGAGGACCCTGGCCGGAATCGAGATCTCCCTCCCTGCCCTGGCAGCCTCCCGGCTACCCCTGCGGGCCGGTTACGGGATCCAGGCCGGCCGGGGGTCCGAGCCCCTGGAGCACCGCGTCTCCCTTCGGGCATCCTGGATGGAGCAGGTCCATGCGGGAATCGGTCTGTCCTACCTTGGCGAGGGTGGCGGATGGACACCCATGGTGGGCCTCGGGGCCGATCTGGGCCGGTACTCCCTGTCGGTCCTCCGGGAGGCCCTGGCCAACGGGTTCGGGGCCGCCCACTTCTATCGAGCGGCCATCCGGTTCCCGTAACCCGTTCGCTCCCATGGGGCGGTCATCCGGCCTCCCCCATCCACGCGAGAAGCCATGACGAACAAGCCGGATCTGCTGGGCATGACCCCGGAGGAGATGGAGGAAGCGCTGGGCCGCCACTTCAGCGTCCGCGGCCAGCCCCGCTACAGGGCCGAGCAGGTCCGCCGATGGGTGCTGGACGGCCTGGCCCCGAGCTTCGATGTCATGAACAACCTCCCCAGGGAGGAGCGAACGGCGCTGGCGGAAGCCTTCTCCCTCACCGAGCCCGCGTGCACGGTGGTGAGCCGATCCTCCGACGGGACGGTGAAGCACCTCTGGAGGCTGGAAGACGGGGAGCTCGTGGAGTCGGTCCTGATCCCCACGTACGACCGCCTGACCCTCTGCATCTCCTCCCAGGCGGGCTGCGCCATGGGATGCACCTTCTGCGCCACGGGGTTCGGGGGGCTGCGGAGGAACCTCACCGCCGGTGAGATCGCGTCCCAGTACCGGGCCTCCCAGCGGTGGGCGGAGGAGGAAGGGCTCGGGAGGATCTCCAACGTCGTGTTCATGGGGATGGGAGAGCCCCTGGCGAACCGGAAGGCCCTCTTCCCCGCCCTGACGATCCTGAACCAGGGATACGGGCTGGGGGCGAGGCGTATCACCGTCTCCACCGTGGGCCTGGTGCCCGGCATCCTGGAGCTCGCCCAGCGACCCGAGCAGTTCCGCCTGGCTCTATCGCTGCACGCCCCTGAGAGCGGACTGAGACGCACCCTGGTCCCCCTGGAGGACCGCTACCCGCTCTCAGAGGTCGTTGCCGCCCTTCGGGCCTTCGACGCGGCGGGGGGGAAGCGCATCACCCTCGAGTACACGCTCATCCGGGGGGTGAACGACCACCTGGACCTGGCCGGGAAGCTTGCCGAGCTGGCCTTCGACCTGAAGGCTTTCGTGAACCTCATCCCCTTCAACCCCATCCCCTACCAGGACTGGCGCCCCAGCCCGCGGGACCGGATCCAGGCCTTCGCCACGATCCTGGCCGAGCGGGGGGTGGCCATGGCCGTCAGGGAGTCCAGGGGAAGGGACATCGACGCGGCGTGCGGGCAGCTCAGGGCCAGCGCCCTCTCGGGAGGCGCGCCGGCCGGCGTGGCATCGCCACCGGGCCCGGCTCCCGATGCGTCCCCGGGAGATCAATCCCTAGCGAACCCGGCTCCCGATGCGTCCCCAGCGGATCTCCCTGAGGGCCGGGAAGGGGCGTAGGGAGTCCTTGTTGTAGGAGAAGTAGATCAGGACCGCCCGTCCCTCCAGCCGCCACCCCTCCAGGAGACCCCAATAGCGGCTGTCCAGGCTCGTGTCCCGGTTGTCACCCAGCATGAAATACCGGTCCGGGGGAAGGACGAGAGGCCCCCAGTTGTCCCGGGTGGGCCTGTATTCCCCGTTCGACCCGTCCCAGAGGACGAAGTCCTTCTGCCAGGCCATCCAGGACGACGCATCGTCCCTCTGCGGGTCCTGGTGCTGGACGTAGGGCTCGTCCAGGGGTTGGCCGTTCACGAAGAGCACCTTGTTCCGCATCGCGATGGTGTCCCCGGGCATCCCCATCAGCCGCTTCACCAGCTTCATGTCCTGCTCGTGGGGGGGATCGAACACCAGGATGTCCCCCCGCTTGACCTTCGAGTAGCCGGGAATCCTCCAGGACGTCCCGGGAACGGGGCTTCCCACGGCGGCGCGGTTCACCAGGAGGAGGTCCCCCACCAGGAGGGTGTCCTCCATGGATCCGGAGATGATCACGAAGGTGTGGAGGAGGAAGCTGCGGATGAAGAGGAAGAGGACAAGGGCCACCACCAGGGATTTGACCCACTCGTAGAGGACGTTCTCCCGGGGTCGATCCCCCTCGTCTTCTTGCCCGGAGGGCTGCACGTCCTTGTCCCGCCCCTGGTCCTTGCGTGGGGGCGTTTCCCCCGGAGCGCTCTCCTTCCGACGACGTCTGTTCGCCATGCCTATTGGCCTGTCGGGTTCATGGATCCAGGCGGGTCCGTCCGGCGGAAGAGCCGGCGAGGATCCCACCATGGCAACGGGCCTCCCCCTTCCTCACGGGGCCCGCCCGGGCGGGCCCATTCGGGACCCAGGCGAACCGTCACATCCAGGAAGAGGCTCGAGTCCGGCTCCGACCTGACGGACCGGATCCCCAGTGCTTCCGCTACGGATCGGGCCAGATCCATCCGACCGGCCCTGTCCAGTACCACGGAAGGATCCTGGGAGAAGGACTCCGCGTTCCCGTAGTATACAACATCGAAGCCCCTGTCCCGGAGGGCCTGGGTCGCCTCCCGGGCCACACCGGCCAGGCCGCCTCCGTTCAGGACCTCCACCTTGACCCGGCCGCGGGCGCCGGGCAGGGCGGACGGGGGAGCCGGACCCGATCCCGCCTTCCACCACTGGGAAAGGGCGGAGCCCAGGAGGATCCCGGCGCTCGACACGACCACCACCATGACTAGAACTCTGAGGCGCTGGCCCAAATCCGTCCCTCCGACATCTTGTTCCAGAACGCAACCGTGTCCGGGTGCAGGGGACGCATCCCCTCGACGAGATAACGGATACGGGCCGAGAGAATCTCCCGCACGACTCCTTCCAGCTCTACGGGAGCGCGCCGCCTGAGCTTCTTGCGCCAGTCCCCGCGCATGGCCCGACCCGGCTCCAGGAAGTCGGCCGCGAAGAGGGCCATGCCCAGAGGCCCAAAGGCCGGCGAACCCAGCGTATGGTAGGTGATGGCGTGCAGCAGCTCCTCGTCCCCGACTCCCTCCTCCCGGAGGCGGTGCGCCGCGCCGGGGCCGTGGAGGATCTTTCCCGGAAGCTCCCGAAAGGTGGGAGGCAGCGTGGCTCTCAGTACTTCCTGGTCCTCGTCCCTCAGGGCATCGTGGAGCAGCCCGGCGGCCGCCCAGCGGACCACTTCCCCCGGTGGCTCGTTCCTGGCCACAGCCCATTCCCGGAGCACGGCCGAAACCCGAGCCACGTGCTGGCGCCGGGTCTTTCGGGCCCTGGTCCATTCCGGAAGGATGCCCTTGGAGGCGGCCAGCACCAGGGGGTGGTGACCGGTCGCCACGCCGATGAAGGGAGGTGTGTCCTCGGCGCCGGGCCCATCCGGCGCGCCGCCCCCGCCGTTCCCGCGGGGGGGAAGGCCGCTGTCCTCATCCCGGTCAGGCGACGACGCCATGGGCCCCACCCGGCAGGATGATGTTGTCGATGAGTCGGGTCTCCCCGCAGTGGGCCGCCACCGCCACAACCCCTCCCGGCGCCACCGGATCGACAGGATCCAGGGTATCCGGATGCACGATCTCCCCG
>Ga0209164_1003570_pt1 | contig 14643 bp, 15 predicted proteins | sample MTBNYHSulfiMetaG_FD_187458 | JGI IMG/M metagenome (GOLD analysis project Ga0209164, IMG submission 187458) | Enrichment culture microbial communities from rom New York Harbor, USA that are MTBE-degrading - MTBE-NYH (New York Harbor Sulfidogenic)... | ecosystem: Environmental > Aquatic > Marine >...
CGGGTAGTGGCCCACGTCGTGAAGCAGCGCCGCGCAGAGAAACGCCTTGACGCCCTCCAGCGTGATCCCGGCCTCCTCCGAGGCGGAAGCGCCGCCGTTCATGAGCAGGTGCAGGATCATCCGCCGGGACAGGTGCAGGACCCCGAGGCTGTGATTCAGCCGGGTGTGGGTGGCACCGGGGTACACCAGGTAGGTCGGCCCGAGCTGTTTGATCCCGTTGAGCTTCTGAAACGCCGGCATCTCGATCAGGCGCAGGAGCGCCCTGGACACGGCGATGTTCTTCCACACCGGGTCCTTGATCGGCTCGGAGAAGTCTCGAACGAGATACCGCAGAACGCTGTCGTGCATCGCCTGTCCATTACTACACCCATTTCCCGGGGATACTCAATACGAGGTTTGACCATTTGCGCATCTTCTGGTAGAAAAAGATGTGTGGAAGTGGGTTGCCCTGCTCCTGTTGACGCTACTGCTTGCCGGCGCCTGTGCGCGGCGCGGCCGGGCCGAGGACGGCGCGGAGGCCCGGGACGGGGGCGCGGGCCGCGCCTCCTCCGGCGGTGAGGTCCTGCCAACCCGCGAGATCACCCTCCAGCGCGAGAACGCCCCGGGCGCCCGGGCGGCATCCGCCGGGGCCAAGGAACCGCCCCCCCCGGGCGGGCCCGCTGCCAGGCTCCTGCCGCTGCGGGGTCCCGCAGTGCTCCCCGAGGACTTCCGGGTCGGTCCTCTCGAGGACCGCCTGTCCCCCGGAGGCACAGAGCAGCAGATCCTGAAGGCCTCAGAGAGCTTCCTCGAGGCACTGGCCTCGGGACGCTTCGAGCAGGAGGCGGTCCTTCCGGAGAGCAGGGAAGAGCTGGGGCGATCCCTCGGCTACTACATCGAGGAAGGCCTCGTGCCCACCGGGTATCGCCTCGGGAGGATATTCTTCGAGGAGGCACCGGCGCCCCCCGAGTCCGCGTGGATGAACCTCCGCCTCTACGGCTCCGCCGGGATCGCGGAGGGCGAGATGTACCTCGCCGCTTCCGGCGGAAGGTGGTACGTGGCGGACATCCAGGCCGCCTTCACGCAGCTTCGGGAGCCGTACGCGCAAGAAACCGAAAGGTTCGTACCCTCGGTCTACGGCTGGAGGCTCCAGTGACATGAACCCTCAGGAAGCCCGCGCCCTGCTGGACGAGAACGTCCAGACCGACTGGCTCAGGAAGCACTGCCTGGCCACCGCCGCGATCATGGAAGCCCTGGCCCGGCGGCTCGGCGGCGATCCGCAGGCCTGGTGGAGCGTCGGCCTGCTCCACGACCTGGATTTCGACCGGACCCAGGACCCGGCGCGGCACGGGTTGGAGGCGGCCGAGATCCTCCGAAGCCGGGGGGTACCGGAGGAGGCAGTGCAGGCGGTCCTGGCTCACAACGCCGAAGGACTGGGCCTGGAGCGAACCACGACCCTCGACTACGCACTGACCTGCGCGGAGAGCATTACCGGCCTGGTCGTGGCAACCGCCCTGGTCATGCCCGACAGGAAGCTCGCCTCGGTGACCCCCGAAGGGGTGCTCAAGAAGATGAAGAAGAAGGACTTTGCCCGGAAGGTCTCCCGGGAGCACGTGCAGCTGTGCGAGAAGATCGGCCTGCCCCTGCACGAGTTCGCAGGGCTGGCCGTTGCGGCGATGCAGGACCGCGCCGGGGAGCTGGGGCTGTGAAGCGCCCGATTGCCCCTGCCTGGATGCTCGCCCTGCTCCTGGCGGCGCCGGCGCTCCTTGGCGCGGACACCCTCCGGGACATCGACAGGGCGGTGGCGCAGCTGAGCGCCTTCGTGCGGGACACCGTACCCGACCAGGAGGGCTTGAACGTCTCGGTCCTGCCCTTCACCTCCGACAAGCTGGGACGCGTCGTGCTGGGGGATCGCCTCAAGAGCGAGCTGGAGCTCAGCCTGGCCGCCGCCTACTCCCGCACGCGCGTGGTCAACCGGCCGGAAGGGACGACCACGTACACGGTGGCAGGGGAGATCCAGAGATACCCGGGGACGGTTCGAGTGGTCTGCCGGGTCACGCGCCCCGATGGCTCCCTGGGCGGGGGCACCCGGGCCGACATCCCCTCGTCCCCGGAGCTCGAGTCGCTGCTGGAGCCCGTCGGGCCCTCGGGCGTTGGGGGCCAGGGACTCCACGACCTGCCTGGCGCCCCCGGTGCGGGTGGATTCGCTGGGGACGATCCCCTGGAGCCGGATGACATCCCGGGCTTCGAGGTCGAGGTGCCGGAGGGAGGATTCCAGGTCTACAATCGCTCGATCACCCGGGGAGACATCGACCGCTTCCGGTTCTACGTGCCCGACGCGACCACGGTGGTGCTCGAGGTGCAGACCGAGATCGACCTGCAGCTTCTGCTGTTCCGGGAAGGCGAGAACGTGCCCTTCGAGGTGGCGGGCTCCCGGGGTGGCGAGGCGCTGCGGCTCCCGGTCAGCCTTGCGCAGGGGTACTACATCGTCGAGGTCCTCGCGTTCGACTTCAACGTCCTGGGCCCATACACCCTGGCCCTGGACCTCTCGGGGCACAGCATCGACGACTTCGAGCCGGACGATCTCAGAGAGCAGGCCCGGCAGATCTTCCCCGGGAACCGGCAGCAGCGAACCCTCCTCCCCGGGGACGAGGACTGGGCGGAGCTGTCGTTCACCGTCCCGGGTTTCTACGCAGTGTACACCGAGGGCCTCCAGGTCGACACGCGCATCGAGATCTACGAAGACAGCGGCCGGCTGATCACCGAGGACGACAACAGCGGCAGTGCCGCCAACGCTTACGCAGGGCTGTTTCTCGGGGTGCGACGGACCTACGTCAAGGTCAGCGGGAAAGGCGCTCTGGACACCGGCTCCTACACTCTGGCGTTCGAAAGAGTCGAGCCGGCGCAGGTGTACCCCGCCTCCCAGGCCAGGCATTATCCGGCACAGCCCCGGCCGCTTTTGCTCCAGCTGCGGATTCTGCAGCCGGGGCGCTACCTGATCGAGATGTCCCCGGCCGACGGGTCGCGACTCGAGGTCTATGCCCTGCCGGCGATGCGGCGGCTCGCAGCCCGGGACTCGCTTTTTGCCCTGAGCTCGGGAGACTACCTGGTCTCCGCGAGTCTGGGGGACGGTGAGGCCGAGGGTTTCGCTCTTTGCGTGGCTGCCGAGTCCGAGGCGGAGCAGTGCCGCAGGAGCGTGCAGAGAGACGGTCATGGGCGCCCGGATCGGTAGAATCGTCAAGGAGTTCGTCTTCAAGAACCTCCTGGAGCAGGAAATCGCGATCCGCCTGTGCGGGCACCGCAAGGAGCTGACCTGCACGATCGTCGACATCGAGCCCGAGCAGCTGGAGCTCGAGCTCATCCTGGGCGACCTGGCGAGCTTCCGCAGCGGCGAAAGGCTCCAGGCCTACTTCTTCTTCCAGAACAACTACCACCTCTTCGAATCCTCGATCCTTCAGCTCCGCGAAGGGGGGCTGACCATCACCCACCCCGACAGCATCTACAAGAACCCCCAGCGCAAGTACGCTCGGGTTCGGATGGACGAGGAGGTGGAGGTCTTCTTCACCCTCCCGGGGGGCCAGACGGTCGCTCTCAACTTTCCCCGTTCGCCCCGGGCGTTCGCGCCCTCGGCGGAGGTATCGGAGCGCCGGGATTTCGACTTCTCCAGCCTCCAGGGGCTCTACAAAACCTTCAAGGAGAAGACCGCCTCCAGGGTGTCCTACGGGAAGATCATGATGCTCCGGGACAAGATTCCCGAGAGCTACGAGGAGAAGCTCCTGGCCGCCACCGGCAAGTCCCTGTGGATCCCGTCGACGGAGGAGGACTTCCCGGCGGCGGACCCCTTTCCCGAGGAGCGCATCATCACGCGGCGGGAGCTGGTGAAATACGAGGAGTCCTTCGACCGGCCGCCCCACGTCGTGGCCAGCAAGCTCAGCAACATCCTCTACGAAAAGCAGAAAAAGCGCATCCACGCGGAGCTGTACTGCCCGGTGATCTACGAGAGCTATCTCATCGGCTACGTCTACCTGTGCAACCGCAACGAGAGGAAAGAGCGCATAGACAAGGAGCTCGTGGACTACGTGTACGACTTCGCCCGGGTGCTCAGCTACTCGCTGCACGTCAGCGGCTACTTCAGCGCCGAGTCCGCCGGCGAGCACCGGTACGAGGCACCGGTCATAGACATCAGCGCCTCGGGCCTGCTCTTTGCGCATCCCAGGGGGGACCTGGCGGAGCAGCTCCTGGTTCACACGGACATCGAGATCACGCTTCGCTTCGCCGACCGCCAGGTGGTCATCGGCTCCCGCGTGCGCAGGAAGTTCCAGGACGCCGAGCGCTACTACTACGGCATCCAGTTCCTGCGGCTGGACGACGAAGACCTGGCCTATCTGTTCGGCAAGCTGTACGGGAAGCCGTTTTCCCGGGACGAGGAGAGCAAGTGGGAAGGCGGGACTCCCCCTCCCCCGCTGGAGCTCTTCGGGCAGTAGGAGACGAAGCCGCCCCCAGGCGCCCGGCTCAGGCCTGGGAGGCTTCCTCGCTTTCCGGCGAGAGCAGGTACCGGTACTCGGTCTCGGAGACGATCTGTTCCGCCTCCCCCGGGGATAGCTGAGGGTCGGCCGTCAGCTCCCGGATTCGGAGCAGCTGGCTCCGCCGGGCCTCGAGCAGCCGTTCGATCAGCGGCACGGAGTCCTCGAGCGCCTGCGCCAGGGGAAGCTTGCCGGCCACGATGTCCTCCATCAATGAGACGAAGCCGCGGTTGAGCTTCTGCAGCTCCTTGAGGTGCTCCCGGCGGTCGATCATGAGGAAGTTGCTCTGCAGCGCCTGGAAGATGTCCTCGGTCGCGGTATCCAGAAAGCGGATCTCCTCGACGATCCGGTCCTTGAACACGGCCGCATCGATGTTCAGCTTGAAGGCTGCCGCGATCTGCTTCAGGATCAGGTTCAGGAAAAAGATGTTGTCTTCGTAGTTTACGCGCTTGGTCATGGTTGTTGCTCGCCGCTTTGATTTTCGGTATCTTTGCCGGGCGGGCTGAGGGGATTCCTTGACACTCACCCCGCCGAAGTGTTAGTTTTTCCCACACGCCTCTTTATCCACCCCGCAAGAGGAGGTGGATCTAATGTCCACAAGGAGGAACACATGAGGAAGTATGAGGCCGTAGTGATATTGCGGCCCGAAAGCGAAGGGCTCGCCGAAGCCAAGGAATTCCTGAAAACCCTCTTCAACGGCGACGGCTGCAAGACCGTGAAAGAAGAAGAGGTTGGAGACCGCGAGCTTGCCTACGAAATCAAGAAGAACAAGCGCGGCTACTACCTCCGGTACGAGCTGGAAGCTGAGCCCCAAAGCATCCCGGGGTTCGACAAGGCACTGAAACTGCGCAACGACGTCCTGAAGTACCTCTTCGTCCGCTCGGAAGAATAGACTCTCTTTTCAGATCCAAAGGAGTTGACGAGATGGCGGATATGAACAACGTCGTCCTGGTAGGGCGCCTTACCCGGGACGCGGAGCTCAAGTACTCCAACACCGGCGTAGCCATTACCAACCTGTCGATCGCGGTCAACAGCCGCACCAAGCGCGAGGACACCTGGCAGGACGAAGCTCACTTCTTCGACGCCGTGCTCCTGGGGCGCCGTGCCGAGGCCCTCGCCCAGTACCTGGTCAAGGGCAAGCAGATCGCGATCCAGGGGGAGCTGCGGCAGAACCGGTGGGAGCAGGAAGGACAGCGGCGCAGCCGGGTGGAGATCTTCGTTCGGGACATCCAGCTGCTCGGCGGTGGCGCCGGCGGCGGCGGCGGCGGCGGCCGGTCCCAGGAGTACTCGGCCCCCGGACACCCCTCCGGCCCGCCGGAGGCATCGGGGTCCGAACCCGACAGCGGGCGACAGGGCGACCGGAGCCACGGAGGCAGAGATGTCCCGATGGCCGACGATTTTGACGACGACATCCCCTTTTGAACGATCAGGAGGAATCTTAAATGTCCGATGACATCAAGCGCGAGCCCGAGGCTCGGGCAGAAGAGACTGTGGAAAACGTGAGGGAGAGCCAGGGCGCCCCGGAAAGCCCCCATCAGCCCGAAAGGGCCCCCGAGGGCGCCCCTCAGCCAGGGAGAGCTCCCGGGTCGGGCGAGGCCCCCCGGGATCGCCCCCGCCCCAGCGGCGGCTACGGCAGAGACCCCAGGGATTCCCGGGACGATTCGCGTTCCGGGCCGCCGCGGGGGGGAGGCCGAGGTCGGGACGGCCGGCCGCGCTTTCGCAGTTACTATCGCCGGAAGGTCTGCAAGTTCTGCACCAAGAAGACCCCGATCACCTTCCGGGACACCGATGCGCTGCGCCGCTTCATCACGGATCGCGGCAAGATTCTGCCGCGCCGGATCACGGGGACCTGCCCCAAGCATCAGCGGGCGCTGTCAAAAGCCATCAAGCAAGCGAGGGTTCTGGCTCTTCTGCCGTTCGTAGAGAAGTAGGGTGGTCGAAGCCGTCGTTTTCGCCGGAGTCTCGACACTGCTGTACCACCTGGGGATGGGCTTCGTCCTGTTTCTGGTGCCTCTCCAGGTGGTGCTCGTTCGCAAAGGACGCAGGCCCTTCTTCGCCTCCCTGGGGATTGCGTTCCTGCTGATTCTGGTGGTCAAGCTGGTGATCCAGGGCGGTGCGATCGACGAAGCGGCGGCGCCTTTTCTGTTGCTGGAGATGTCCGTGGTCCTGGCATTGGTGGGCGGGCTGGCGCTCGTACAGGTTCCCGAGCTGTTCCCGGAGACGAACGTCCCGCCCATGCGGCGGGTCACCCGGCTGGTCCTGGCTACGGCCCTGGCGGGAGTCCTGTCGCTGCCGCTGATCCTGTACCTGCGGGGAAACGAGGCCTTCAACGCCGGGCTGCGCGAGGTATTCGACGCCCTGGCCTTGGCTCTCCAGCGCACCTTCGGCCCGGGCTCGGAGGCCATGATCGGCCAGGCGGCTTTCAGCGGCCAGGCCCTCCTGGGCTTCGTCGGGGAGATCTTCTGGAGAGGGTTCCTGTTCAGCTACCTCGTGCTGCTGGGTCTCTCCTGGTGGCTGGGAACTCGGCTGGGGTTCCGCTTTCCCGGCCGCTCGTGGGGGCCGCCGGGAGCCGCGCCCGAGGCCGCCGAACCGGACGCCATCGCGCCGGAGGCCGGGCCGGACCTTCCGGCGAACCGGGACTTTCCGGCGAGGCCTTGGCCCAGGATTCGGGAGTTCCGCCTGCCGGACACGTACATCTGGCCGCTGATCGGCAGCCTCGCCGTCGTCCTGCTGAGCCTGGTAGTGGATCTGGGCCCGCTGGAGCTGGCTGCCTGGAACGCCGGGGTGATCCTGCTGTTCCTGTACGGAGTGTCGGGGATCGGAGTTCTGCAGTTTTTCCTGAGGAAGTTCCGGGTGCCCCGGGGGATGCGCCTGATGCTGGCCATTATCCTGGGCATACTGGTCTTCAGTCCCCGGGCCAACTTGGCCGTGTTCATTCTGATACCGGGTCTCGGGGTGTCCGAGATTTGGCTGAAATATCGCACGAGAGAGAGGAGCAACGGATAAGCCATGAAGACGAAGGTCATCCTGAACCAGGACGTAGCCGGCCTCGGGGAAGAGGGGGACATCAAGGAGGTGGCGGCGGGGTACGCCCGCAACTTCCTGTATCCCCGCAAAGTGGCCATGCCCTACACGCCCCAGACCCTCCAGCAGCTGGAAGGCCGCCGCAGCGCCATCGAACGGCGCAAGGCGGAAAAGCGCGCCGAAGCGATGAGCCTCAAGGAGCGGCTCGAGGCGGAGGAGCTGCAGTTCTCGATGCCCGCCGGAGAAAGCGGAAAGCTCTTTGGTTCCGTTAACAATGCTACGGTCGCCCAGGAGTTGGAGAAGCGCGGCTACAGTATCGAGAAGAAGCGTATTGAGGTTCCCGAGCACAACATCCGCATGGTGGGAACCCACAAGGTAAGGGTTCACCTGTATGGCAGCGAGCAGGCGGAAGTCACCGTAGTCGTGGAGGCTGCTCAGTCCACCGCGTAGCGGCAGCGAGGTGCAGATGGCGACGGTACCGGCGAGCCTGAAGGACAAGGTCCCCCCCCACAACGACGACGCCGAGGTGGCAACGCTGGGGGCCCTGCTCCTGGACTCCGAGGCCCTGGCCACCGTCATCCGCTACCTGCGTCCGGAGGACTTCTACAAGTCCGCGCACCGGCGCGTGTACCAGGCGATCCTGAACCTCTTCGATCGAAACGAGGCCATCGACCTCATCACCCTGACCGAAGAGCTCAAGAACTCCAATCTCCTGGACGGCTGCGGCGGTCCGGCCTACATCTCGCGGCTCACCTCGGCGGTGCCCACCAGCGCCAACGTCAGGTACTACGCCCAGATCGTGCAGGACTGCAGCGTCCGCAGGAGCCTGGCCAGGATCTCGGCGGACATCATCGCGACCGCCCACGACGAGTCCCAGGAGGTGCGCCTGATCATCGAGGAGGCGGAGCGGCAGATCTTCGAGATCACCGACCGCCAGCACGCCGGCACCTTCCAGGCCGCCAAGGAGATCGTGACCCGCACCATCGAGGCCATCGAGAAGCTCTATCACACCAAGGACAGCTACATCGGAATCCCCACGGGCTTCACCGAGCTGGACATGCTCACGAGCGGCTTCCAGAACTCGGAGTTCATCGTGATCGGCGCCCGCCCCTCGGTTGGCAAGACCGCCCTGGCCCTCACCATGGCCTCGAACATCGCCCTGCGCTACAAGCTGCCCGTGGGGTTCTTCACCCTCGAGATGTCGAGCATGGCCCTGATGCAGCGCCTGCTGGCCGCGGAGGCCCGCATTCGCTCCAACAGCCTGCGCTCCGGGTTCCTGAAGCCCTCGGACTTCCACAAGCTCACCGAGGCGGCCAGCAAGATCTACGAGGCTCCGCTGTACATCGAGGACACCCCCTCCCTGCGCCTGCTCGACCTACGGGCCCTGGCCCGGAGAATGAAGCATCAGTTCAACGTTGCGATCGTCTTCATCGACTATCTGACCCTGGTGACCGCGGAAAACCGGGAGCTCGCCCGGCACGAGCAGATCGCGGAGATCAGCCGCTCGCTGAAGGCCCTGGCCCGGGAGCTGGACATCCCGGTAGTGGCCCTCTCGCAGGTGCGCCGGGAGACCGAGGGGAAGATGCCCAACCTGGCGGACCTGCGCGAGTCCGGCTCGATCGAGCAGGATGCCGACGTGGTCATCTTCCTGCACCGGGAGCGAATGTCCGCAGGCAACGACGAGGATATTCCCCGGGACATCGAGACCGAGCTCATCGTGGCCAAACAGCGCAACGGCCCGGTAGGATCGCTCAAGATCGCCTTCATCCCGGAATACACGAAGTTCGAGAACCTGGCCCGCACGGAGGCGGCAACCTGATGGACCTGTCGGACCGACGCCTGCTGGACAGTCTGGTCAACGAAGCCGAGGAGCTCGTGGTCCGAGAAATCCGGCGCCAGGTCCCCCTGCAGCCCGACCTGTGTACCTGCGACGAGTGTGTTCTGGACATGGCGGCCTACGCCCTCAACAAGGTGGAGCCCCGCTACCGGGTCAGCCTTCTCGACACCGTGTATGCCGATCGCCGGGAGCGCAGCGCCTACGCGCGGAAGATCGAAGAGGCCGTGGCGGAGGCGATTCTCACGGTCAAGGCTCACCCCTCCCACGACTGACCGCCACTGGAGCCGCCGGGGGAATCGCTCCCCCGGTGGGGATCACTCGCTCGGGCTGTAGGTTCGGCCGCCGGGAAGCACGGCCAGCCAGCTCAGGTCCCGGAGCACGTACAGGGTCAGCAGCAGGCGGCGGGTGTGGCTCTCCCAGAAGGTCATCGATCCGTCGCGGTTGACGGCCACCAGCTTGTCGCCGGCGGCAAACAGGGCACGGTGCACGTGACCGGCGTCCTCCATGCGCTCCAGGCTCTCCCCGTCCCACACGAGCACCCGCCCATATCCGAGGGAGGAGTAGACCCTGCCCGAGCCGTCGCTCACCAGGCCGGCGGACAGGTCTTCCCCCCGGAACTCCGAGAGCGTCCGGCTGCGCTCGAACCCGTACCCGGAGTGCACCTTGAACAGGGTCCGGCCCGGGTCGTTCCGGCGGTCGACCGACAGGGTGAACAGGCCGGCCTGCCTCGGCTCGAAGACCAGGTCGTACACGAACAGGCCCGGGTCTGCAATGGCGACCGTCTCGCCGGTGCGTTCGTTGATCTGCAGCAGCGGGCTGCCGAAGGTGGACAGGCTGGCCCGCCCCCCGACCAATGTGTCCCCCACGGCGAACACCACCCTGTTCATCCCCGGGGAACGGTAGCGGAATCGCGGCTGGAAGGTGAAGGGGTCCAGGATCAGGAACGTCCCGCCCTCGTCCACGATCACGATGCCCCGGGGGAAGCTGCTGACCTGCTTGAGCGGAGCCGTCAGCTCGAGCTCGAGCTGCTGGAAGCGCCCCGAGACCACGTCGAGGATCCCGACAGCGGGCCTGTCCACTCCCCTGGCCCACAACAGCAGGGTTCCGGGGTTCAGGAACTCCAGGCCGGTGCCCCCGCCGCGGGATACCCGGGCGGGCTCGGCGCCGCCGGAGGCGGACCGCGCCAGTCGGCTCAGCGGATCGACGAGAGTCCGGATGCTCACGGGAGCCGGCTCCGCGGGTCCACCGGCCGGCCCGACGACCACGGGGTCGCTCAGGAAGCTCGACTCGAGCAGGTATATCCTGTCCTCGCCGGCCAGGGCGACGGTGCCGCCGAGCACGGCCGCGTCGCTGTAGCGCAGGAGGGTATCCCGGGCCACGACCTCCACCGACCCGTCCGCCTTCAGGCCCATGATGCTCCCGTCCCCGGTGGCCGTGTATACCCCGGCCGCCCCGTAGACCACGGCGAGGGGCCCGCCCTGGATGCCGGCTTCCCACGGAGGGGTCAGTTGGAGGAGAAACCGACCACCGAAGTACCACTGCCGGAGCTCCGGGCCCGTGTCGGTCTGGACGATGCCCGTGAGCTCGTTTCCCTGCGGGGAGAAGGCCAGTGCGGACAGCCCGGGCACCTGGCGCTCGTCGATGCGCTCGCCGGTCAGCAGGTCTACGACCGCCAGCCGGTCGCCGTAGGAGGCGGCTGCGAAGCGGGCGTTGGGCGACAGGGCCACGTGGCGCAGATCAGGAAGAGTCTGCACCTGCTTCAGGACCCGGCCGCTCTTGATGTCCCAGTACGTGAGCACCCCGGAGGGCTGGTAGGTCATGATGTTGTTCTCGTTCCGGGAGACGACTGCGAAGGAGACGATCCCGAACCCGTTGCGCATGTAGAACAGGGCGCGGCCGGTCTTGGGATCCAGCATGGCGAGACTGTCGAAATCGGCCCTGGTGACCACGAGGTAGGTTCCCGCCGGGGAGTACTGGACCGAGAGGATCTGCTCCCTGAACGCCAGGGAGTACATCTGGGCGTGTTCCCTCCAATCCCAGACCACGATCTCCCCCCCTCTGACGCTGCCCCCGACCAGCGCGGCCACCTGGGGAAGGGACGGGTGGACGGCGATCCTCTGCACCGGCTGGTGGGAAACCCTCAGGACGGCCATCAGTCTCGCCCTGGGTGCGTCCCAGATCCGGATCGAGCCGTCCTCCCCCGCGCTGATCAGGAGCTCCCGCCGGGCGTCGAACACCAGGTCGGTGACGGCCCCGGAATGACTGGTTGCCAGCTCGAAGGGGTTCTGGGCCGTCACCCCCGCGGCTGCCCCGAGGTACAGAAGCAGCGCCGCGACCCAGCCGATGCGCTTCAATCGCCTTCCTCCCCGAACAGGGCGTTCACGGACACGTAGGGCCCCCGGAGTATGGTGGCGTACGGTTCCTGCTGCCGGCGCTCGTCCAGCTGCCCCGAGAGCCTGCCGATCATGTCCGCCGGGACCTTGAGAACACCCACCTCGTCCTCCTTGAGCCCCACCGCGTGGAACACCAGGGAGGTATCCTCGGCCCGGGAAAAGAAGATGCGCACCTCCCGATCGCCTTCTTCGCCCTCCAGCACCTTGTTCAGCAGGTAGTACTTGATCAGCTCCACGACGCGGTCGTCGAGGCCGCTGCGCTTGATCCGGATCTTCTCCGCGAGCTCGTCGTAGCCGATCACCACCCGGTCGGTCTCGCCGAGATCGTATCGGACCGTCCCCCGGAGAAAGCCGCTGCGCTCCAGCTCCGGAATCAGGAAGTAGGCCAGGCGCCTCTCCGGGTCCTGCACGCGCACAGGGTACTCGGGCTTGAGGAGCTTGCCGCAGCCCGGGCATCGCACGCTCAGAAAGTCTCCCTGGAGGATCGCCTCCTCGATCGCGGGCTCTTCGCCCAGGTCCACCGCCTCGGGGATGTCCGCCTCGAAGGCGTGCTCGCAGAAGCAGACCAGTTTTCGTTTCACCCCTGCCTCCCCTATCTCCCGAAGAAGAACAGGATGTCACTGAAGGTTATCACCACCGCCAGGAGGATGATGGCCGAGAAGCTGATCGTCTGGATCCGGGCAATGACCTGGGGTTTCAGGGGTTTGCGCCGGAGGATCTCCAGCAGGAACACCACGATCTGGCCCCCGTCGAGAGCGGGAATGGGCAGGAGATTGATCATGAACAGAACCACGCTCAGCAGGGCCAGGAAACGGAAGTAGGACACCAGCCCCTGGCCGATGCTCAGGGAGAAGCCGCTGGTGGCCACAGCCCCCACGTAGTAGGTGATGCGAAGCGGACCGGCCACCGCGCTTCGCAGGTTGACGCCCTTGAAGAGCAGGCCGATGCCCTTGATGGAGAGGGTAAGGGTGTCCCAGGTCTCGACCGCGCCGCGGCGCAGGGCGCCGAAAAAGCCCACCGGCGCAGAGGGATAGGCCTCGACCCTGAAGCTCAGCCCGAGCTTCGGAACGCCTTCCTCGGAGTAGTCCAGCACCAGGGTCGTGCCCTGCTGCTGGCCGCCCCTCTCGTAGCGGATATCGACCTGCGGCGGTTTGTCGGCGAGGGCCTGGTAGAAGGCGATGGAATGAGGGGTGGGCTGACCGTCCGCAGACACGATGCGGTCCCCTTCCTCCAGCCCCGCCATGGACGCGGCCCCTCCCGGAGAGACCTCGCCGAGCACCGGGTCACGCCAGGCGTACACGCCGATGCGCCCCGCTCCGGTCTCGCGATCCAGCTCCGGCCGCATGTCCATCTGCAGCGTCCGGCCATCCCGCTGGACCGTGAAGCTCAGCTCCTCGCCCGGGGCGGTGGCCACCGCCTGCAGAAGATCCTGGAAATTCGTGATGGGCTGGCCGTCAACGGCCACAATCCGATCCCCCGTGGCGAGACCGGCCTCCGCAGCGGGAGACACGCCCGCAGAGCCCTCGAGCCGATAGTCGGAAGCCAGCACGATCCGGTTCCCGTCGGTGTAGTCCTTGAAACCCACCCACCAGATCATGGTAAGCGCCAGCACCGCGAACAGCACGTTGGCCACGGGGCCGGAGGCCGAAACGACGATCCGTTTCCAGGGTGCCGCGGCCAGGAACCCTCCCCTGCCGTCGGTCTCCTGGGGGTGCAGCGGGTCCTCCCCCTTCATGCGGCAGTACCCGCCCACCGGGAACATCGAGATCCGGTAGTTCGTTCCTTTGTAGTCGAAGCCGACCAGCTTCTTGCCCCAGCCCAGCGAGAAGGTCTCGACGTGGATCCCTACCCGCTTGGCGGCCAGGAAGTGACCCAGCTCGTGGATGAACACCATGATGCCGAAGCCGACCACCCCGAACACGATCGTCAATAACACTATCCAGTCCTCTGCTTCAGGAATTCCTGCTTCTCAAGGGCCAATGTACCCAGAAACGCCCCGGAAGACAAAGTAGAACAAGGGGGCCGACAGCAGCCACGAGTCGATGGAGTCCAGCACGCCGCCCCTGCCGGGGATGCTTCCGCCGGAATCCTTGACCTGGGCCGAGCGCTTGAACGCCGACTCGACGAGGTCTCCGGCGATGGTCAGCAGGCCGAAACCCAGCCCGAAAGCCGCCGCCGTCGGGTACGATACCGGGAAGAAGCTCGGGAACAGTCCCCGAAACAGCACCGCGACGGCGATCGAAACGACCAGCCCGGCGGCAAAGCCCACGATCGACTTGTTGGGGCTGACCACGTATCCGATGCGCGTGCGGGAGCCGAGAAACGTCCCCGCCAGGTAGGCCATGATGTCGTTTCCGAAGCTGAGGCCGAAAAAGAAGAACAGAGCCAGGGCCGGCCGGGACAGTCCCGCGATCCGCACGATGAAAGAGGCAAACAGGGCCGGGTACGCCAGCAGGAGCAGCGACGCACCGGCGTTGTGCAGCAGGGGCGGGAGATCGGCCTGCCGGGCCGTCCGGAGGAGATTCAGGAGTCCGGCGGACACGAGCGCCACCAGCACCACCTGGAACCACACGGTCCCGATCACTCCGAGCACTTCCAGGTAGGCCGCCGAAGGGATCAAGGCGCTCAGCACCGCCAGGGCGCGAAGCCGGCCGCTCCCTTTGGCCGCCAGCAGCCTTTCCATCTCGAGGGCGCCGGCCACGGTCACGGCCACGACGCCCAGGTTGAACCCGAGATGCTTGTGGTGAGGCAACAGGTAGATCAGGACGAAGAAGACCGGAAGCCCCACCGCTACCAGGAGGACCCGGACCCCGAGGTTTCCCCGGCTCACGGCGTCCGCGCCCCGTCCGCCGACTCCACGCCCAGAGGGGCCTTGCGCCCGTCGGGGTCC
>Ga0209164_1003571_pt1 | contig 14643 bp, 16 predicted proteins | sample MTBNYHSulfiMetaG_FD_187458 | JGI IMG/M metagenome (GOLD analysis project Ga0209164, IMG submission 187458) | Enrichment culture microbial communities from rom New York Harbor, USA that are MTBE-degrading - MTBE-NYH (New York Harbor Sulfidogenic)... | ecosystem: Environmental > Aquatic > Marine >...
AGGACGAAGAGAATAGTAAATGCACTTGAGCACTTGATCATCCCTGGCCTGCAGTCGACGATAAAATACCTCAACATGAAATTTGAAGAGAGAGACAGGGAAGAGAAATCACGGTTGAAACGGGTCAAAGTTCTGCTCGAGCGGAAATAAGCAGGTGAACGGCAAGATTTCCTATGAAAGGGTTTTACGGGATTACCTAACGGGTGAACTGAAGGCGCTTAATGCACACCTGCCCGCCAGGCAAAAAACGCTTGCCGATTTGTTTAAGGAAGAGTACCCTCAAGTATTATGTAATGACGGAAGCGTTCACCTTTTCAAGCGAAGAGAGCTGGAATATATCGATGGTTTACTAGATGGTGATGAGAGATCTCGGCTACTGCTTCCCATACTTATCCAGATAAGCCCTGATCGGAGTGAAGTCGAGGCATTCTGCCCCGGAATGGTCGAGGCAAAGGTTATCCAGAAGGTAATCGGCATGCCCCTGGAGGTTAAAAGCGGCCGCATTACACTTTACAGGCGGCAATTGGCTGTTTTACGCAGGCATCTAAAGACAACAACACAGTATGTCTTTGCACCGCCCGTATAAATTTTGTATCATTCGTTTGACGTTAACATAGTGAAGAAACACTAGTATAACTGGCCAATATAGTTATTGAACTCGTACCCAAATATTGGTACGATATAATCAGAAGTAATATCCGCTAATGCATTGTGCCCTCGTAGCTCAGGTGGATAGAGCACCAGCCTCCGGAGCTGGGTGCGAGCGTTCGAGTCGCTCCGGGGGCGCTTTTATGGTAATTCTAGGAGGCTTTCGGTGACGGATAAAGTGGGACTTGTTGAAATCAGGTGGCACGGTCGAGGCGGCCAGGGAGCGGTAACCTCTGCGGAACTGCTGGCGCAGGCGGCCATCAATGAAGGCAAATATGCCCAGGCTTTCCCCGCTTTCGGCGCAGAGCGAAGAGGCGCACCGGTGGTTGCTTTTGTCAGAATAGATGACGAAAAGCCGATACGTGTGAGAGCAGAAATCGAAGTGCCTGATGTCGTTGTGGTTTTGGCTGCCGATCTTCTACGGGTTGTAGATGTAAGTTCAGGGCTAAAAGATGACGGTGTAATGGTACTTAATACCCCCAAGACAGCGGACCAGATAGTGAAGGAGTTCGGCTTCAAGTGGAAGCTGGCGACTGTGGATGCGACCAGGATTGCCCGGGAGATGCTCGGAGTACCCATTGTGAACACCGCCATGGTAGGAGCATTATTGAAAGCTTCCGCGGTAGCTAAATTAGACTCACTCATTGATCCGCTTAAGCATCGCTTCGGCCGTTTGGCCGACAAGAACATCAATGCGATGAAGAAGGCTTATGAGGAAACAACGATAAGGGGGCAAAAGTAATTTGACTGAATCAGAAAAAAAGCCGACATGGCGAGATATTGAGATAGGGGCCATTATCAAGGAACCGGGCAGTGCTATGCAGTACAAAACCGGTGACTGGAGAACGCAAAGGCCTACCTATTATCACGAGCGATGTATCAAGTGTGGCCTCTGTTCCATATTCTGCCCGGAAGGTTGTATCAAGCAAACTGAAGAAGGATATTTCGAGGCCGACCTTGACTACTGCAAGGGTTGTGGCATCTGCGCCCGGGAATGCTGGACAAAGGCTATAAACATGGTGGAGGAAGATTGATGACACAGAGGGTAGGCATAGAGGTTTCCAGAGCCGTTGCCATTGCCGCCAAACTGGCCAATGTTGATGTAGTTGCGGCGTATCCAATAACCCCGCAGACACATATTGTAGAGGACCTATCCGAGATGGTGGCCAGCGGTGAGCTCGATGCTTCATATATCCCCGTAGAATCGGAGCATTCCGCAATGAGCTGTTGCTTGGGCTCGGCTTCAGTCGGTGCCAGGACATTCACCGCCACCGCAAGTCAGGGATTAGAACTTATGCATGAGGTACTTTATGTTGCCTCATCGATGCGGTTTCCAATCGTCATGGCGGTTGCCAACCGTGCTCTATCGGCTCCGATCAGTATCTGGGGTGACCACTCCGACGTCATGTCAGTCCGTGACACCGGTTGGATTCAAATATTCGTTGCCAATGGCCAAGAGGCCTTTGACAATATACTCTGCGCCTTCCGTATTGGAGAAGACCGCGCAGTGCTGCTACCTGTAATGATACATCTGGACGGTTTTCAGCTAACTCATGTAATTGAGCCTATATACCTTGAGGAAGAGGATAAAGTTGAGAAATTCCTGCCGCCTAATGATTATCCCATTCCTCTGGACCCGGACAATCCCGTATCAATGGGTGCTTTTGGGCCCCCTGAAATCTACAGCGAGATTAAAAAGGCTCAGGATGTGGCCCTGACTTCATCGAAAAGTGTGATTCTCAAGTCCTGGAAGGAATTCGGAGATGCCTTCGGACGTTACTACTCTCCGCTTCAGTGTTACCGCTGCGATAACGCTAAAGTCCTGTTATTGGCTATGGGCAGCTTCAGCGAAACCGCGATGAGCGCGATAGATGCGATGCGTGAGGACGGGCATAAAGTTGGTTTGATAAAACTGACACTATGGCGACCTTTCCCCTTTGCTGAAATACGAGATGCGGTAAAGGACGCAGAGGTTGTGGTTGTATTCGATAGAGCCCTTTCGTTCGGTGGACCTGGCGGCCCGGTATGCTCCGAGATTAGATCGGCCCTGTATGACCTGGAAAAAAGGCCCAAGGTAATCGGTTTTGTCGGTGGCCTGGGTGGCAGAGTTGTATCAGCAGCGGGGTTCCGGGAAATAATAGAGCAGGGAACGAAAATTGCCCGCGAAGGAACGGAACAGGAATACGAAATGTTTGGGGTGAGGGAATAATGGAAAAATTCAGCGTTTTTGCTCCCAAACTGGTTACCAAAAAGGAGAACTTTGCCCCGGGGCACCGTGCATGCGTAGGCTGTGCAGAAGCACTGGCGGTCAGGTTATCCATGAAGGCGCTGGGAAGAAATGTGATCGTCGTTAATGCTACCGGTTGCATGGAGGTGGTGTCGTCGCCGCTTCCCCATACATCGTGGTTCGTACCTTGGATTCATACCCTGTTTGAAAACGCCGGTGCGGTGTCCTCCGGCATAGAATCCGGTTTAAAAGCAACGGTGAGGAAGGGGAAACGTCAGCCACAAAAGATAAGCGTAGTCGCTATGGGCGGAGACGGTGCTACAAGCGACATAGGTCTTCAGGCCATATCCGGCGCACTTGAAAGAGGGCACGATTTTCTCTATATCTGCCTGGATAACGAAGCGTATATGAACACGGGTATACAGAGATCATCCGCCACCCCGTATGGCGCCTCGACAACTACAGCGCCCGCCGGTAAACAGAGTATCGGGCAGATAACCTGGAAAAAGGATATGCCCAGCATAGCCGCAGCTCATAATATCCCCTATGTAGCCACTGCCTGTCCTAGCTATCCCTTCGATTTAATGGATAAGGTTAAAAAAGGAGCTCATATGCCAGGACCGGCTTATGTGCACATCCTTTCAGTATGCCCTACCGGCTGGAGGGTTTCGCCAGACCTGGCGATTAAAATAGGGCGCCTGGCTGTTGAGACAGGGGTATTTCCCCTTTACGAAGTGGAGAACGGCAACTACAGGATGACTTTGGATATGCAGGAATTGAGGCCGGTGAAAGACTATCTGAAGCTCCAGGGCAGATTCCGCCACCTATCCGAGGAAACAGTCAACGAGATTCAGCAAAGGGTACGGCATGATTATGCTAAGCTCAAGGAGAAGATAGAATGCACACAGAAGCGAAAGAGCTAGATAAGAAGGTAGAAGCAATACTCAAGAGGCATCATCACGATAAGGGTATGCTGGTATCCATTCTCCAGGATGTACAGGAAGAATATAACTACCTGCCCAGAGAGAGCCTGGAAGAAGTAAGCAACAAGCTGGAAGTACCTTTAAGTCAGATTTACAGCATTGCCACCTTCTTTAAAGCCCTTCGCTTGACTCCCAGGGGCCGTCATCTGATCAATGTATGCATGGGCACTGCCTGCCATGTCCGCGGTGCGGTCAAGGTACTGGAATCAATTGAGCGTGAACTGGACATCAAACCCGGAGGAACCACCGACGACATGAACTATACACTGGAAACGGTAAACTGTGTCGGGGCCTGCGCCCTTGGGCCGGTGGTAATAGTTGATGGGGAATATAATGGCCAGATGAGGGCCGAAAAGGTCCAGGATATGCTTAAAAAATATTCTTGATGAGAAGAAGGGGGCGGTTATTGAACAGACTTAACTCTCTTAAGGATTTAGATAGGCTAAGGGAATCAATAGTTAAGGAACGTGATACCACAAAGCCCTGCATTACAGTTTGCAGCGGGACCGGATGTCACGCTTTCGGTTGCCAGAAGGTATCAAAGGCTTTCCGTGAAGAGATCGAGCGTCATAACCTTCAGGAAAAGGTAGATCTTAAGAACACAGGCTGTCATGGTTTCTGTGAAAGAGGGCCGCTGGTGGTTATCAGGCCACAGGATATATTCTATCAAAGGGTTTCCCCCGACGATGCTTCCGAAATAATCTCTGAAACCGTTCTCAAAGGTAAGGTCATTGACCGGCTGCTCTATGCAGACGGTAACGGTAGCAAAATAACGCACGAGAACGAAGTTCCGTTCTATGCCCACCAGGAGCGGCTGGTCTTTGGAGCCAACGGTTATATCGATCCTACCGTGATAGAGGACTATATTGCCATCGGCGGCTACAGCGCACTGGGTAAAGTGCTTTCTGGGATTAAGCCCGAGGAAGTAATCGATGAGATAAAGAAATCGGGACTGAGGGGCCGTGGTGGCGGCGGTTTCCCCACCGGAGTCAAATGGGAATCCTGCCGAAAAGCCCCGTCTCCTGATGGTGTCCGTTACATCATCTGTAATGCTGATGAGGGAGATCCAGGTGCCTACATGGATAGGAGCCTGCTCGAAGGTAATCCCCATTGTATCCTTGAGGGCATGATAATAGGCGCCTATGCCATAGGCGGACATGACGGATATGTTTACGTACGCCACGAGTACCCGCTTGCGGTTCAGAATATCGGATTAGCCATAAAGCAGGCCAAGGATTATGGCCTGCTGGGCGAAAATATCTTGGGTTCCGGGTTTGATTTCAATGTAAGGATAAACCGCGGGGGCGGCGCATTTGTCTGTGGAGAATCCTCGGCTCTCATGGCATCCCTGGAAGGCAAGGTGGGCGAGCCGAGAGCCAAATATATCCACACGGTGGTGAAAGGGTTATGGGACAAGCCCACAACACTAAACAATGTAGAGACCTGGGCAAACGTTCCCCTGATAATCAATAAAGGCGCCGACTGGTATGCCAAAACAGGCACTAAGAACAGCAAGGGAACCAAGATTTTCTCTCTGGTGGGTAAGGTCAATAACACGGGCCTGGTAGAGGTCCCCATGGGTATAACGTTGCGGGAAATTATCTACGATATCGGGGGTGGCATCCCGGGAGGCAAGAAGTTTAAGGCTGTGCAGACCGGCGGGCCGTCCGGCGGCGTTATACCGGACAGACTTATCGATCTACCCGTGGACTTCGATGAGCTTACCGAAGCTGGATCCATGATGGGCTCCGGCGGTATGATCGTCATGGATGAAGATAACTGCATGGTGGACATCGCCAAGTATTTTATTGGTTTTCTCGAAGGAGAGTCCTGCGGCAAGTGTGTACCCTGCAGGGAGGGACTGAAGAGAATGCGAGAGATACTGGATGATATCAGCGGAGGACGGGGTAAAGAGGGCGACCTTGAACTACTGGAGCGAATCTCGACGACTCTGGCTGACGGGGCTTTGTGCGCTCTGGGCACAACAGCGGCGAACCCGGTTATGAGTACCATCAGGTACTTCCGCGATGAATACGAGGCTCACATCAAGGAGAAAAGGTGCCCGGCAGGTGTTTGCAAGGAGCTGATTACATACCAGATTATAGAGGAGAAATGCCCCGGGTGCGGACTGTGTATCAAGTCATGCCCGGTAGATGCGATAACTCCGACCGGAAAGAAAAAACCGGTGGTTTTGGATCAGGAAAAGTGTATCAAGTGCGGAGCCTGCTTTGACGCCTGCAAGCTTGGTGCTATAAAAGTAATATAAAGGTGCTGTAAGGATGCTAAAACTGACTATTGATGGACGGGAGTTATACGCGGAAGAGGGAAAAACGATACTAGAAGTCGCCAGTGAAAACGGCATATACATACCAACCCTGTGTTACCACGAGGATATATCCCCTTACGGTGCCTGCAGGCTGTGCATGGTCGAAGTATCCCGTAACGGTAAGAGTAAGATAGTGGCCTCGTGCCTATATCCTGTTACGGAGGGGATTTCGGTAAAGACCGACTCGCCCAGGGTAAATAATGTACGTCGCACGGCAATCGAACTGCTTCTGGCGAGGTGTCCCGATTCCGAGGTAATCCAGGAAATGGCCCATGAGCTGGGCGTTGAAAAGCCCAGCTTTAATTCCGATGATGATAAAAAGAAATGCATTCTCTGCGCTCTATGTACGAGGGCTTGTGAAGAAGTAGTGGGCACATCTGCAATAAGCCTGGTCAATCGCGGGGTTGACCGCCAGATGGCAACCCCCTTCCATGACTTTTCCGAGGCATGTATCGGTTGTGGTTCATGTGCTTATGTTTGCCCTACAGGGGCAATCGGTTTCGAGGACGTCGGCGATAAAAGGATAATCACAATGCCAAATGCTAAGATGGAGTTCAAGCTGAAGAAGTGTGGGAAATGCGGCAGGTACTGGGCTCCAGAAAGACAGCTGGATTACATCGCCAAGAAGGCAGGAATTGAGCCAGAAGCATTTGACGTCTGCCCCGATTGCAGAGACTGATCCCCCTAAACGCAGCCAATTGACCATGGGCAAACGGTTCTGCTATATTTATTTCAAAATAGCGGGGTGTAGCGCAGTCGGCTAGCGCGCAGCGTTTGGGACGCTGAGGTCGGAGGTTCAAGTCCTCTCACCCCGACCACTTAAGACATTCTCTACGTTTTGCCTTTTCTCGGCTCGTCTATTCGAGCGATTTTATTCAAAATCACATTAGTTAATGCTTCGTGGTACAAATCTGGTCTGTTCAAAGAGACGATTCTGTGATAATGTTTTAATATCAAAGAGGCAGCGGGTTTTTCAGGAGGAAAAATTGCTCAATATTATGAAGTCATGGAAACCGATAAGCGGTGGCATTCTCAGCATCATCAGCGGCATGATAGGCGTTGTTGGAGGCGGCCTCGTTGTTTTAATGGGTGATTTTTCTGCCGAATCGGGTGGCATACTTGGCTTCGAGCCGCTTGGATTGCCCACAATTATATTGGGCATTGTCGCTATTGTCGGTGGAATCTTTGCCCTGCTACGCCGGCTATGGCTGATGGCAGTAATTGGAGCGATATTCGCAATTCCATGTATGCCTGTTACGGGTTCCCTCTCAATATTCTTTATTGCCTTTGCCGATGAAGAATTTACCGGGCGTTTCCGGTTTGAAAAAGCGGTCCGCTCAGGGAAAGATAGATTAAAAGGTTAAGGGTACTGGTCAAGCAACCTATCATGTGCTAGTATAGCAAGCAATAATATTTTTGGAGGTAGGTTTGATGGAGATGACATGGAAACCGACCACTGCAGGAATCCTTAACATTATATCCGGAGCAATGGGTATCGGGAGTGGAGTTACCACTATCCTATTAAGCGGTTTCATAGGTCAACTGAGAGCTTTTAGTGCTCAAATCAGCAATGCCATCAATGAATGGGCCGGTATGTGGATACCCGAAGCAACTGACATTCAAACACTGATTTCGGATATTGTAGGCATCTCATCAACCATTTTACTGGCGGTAGGGATAACGCTACTGGTCTTCGGTGTTATTGCCCTGGTCGGCGGTATCTACGCGCTTAAGCGAGAAAGGTGGGGACTGGCGCTTGCCGGTTCCATCCTGGCCATTCCCTCCGGGGGAATACTTGGTATACTGGCCATAATATTTGTTGCCCTCGGTAAGAAGGAGTTTTAACAGAAACCGGGTTTCTTTTCTGTCAAGGTCTACTCGGATATTTGGTATTTACCTATCAACTTGAGGATTAAAATGCCACGTAGCCTTGGCATTGCTTTATTGCCGTAAGAATGACGTATATCTCTTATTGCTAGCTTTATACATATGTTATTCGAACTGGCCCCGTGTGCTAAAATGATGGAGTGCGGGGAAGTGCCGGAATTGGAAGACGGGCCGGACTTAGGATCCGGTGCCGCAAGGCGTGGGGGTTCGAGTCCCCCCTTCCCCACCAAAGGGTTCAATAGGTAGAACTTGTTTAGGTCTAGCGTTTCTTGTTTCTGGCACCGGTAATTTGTAGTCAATTGTCACTTTATCGTTATCTACTTCTATCCTCTTAATGAAGGAGCGAAGGAAAGCTTTCCTTTCCACGTAACCAGCATCTTCAAGTAGTCCCCGCAGATCTTGAGCATACTCTTTCACAACACCGGCATCAATTTGTTGTGTCCCGGAATTCACCATCTCGAATTCCACTCTACCCCGAGAACTTTTGAGCTCATCCTGACGCGCTTTCAGAATCTTGATCCTCGGGCTCAAATGCTCCAGTCCCAGTTTTCCCGTTTCCAGAGCATCGTAATGCCTGTTTAACCTGTTCTCAACATCGTTTAGCTCAGCATCGATAACTTCAAGGCGCTCTGATAGCACACTGGAGGCAGAGTTCAGTTCTTCATTGACGAGTGTTACCAGTTCCTCCAGGTTATCATCCGTTAAGATCCTTGAGCGAAGCTGATCGATTATCAAGCGTTCCAGCTTTTCCTTGGGCAACATCCTGGCGTTGCAGATTTCCTTACCCTGCTTGTAACCCCTTGAGCATACGTAATAAAAATGCCTTCCCGATTTAGCGCTATGGCCGGTAAGGGCAGCTCCACAGGAACAGAATATGATACCGCTGAGTGAATAAGGACTCGGTATCGTCCTTGGATGTGATACGGCTGGTCTCTCCGAAGACAGTTTTTCCTGTACTCTGCTGAAGATATCGGGGTTAACTATAGCCGGCCAAGCGTTCTCCACTCTTACCGGTGGCTCTTGATTATTAAGGGGTGAGCCTCCCTTATCTTTACCCCAGACTAGAGTACCGTAGTATGCTTCATTGGTAAGCACCTTGTATACCGTAGTTCTACTCCATGGTTTTCCTAAACTGGTAGTAAAACCCTCTCTATTCAGGGTTTTGGTAATCTCCTTACATCCCATACCCCCAAGCCTCATATCGAACATTCTTTTGATTAGCTTGATACGTACAGGCTTATCTGGATCAGGCTCGAGCTTATACCTGGTACGACCACCGTCATTAACGGCAACCCTACGAAGAGCATCCGGCGGTCTACTTCCGTTAAAGAAACCCCTGGAGGCATTTTCCCTCATACCGCGCTTAATGTCCTGTCCCAGATTTGCGCTGTAGAATTCGTCGATAGACTCTATCATTCCTTCCAACAACCTACCCGATGGACCATTATCGATTGGCTCATTGATCGAGATTAACTCTATCCCCCTGTTGCGGAGTAACTGCTTGTAAGTAAGCGAATCGAAACGGCTTCTTGAAAAGCGGTTCAGCTTCCATACCAGAACATAATCGAAAGGGGTATGCTTGCTTTTTGCAAGCGCGATCATCTCTTTAAAGGCAGGCCTTGATGCTGTCCGCCCGCTTTCCGCCTCATCAATAAACTCGCGGACAATCTGGTATCCATTTTTGGATGCCCAATCCCTCACCGCCCTTAATTGTGCCGAGATAGATAGATCAGTATCCTGCTTATCGGATGACACCCGTGCATAAATGGCTGCTTTCATTTCGTATCTCCATAATTATTAAATAGGACAGTACCGACAACTACCCGGTAGCACTCTTCTCAAGAGTATGGTTGATAGGTCACTTTGGATCTCTTTTTTAATATGAGCCAATTTATCATTCAATTCGCCAAGCCTTTGATATAACGCCCAGTTAGCCACCTTGTCCATTAGTTCAGTTACAATTCCGGAGACTTCCTTTATTTTTCCTTTGGACACGCAAGCGATATGATAGCGACTGAGATAGACATCATTTAGCTTGATATCTTTGTTTTTTATTTCAAGGGCTTCTTTTCCGAAAGGCTCGAGGTAACCCTTGGAAAGGTTATCTATATAGTAAACGAGAGCATCAATTATGCCCGCTTTATCCCAGCCTTCTTTAGTATTGTCAGCAAAACCGATTGACGGCTCCTTTTCAATAAATGACACGATTGATTTCCCTAATTCTTCTTTCACACCTTTCTTTTCTTCTAGAAGTTCTTCCCATTTCTTTATATTCTTCCACAGATTCCATCGGGGCGTATGTTGTTGAAGAGCCTGATACAACAATTCGTCTTTGAAACCACTTACGCTAGCATCAGATGAGATAGCTTTACCCAGCTTTTCGGCAGCGGTACATAAGTCCTGGTGATGCTTCTCCAGGGCATCACGAAGAAAAGACGCCCGAATCGCCTTTCTTTCAACCTCTTCTCTTTGTAGCTCCAACTGTTTTTTTACAGTACGTACGTCATAGCCATCTTTCCTTGCTATATCCACTGCCGACTCTCCGAGGTCCTGATTTCGCCGGTACCACTCCTTCCTTAGGGCAGGTTCAACGGCCGGTCTTCTCCTAGGTAATTTCATCTATTCACCCCCTTCACGCTTACTTTGGCTCATTCATTATACAATGTCACAGCTAATAATTGTATCTTAATGATTATTTATGCTTTTAATATATCTAATTAGCTTTGACATTATGCTATTTATTGTTGTTCAATCATAGCATGGGCAAGAAGAACAAGTCAAGCAAGAAGAAAGATCATGAATCGTCCTGCCATGAAACTCAGGGCTTCGAAATATTGGCTACTCTTATTGCCAAGAGAATCGTAGCCAGAAGATTGAAGAGAAAGTTAGAAAATGGCGAAGGCATACCCTGAACCCGAAGATATCAAGCGCATGGAGGAGGAAGCTACCAACTGGAGGGACCTTCTAATGGTCAGGCTGCTCTTCCGTTTGGGGTGCAGGATTAGCGAGCTCCTCGGTATAAAGACTGATGATATAGACTTCACGGCTGGAACTGTGACAATAAGACACTTGAAAATAAGGCTTAAGATAAGCTGCCCCAAGTGCGGATTCAGACTGGGTAAACACCACGCCTACTGCCCCCGCTGTGGCGGTGAGGTCAAAGATGTAATAACCGCCGAGAGGGAGCATAAGAGGGTAAGAACCCTTCCCCTGGATAAGGAAAGCCTGGATATGCTAAAGGAGTTTATCGAAAGAGGCGGTCCGGTAAGGAAAGGGGATAAGTATCTCATCTTCGGAATCAATAGACACCGTGCCTGGCAGATAATCCGAGACCTTGCCGAGAAAGCGGAAATACCCAGACTGGTTAATCCGGAAACGGGAAGGGCTCACTATGTATCACCCCACCGGTTAAGGGATAGCTTTGCGGTAAACGCGGTAAAGATTGACGATTCCGGGGATGGACTAAGGCTCCTCCAGGAGCATTTAGGACACACAAGCTTTAATACCACCGCAAGATATCGCAAGGTTGCGGGCGAAGAGCACAGGCGGTGGTACGAGAGACTGTGGGATAAGAAAACAAATGGTAATACCCATAAAGCCTAATAGGGGCGGCTTTCTACGCCCCTTCGGATGCGCCTGGTTTATCCGGGAATACCTTTTGGGTAATAGCCCCTACGGCTCCAAAACGGTTGATCCTCTCCAAGGGGCTCCTCAGGCAGATATCTTTTCCCAGTACAAGCACGCTTTACATCGGGTTACGGCTGAGGATAGGGCGATAAGGCATGAGGAGAAGCTAGCTAGAAAGGAAAACCGCTCTATCGATCCGGACAATATAGAGATTTTAATAAAAAGACACCTCGAGAAGCTCCCCTACAAATCAAAGGGCTGCCGCTATCACTCCTTCGTCGTCTATTTCGCGATGCTCCAGCAGCTTTCCTGGGTAGAGCCATCCGGCATAGTTGAGGAATCCAAATTTCAGGATAAGTATCCCCCAGGTAAACCCCGCATCTACTTCCGGCTTACCCATAAGGGAAGGAGAGCACCCGACCACCTCTGGTCTAACCCAAGGAGAGCACTCTACAGGTATTAATACCACCTCGGTTCATCCCTTAAAACCCTCCCTTAACCCTCAAAATGAGATTCTAAGCCTCTTACCGCTCTTATTAGTGGTATTCCATAAGCCTACCGCCAGTTGAACAATTCCCCCGCCTGCTAACAAAAAGTGTAGCGCCTCTGCCCCCAAGAGGCGCTCTAGTGTCTCTCAAGGCCTTAGACACCTAGAAGACCCCTTATAAATTGTTTAATCCGAGATATCCCAAACACGGAAGCGCAAAATATCGGTTTCAGTAACCTGCCCCAAAAGTACGTAAATAAAGGTTCATCCTGAAGTATCACAAGATGACTTTTTGTTCAATAATGAAGCGGTAAACGTAAAGCACCTTAACAACTGAATATAACGAAGCCTTGACCTGAACGCTTGCCCTATTAAACGTAAAGGGGGATAAGCGATGACTACAGGATTAGCCCATCCAGAAGATGATAACCCCCTATCCTATACGAGGCTAGATGGTGAGTGGCTTACGTGGTACAAAGTCGCTCACCGCTTTGAGCACAAAGTGCCCCGACAGGATAGAGGGGACATTCGGCATAATATCATAATCGAGCTATCTAAAGCCAGAAAAAGAGACGGAAAGCCCATACTGGTAAAGAGGGCCTATCGTATTGCCTCTCTGGTGGTAGCCTTATACTGGAGACAGGAAACTAGAAAGCCTCTTATGGTAAGCCTCGATGATAGTATCACTAACGGAGATGGGGATACTACCGAGCTAATAGATACCATAGCTGATGATAAGGCGATTGACCTATCCGCATGGCTTGATGCTAAAACATGGCTACTCGGTTGCCCGATAAGGCTTATAGAGATTGCCCATAAGAGAATTAACGGACAAATACTCACACACGGAGAACGAACCTATCTATATAAGTGGAGAAAACGAGAACAAAAAAGCCTCATTTGTGGGTGACGTTTCACCCTCTATTTACAGTATATATAGTGGGAGCGCTGATTATGCCAGCGGGTTGCGGATAATTAGTAGCTTACTACTAAAGCTATAGGTAGCCTTGCCCGACTACCGAGTAGCTAAACAGGGGGTGAAAGAAAGTAGAACAACTTAATATCGAGGGCAAGCGTTCAGGTGAGGGTTTCGTAGCGCATAAGGGGGTACTGGTAAGCGCTCTAGAAAGAGCACTCTCCGAGAGGGTAACACTTAACGATGTTACCCTCGGTAGAAAGGGTTTCCTTACCTATCTTAAGGCTTTAGGCGGTTCTAATATCGTAAAGATAACGCCTAACGGTAATGCTAGCGGGTCGCAGGTTACAGGTAAAAGCCTTAAAGTGGTTTGTGGACTAAATACCAGTTACCTTGAGGGTAGCCAGTGGATAGGGGATAACACCCCTGTTACCATCTGTGAGGTTAGGGTAAGCCCTAGTAACTCGGTAAGGCCCAATCTCGGAGCGTTAGAGCTATCCGAGGCACTATCAAGGGTAATACCCTTTACCGCAAGAGAGGATACTAGACCTATCTTACAGTGTGTCCTCTTTAAAGCGATAGAGGGTAAGCTCTATCTGGTAAGTGCCGATGGTTTCCGTTTAGCGGTGATATCCCTTGACTACGATGGAGAGGGTGAAGCTCTAATCAACCGAGAAGAGCTTAAGGGGATTACCAGCGCCTTACGGAGAGCAAAGCGGGTAAGGCTATCTTTTGAAGGTAGCGATATCAAGACCCTCATACTCGATACCGAGCTAATCCGCTATAAGTGGATTAGCGATGATGGCACGTTTCCAGAGTATGAGAAGCTGATACCCTCGGAGCATAACTGCCTTACCAGCTTTGACACTACCGAAGCCTTAAGAGCGGTAAACTCACTTAAGGCCCTATCCGATAGTAACTCATACCCGATTGACCTTACCATAGCCGAGGGTAGGATAGTAATGGCTAATCCCGATGATAAGGGTAGTACCGAGATAAGTGCCGAAACTCAAGGTGAGGTAAGGGTAAGGCTTGATGGTAGCTATCTATCCGAAGCGCTCAAGGCTTGCGGTGGTATGGTAGAGCTTAAGCTCACCGATGGTAAATCGCCAGTGCTATTTAGCTCTAACGGCTATAAGCTGGTGGTAATGCCAATGCTTACCAGTGAACACAATCAAGAGCCAGAACAAGCCGAGCCAGAGCCAGAGGTAACAGATAATACCGAAGCCAGTACCGATACTGAAGCTGAAGCCGAGAGTAAGTCAAAGCCGAAGCGTAAGCGTAAGGCTAAAGAGCCTGTAGCTGTAGCCTAACATAGAACGCTTGAACTCAAAAGGACACGCACAAAGAGGGTGTTGTGAAGCACCCTTTTTGTGCTTATTTTTTGTTAAAGAGTGGGGGTATTACTCCCCAGTTGCGTGGGAGTGATACCCCCTCTCTTTATGCGTGGTTAAGGGCAAGAGTAAATAGTCTTTAGAGGAGGTGAAACTTATGCCTATCAAATGGAGCGCTCTAATGGTGAGTGAGGCTATGGATATGGTG
>Ga0209164_1003574_pt1 | contig 14635 bp, 12 predicted proteins | sample MTBNYHSulfiMetaG_FD_187458 | JGI IMG/M metagenome (GOLD analysis project Ga0209164, IMG submission 187458) | Enrichment culture microbial communities from rom New York Harbor, USA that are MTBE-degrading - MTBE-NYH (New York Harbor Sulfidogenic)... | ecosystem: Environmental > Aquatic > Marine >...
TGCCAAGCTCGTGGAGCTTCAGGTGATTCGTCATCCCCTTGACGCGGCGCGGGTATGTCAGGGCATATTGTATCGGCAGGCACATATCTGGCGTGCCGAGCTGCGCTATCACGGAACCATCAACATATTCCACGAGCGAGTGGACTATCGACTCGGGATGTATAAGTACGTCGATCTTGTCGACCGGCAGGTCAAAGAGCCACCTGGCCTCTATGACCTCCAGAGCCTTGTTCATCATTGTTGCCGAATCGATGGTTATCTTGGGACCCATGTTCCACGTCGGGTGTGCCAGAGCATCCTCTATGGAGGCATTTCTGATCTGCTCCGCGGTCGCGGTCCTGAATGGGCCGCCTGAGGCAGTGAGGATCACCTTGCTGACTTCATCATGTGCCCCAGCCTTGAGGGCCTGGAATATCGCGCAATGCTCGCTATCCACCGGCAGAATGGTCGCGCCGCAGCGCCGCGCCGTCGTCGTAAGTATCTCGCCGGCCATGACAAGAGGCTCTTTGTTGGCAATGGCCAGAGTCTTGCCCTTCTCCGCGCCCGCCAGTATTGCAGGGAGCCCTGCCGCACCTACCACTGCTGCCAGCACGAGGTCGACCTCGTCCAGCTGGGCGATCCGCGTCATGCCGCCTGCGCCGGTGAAGATGCGCACACCCATCGGCCCTACGGCTCTTGTCACCTCGTCGGCTTTGGACTCATCCGTTACGGCCACATAGGAGGGCCTGTATGTCCGAACCTGCTCCACAAGCAACTTGACGTTGGAGTGCGCGCTGAGGGCCACGACCCGGAAGTCTGGTCCAAGCGAGTCAATGACCTTCAGGGCACTGGTGCCGATAGAGCCTGTTGACCCCAGAATGGCAATGCGTTTTGACATAGGCTCAGCTAGTATGGCGAAATTCCGATGGCTGTCAAGAAGAGCATTAGTTGCTCCTCAATGGCGATATGGCGCTCGCCGGACACCAGCCCCGTCCTGCGGGAGATTATCTATATAGCCTGAGCATGCCGGACATTGTTCTGTCTGAACTGCCTCGGCGTCATGCCCGTCTGCTCCCGGAAGGTACGCGTGAAATAGCTCTGGTTGCTGTAGCCGACGGCGAAACAAACGTCAATGCAGTTCTTCTCCGTGGAAAGCAGCAGCTCCTTTGCGTGTCCGATGCGCACCTGCGTGATATAATCCACGACGGTCTGTCCCGTGTGTTCCTTGAATACATGGGCCAGCCTCGAGGGGCTCAGGTGCGCGGCCCTGGCAATCTCGCTCAGCGACAGCGCCCTGTTGTAGTTGGCGTTGACATACTCGATGGCCGGAGTGATCTGGCTGGCCTTGCGGGCATCACGGGAATCGCACACAAGCTCAGTGAACTCCTCCATGGCTGCCGATATCCAGGCGCCAAGCTCGTCTTGCGTGTTTATGCGGATTATCTTCTGGATGTAGTCAAGATTCTTGGGAAGAAGCTCGTCGATAGCCACCCCCCCTTCGACCGCAGCACGGCTTATCACGCTCAGGAGCTCGATCATCCGCGCTTTCAGAACATTCATCTCGCCAGGATACTGGAGCAGCAGCGTGCCGATAATGGAGTTGAGTATCTCCCTGGCGCCGGTGCGATCGCCGATCCTGACTTTGCCGACCAGCTCCTTCTCGCTCTCGACGGGGTAGCGCTTATCATAGCCCCGCAGCTTCTTTTCCTGCATGAATTCACTTATCTGCGATTGCTGCTGCGTCTTCTGGCGTCTGAATTTGACCACACACGGGTCAAGCTCGCTGAGCTCATAGAATAGTATATACAGGAACTCCGCAGCCTGATGTATCCGACGCCCGGGTATGACAGGAAGTTCGTCTATCGCATCCCTGAGCGCTTGCTCTTCGATTGGCAGGTCTTTGAGACACTCGAAAATATCACTCACCACAGCGTCGCCCGCCTCATTGAAAAGACACTTTCCAAAGAAAAGCCCTCCAAGCGGCGTGTCTCCGTCCATAACGGGCACGCAGACCAGCGCTATGCCGGCATGGCAGAACGATATGTATGGCTGGCCGGTCTCGATGGCAACTCCGAGGCTTCGTATGCGGTCCTGCACACACCTGCCTGGAGCAGCCGAACGGACAATCGTGCAGAACTCAGGATGGCAGCCGTTGCTGCAGAGGTGCACCTCCTCAATTCCCCTGGCATCGGTTGTCTCCAGGGGCATGCCAAAATGCTTGGAGAATGCCCCCTGTATCTTTGAGAACATCGCCCTGCTGATTTTTCTTGTCAGCGATTTGCTGGCCATAGCATAGCTCTACAGAAAAACATACATCCCGAATCGGCGTTTGCGATAGCAGAATAGTTACATTTTACCAATCATACTGGGCCTCTGCAATCATAATTGAAGGAATCTGTACAGAAAAGGCGTACCCGCATCACATCCGATTGGGCTTATTTTGCTGTACAAGCGCCTGATGATGACTGACTTCCAAGAGGGTCTGGTAGTTTGGCTTCCCTGGGAGCGGCTCCGAGCGCTCCTTCCTGATCGGAAAAAAACTTATTGCAGAGTGTGATGCGAACTCAGGGCCAAAGTCACATCGGACGGCTTAAGGCCGTCCGCCATGACCCTATTCTAACTCCTTATTTGACGGCCATTTACATACTTGCCAGTATTGCCTATCTTAACATTATAGGACCGTGTCGCACTAGAATAGACCCATCCCAGCCTGCCCTATGTGCCCAAAATGCCCGTTTTTTCTTGCACGGCAGCCCCGGCGCGTTATAATAACATCACAACTTGGCTAAAAGAGTGCCTCTTGGACGTTGTTCGACGACTCTATGTGTGCACGCAGCATCTTGATATTGCGGCTTTGTTTCGAAGGAAGCGAGCCCTCGCATTTCGGGTCTGGGGGTCGGTGATGATGAAGTCAGGCAGAGCAGGTGTAGATTTTTGGCGCGCTTAAGTAGATAAAGCGTTGTTGCCTGACGATTGACCGGAGATTCTTGACTTCGCAGAGATGCTATTGTCAGCATCTTTGATTCCTACGATTGGGTGGGTGGTGATGAGCAGTTGAGCGATTTGTTGCCACTTGTGCGGCGACGCTTTACTCACAGCTGTTCGGTTCATGTGACATGCAGAGCAATGTTTGATGTGCTTTGCATCCTTTCGATTGGGTGGGTGGTGATGAGAAGTTCTCGTGGTTTGCGATGCTGCGTGTTCGCAGTGTCTGTTCGGAGTTTGAACGTACGTGAGCGCTCACACTAACTACTTACTGAAAGGATGAGGAGTAATGAAGACATCGGACATTGGCGGGATGATGAAAAGAAGCACAATAGTCGCGCCGTTTGTGGCGCTATTGCTGCTGGCGGGAGTATCGGGTGCGGCTACGATCATTAGCGGTGGCACCCTCGCCCACATAACAGGCGTGGGAGGAAGGGTCATTGACGTGGACATTGACTATATCGTTGAGGACCTGGCCACATATCCAGGCGGCCAGCTCCCCGGTGGCTCGAATGGCAGCTATGTCTACGAGTACACCCTGCACAATCTCGGCACCAGCAACGTGAAGATCGACCTGTTCTCCGTAGCGGCAGAGCTCAACGCGAGCATAATGAACATAGGCACGTACGGATCCCCTCCTGCTGTGAATGCCCTTACCGAGATCACTGACCTGACTCCGGGAGTGAACCAGTCGGCGAAGTTCTCATTTGTCAAATTCGACCAGCTGGGGCTGACTCCGCTTGGCATCGACCAGTACTCATACAAGCTGATCTTCACAAGTGATTACTATCCCGGTATGGGTTACGCGTTCGTCAGCGGCGGCAGCATCGGTGGCGAGATCGCGAACATCCCGGTCCCGGTTCCGGAACCGGTCAGCGCTGTGCTTCTGGCTATTGGCGGCCTGGCGTTCTTCAGGAAGCGGCTGACGTATTGAGTGTCAGCGGCAGCGATCGCTGCCGTTAGGCATATTCGGCAAAGACCCTTGTCTTTGCATCCTTCGATTGGGTGGGTGGTGATGAATCGGTTGGCACCTCTGGCTTACTTGCCGTGACACACGGTGAGACCTGTGAGCCAGAGTTACAGGAAAGTTCATAGCGACCACTGCTCGAAAGGATGAGTAGCAGATACTAAGGAAAGGGTTGTGATGGAAAGCCGAAAGATAGTCACACTTCTCACGGCGGTATTGGCGATCGCCAGTATTGCCGGCGCTGCACCGACGCTTCTGACTTCAGGTCAGACCGGATACAGGGCGTACCTGTCCACAGACGGTCAGAGCCTGATGTACGTGAACATCAAGTTCTTCGTATGGGATCAGAGCACAGGCGCGTTTGCGGGTGCGCCGGGTACCGAGCAATTCGTCTACCAGTATATCGTTGAGAACCGCTCCGACAGCGAGCTGGCGATCGACAAGGTCTCGTTCGTCGCAGCCGCTGGAGCAGGCATGTCCAGTATCGGTACGGCGTGGTTGGTCGATGGCATAGATGCCACGCCGGCAATAAACAGCACCGCTACCGAGGAATCTGCAGATTTCGCTTTCAACCTGACAGGAGACCTGGCAAACGGCAAAGCGCCGCTGGCAGCCGGGAAGAGCTCCTATCAGCTTCTGTTGACGAGTGACAATACCTACACCTCCGGCGAGGCGATAGTAACAGGCGGCCTGCCAGAGTCCGACCTGATCGTGCCAGACAGTCAGACACCGGAGCCCGTGACCGTCCTGCTGCTGGGGCTGGGGGGTCTGGGGATTGTTACAGGAAGGCGCAGCTAGGTCGACCCGAGTCCTGCTGTGTGAGTGTTTTATCGGAAGGGATGTGATGGAAGTTATGAGAAACAGATGCATACTTCTGATGCTGGTCGCAATAGCGGCGATCAGCGCTTGTCCCGCCTGCTATGGTAAGGGCTATGCCCTTCTTGTGGAGCAGGCGCCGATGGAAGGCGGCATTGTGACACCGTCCGTGGGTGTTCACAGTTTCACTCCGGGCGAGACCATCACCATCACGGCTGCTCCAAGGCCGGGATACCGATTCGTCCGCTGGATGGGCGACGTGAGTGTTGCTGATACCAGCACTACCACATTGACTCTTGACTCCCCCAAGATACTTGTGGCGCTGTTTGAGAAGATTGAGCAGGCTCTCCCCCTTCCGCCGACCGAGGAACTCGGGGAAACTGACGAGAACGCAATAGGCGGCGGTGGCGGCAGCTCAGGGCGTATGATCGCCCAGAGTATACCTGTAGGCGGAGGCGGCGGAGTGAGTCCCTCTGGTTCCCCTCTGCCTCACAGGCGGTCCTCCATTACTAACAACATACCTGATGAGGAACTGCCTACGGGCGAAGTTCCTGTTCCAACGCCGGAGCCGGGTACCATTGCGATAATGGGGCTTGGCGCAGTCATTGCTCTTGTAGGGAGGAAAGTCTGATTTGCATAACGGCGATTGGAGTTTCTACAAAGAGGGCGGCGTCAAGCCGCCTTTTTTTGTGCGCTGGCGGTGTAGCTAGCCCTTGCGAAACACAGCTACGATGTTCTCGACGTCGACAACGAAAAGACGGTTGTCACCCTCAAAATCTACTGGAATGGCGCCCTTTGGATTGAACAGCACCTTGTCGTATTGCCTCAGCGGCACATCGGGGTCGTTCTCAATCTCAGTTGAGACTGCGACAATGCGCCCCGTGATTGTGGGTATCTCGATGTTGTCGGGAAGCTGAATACCACCTTTGGTTTGCTTTTTATCTTCATCTTTCCGCAGAACGACCCTGCGGCCGACGGGCTCAACAGTCTCAAAAACTTCAGGTTTGTTCTCGCTGGAGGTATCCACTGCCATGTCCTATAAAATCCGCTCAGGCCCATCTTTGGGCCGATTCCACATCCACCAATCACCCCTAACGCTTATATATACGCCAAAATGCCCTGCCGGGTTAAAGCCGTCTTCGGCACAGGCCGATAGATGATTTAGAAACAGCAATCATTACCCTCCTCCAAGGCGATAGCGCTATTCACCGTACGCTATCGCTTTTTTTGCGCCTGCCGGGTTTCTCAGATTTGTCAGTCTTCTTATCCTTGCCCAGGATGGCCGCAAGCTCTTCGTCGCTTTTGGGCGGCCATTGCCCGGCTGCCTGCAACTCCTTGAGATGCTCCAGGTGCGCTATTCCCAGAAGCGTTCTGCACCTTGGGAACTTGTTGCAGCCCAGGAACGGCCCTCGCCTGCTCTGTCTTATGACGAACTCGCCCGTCTTGCACCTGTGGCATTTGATGCCCGTGGGTTCGGCTGGCGGTTTTTTCGCCATGGGCCGGCCTTCCTTGTCGAGCCGCTGCACTGTCTTGCAGTTCGGATAATCCGAGCACCCGAGGAACCTGCCGAATCTGCCGGTCTTGTAGACCATCGGTTTGCCGCATTCCGGGCACTTGAACTCAGATGGCTCATCCTTCTGGGGCTTGCCGTTCTTGTCGCAAGGGATGGCGAAGGTACATTCCGGATATCCGGAGCAACTCAGGAACCTGCCGCTCCTGCCGAACCTGTAGACCATCTGCCTGCCGCACTTCTCGCATTTGTAGTCGCTGGGCATCGTCTCGGCCTTGGCATGTTTCATCAGCTCCATTGCCTTATCGAGATTCTCCTTGAAGGGGCCGTAAAATTCCTCGAGTACACTGACCCAGTCAAGATGCTGCTCCTCGATCTTATCGAGCTCCTCTTCCATGTGCCGTGTGAAAGCCAGGTCCATTATGCGCGGGAAATACTCGTTCAGTTTTCGCGTCACCACCTCGCCGGTGTCTGTGGCATGGAACTTCCTGTCGATCTGCTCGACATAGCCTCGGTCCTGTACTGTCGTGATGATTGAAGCATATGTGCTGGGCCTGCCGATGCCTTCTCTCTCGAGCGCCTTTACGAGGGAGGCCTCGGTATACCTGGCTGGGGGCTTCGTCTTATGCATCTCAGCCTTTATCTCAACGACCGAGAGCTTGTCGCCAATGGCGGTCTTGGGCAGCTCCTGATCGCCAGCGCGAGCAGGAAGCACCCGCGTGAATCCGTCGAACACGAGTATCCGCCCTGTGGCTCGATATCTGCACAAAGCCGCCTTTGACTCGGCGGTTATTTCAAGATTCGTGACATCATACTGCGCCGCGGCCATCTGACATGCAACATACCTGCGCCAAACCAGGTCATACAGCCTGTGTTGCTCATCTGTGAGATACCTGGCTGCATCGTCAGGAGTGACCTTTACGTCGGTGGGCCTGATGGCCTCATGAGCCTCCTGCGCACCCTTCTTCGGCACATAGGCGTTCGCCGTCTGCGGGAGATACTCGCGGCCATAGCTGCCGGCGATAAACTCACGGCTCTCCTGTATCGCCTGTGGCGAGAGGTGAGTGCTGTCGGTCCTCATATAGGTGATGAGCCCGACCATACCCATCGAGCCCAGCTCAACTCCCTCGTAGAGCTGCTGGGCAATACGCATGGTCCTGTCGGTCGAGAAGCCAAGCTGGTTGGCTGCAGCCTGCTGCAACGTGGAGGTTATGAAAGGCGGCGCGGGCCGCGTCTCGCTTCTCCGTGTCTTTATGTCAGCGACCTTGAAGGCGGCATCCTTGAGGCCCGCCAGAATAGTGTCAGCCTTGTCCTTCGTATGGGCTTCGAATCGCGCATCGCCGACCTGATAAAGCTCTGCCCTGAATGCCCTGTGAGCAGCCAGCCATTCATTCTGCTGGGCCACGGTTGGGCCCTTCTGCGTATCAGGGTCAACTGCCGTGAAACGCTCCCAGTCGCCCCGCAGATCTATCTGAAGGTCCGTGGAGAGCACCGTCGGTATGAGCCAGTATTCCTCCTCTTTGAACTCACGTATCTCCTGCTCTCGCTCGACAATCATCTTCACTGCAACACTCTGCACCCGCCCCGCCGAAAGACCTTTCGCCACCTTTCGCCAGAGCAGCGGGCTTATCTGGTAGCCGACTATCCTATCGAGGATGCGTCTGGCCTGCTGGGCCATAACCTTATCCATGTCGAGCTTGCCGGGCGAGTCGAACGCCCTGGCGATGGCACTTTTGGTTATCTCATTGAAGACCACGCGGTAGGTTTTATCGTCCGGAACCCCGAGGACTTCTGAGAGATGCCAGGCGATCGCCTCGCCTTCGCGGTCAAGGTCTGTCGCCAGAAAGAGCTTGTCGCTCTTCTTTGCCGCGGCCTTGAGGGATGTCACGGTCCTTCTTCGCCCGGGGCTCACTTCATATGTGGGCTCAAAGCCGTGTTCGATATCGACACTCAGACCCTTCGACGGCAGATCGCGCACATGCCCCATCGAGGCGTGCACCTCGTAGCCCGGTCCAAGATAACGGTTTATCGTCTTGGCCTTTGCAGGCGATTCGACGATAACAAGGGATTTGCCTGTCGCTTTTTCTCTTTTGGCCATATGCTAATAGAAGTCGTTGCAGAAGCAATTACCGGTGAACAGATAAGATAGTGGCCGAAGAATGTCAAGGAAAAAGAGGCTGGCGCAATGGACCCGGGCCTTTCTGTACCAGCCGGCGGGCCAAATGCCTTCTCTTCAGGTCTGTGTCTCAGAGAAGCCCGGCAAGCATCGGCTTGAGTTTCGCCGTGGCTCGGCCGCGATGGCTGACAGCGTTCTTCTCATCAGGTGAAAGCTGCGCGACGGTCTTGCCCAGGGCCGGCAGGAAGAAGACAGGATCGTATCCAAAGCCATTCGTGCCGATCTCGCGCTCGGCTATTATGCCTTCAAGAACTCCCTGTGTCTCTTCCAGAATGGCATCCGGGCTGGCCAGGCAGAGCGAACAGACGAATCTCGCTGTGCGTCTTTCAGGAGGTACACCTTCCAGCAGCCGTAGCAGTCTCTCGATGTTCCTGTGGTCTATCAGTGTGCGCTTCTCATCGGGCAGCTGCGGCCCCGAGAATCTTGCACTGTGTACGCCGGGCTCGCCGCCAAGCGCATCGACCATCAGCCCGGAATCGTCTGCGACGGTCCAGCAGCCTGTTGCACGAGCATAGCCCAGAGCCTTCTTTCGGGCATTCTCAGCGAATGTCCAGCCGTCCTCTTCAACCTGACTGACATTCGGGAAATCGGCCAGACTCAGCCATTTGACATCAGCATCGAGCATCGCGGAAAGCTCGGCCATCTTGCCGCGGTTGGTTGTAGCGATAAGAATGCTGCGCCGCATGGGGCCGCTCACCTGCTGCTGTCTGCAATTAGCTTCTTGAGCAGCGCGCGCTGGAAATGGAGACGGTTCTCAGATTCGTCGAATACTATCGAATTGGGGGATTCGACGGCCTCATCACTTATCTCGCAATCGCGATACGCGGGCAGACAGTGCATAATGAGGGCACGCGGAGCATGCTCTATCAGCGCACCATCGACGCAGAAGCCATCGAAGTCCTTCAGCCGCTTCTGTTTCTCACTCTCCTGCCCCATGCTGACCCATGTGTCAGTGTAGATGATATCTGCATTCTTTACCGCAGCCACCGGGTCACTTAGCTGCTTCACGGACCCGCCTGCCAGACCGTTGGCCATTTGGATGGTCTGATCGTCGAGCTCGTAGCCCTTTGGCGACGCGATGACAAGACGCATACCCAGCTTTGCCGCTGCGAAAGCTAGCGACCGTGCCACGTTATTGCCGTCGCCGATATATGCTATCGTGACATCCTTCACCCTGCCGAGATGCTCATTTATCGTAACAACATCGGCCATCGCCTGGCATGGATGCGACCAGTCTGAAAGCGCATTGATCACAGGCACCGTGGCATACTTCACGAAATCGACAATGGTCTGATGCTCGAAAGTACGGGCCATTATCGCATCGGCATAGCGGCTCATTACCCGGGCCATATCCTTCACGGGCTCGCGCTTGCCGATTCCGCCGATATCCTCGGGCTTGACATAAATGGCATGGCCGCCAAGATTGGTCATCGCCACTTCGAAGCTGATTCGAGTCCGCAGGCTGGGCTTTTCGAAGAGCATTATGAGCGTCTTGCCGTTGAGGCAGAGGTCACGCCCGCCGGATTTGTAAAGCTGCTTGAGCTCAACGGTAAGAGCCATCAGCTCGTGAAGCTCTCCGGTTGTACACTCGAATATGGAAAGGAATTTGTTCATGATCTTACGCCTTGCCAATGGCTTCGTCGAGGATCGCTACCGCCTGGTCGATCTGGCTGCTCTTGACGTTCATCGCGGGCATGAACCGCAGCACGGTATCGTGTGTGCAGTTAATACGCAGCCCCATTTCCAGGCACTTGCTGACTATGCCGGCACCTGCGCTGTTTAGCTGTATGCCGATCATGACGCCCATGCCACGGACATGGTCTATTATGGAGTGCTTGCTTGCCAGCGCTTCGAGTTTGCCTCGCGCATGCTGGCCCATCTTGACGGCGTTCTCGAGCAATCCTTCTTCCTCGATGGCCTCGATAACGGCGATGCCGGCAGCACATGCCAGTGAGTTGCCGCCGAATGTCGAGGCGTGGGTGCCCGGCACGAGCGAGGCCGCAACCTCGGGCTTTGCTATCATAGCGCCGATCGCGACGCCGCCGCCAAGAGCCTTGGCAAGGGTAATGATATCCGGCTCAACATCGAAGTGCTGATAACCGAACCACTTGCCCGTACGGCCCATGCCAGTCTGCACCTCATCGAGTATCATCAGCGCGCCGTTCTTGTCGCACAGTTCGCGTATCGCCTGAAGGTATTCCTTCGTCGCCACATTGATGCCGCCCTCGCCCTGTATTGGCTCGACCATCACGGCTGCTACTTCGTCGGTGAAAGCTTCCTCAAGAGCCTTGATGTCGTTGAACGGCACATACGAGAAGCCCGGCAGCATCGGCAGAAAGCCTTGGTGATACTTGGGCTGTGCGGTGGCGGTCACTGCCGCAAATGTCCGGCCGTGGAAACCGTTCTCGGCGGTGATGTATTTGTACTTCTGGCTTGCGGTGTGACGCCGCGCCAGCTTCAGAGCCGCTTCGTTGGCCTCGGCGCCGCTGTTGCAGAAGAAGCACTTGCCACCGAAAGACCGCTCGGAAAGCATCTGCGCCAGCCGTGCCTGCTGCTCATTATAGAACGTGTTATCCATGTGGATAAGCTCGCCGGCCTGCTTGCGCAAAGCGGCGACAACCTTTGGATGGCAATGGCCCGTGCCGCTGACTGCCCAGCCGGGGAACATATCCAGTATCTTGTTGCCGTCGGCATCCCAGATGTAGCTGTCTTCACCCTTTACTATCACCCGAGGCAGCCGCGTGTAGTTGCTGATGACGTATTTGCTGTATAGGTCAAGTGTTTCCTGCGTCTTCATTCTGTTCTCTCTTATGGCTCACAGCCTGTGGCTGTGTCATTTTATTATTTCAGTTCCGATACCGAGGTCCGTGTAGATCTCCAGCAGCAGCGAGTGCGGTATCCTGCCGTCGATGATGTGGGCCTTGCTTGCGCCGCCTTCTATTGCTATCAGGCACGCCTCAACCTTAGGCAGCATACCCTCGTTGATGACGCCCTTCTCAATCAGTTCCTGTATCTGCTGCCGGTTGACGCTCGATACGCGGCTTTCCGGGTCGTCGACATTCATACGGATGCCGTGTGTATCGCTCAAAACAACCAGTTTCTCAGCCTTCAGTGCCGCAGCGACCATTCCGGCTGCGCTGTCGGCATTGATATTGAGCTTGCCGCCGGCGCGGTCGCGTGCAACTGTCGCTATCACAGGAATCGTGCCGGCCTTGCACAGTGTACGCACCAGCTCACCGTTGACCTCCATGACCTTGCCGACCATGCCAAGATCGATGCGGCGCCCATCCTTCTCCAGCCGCAATTGCTCGCCGAAGAGCACGCAGCTGCTCAGCGAATGGAGGCCCATGGCTGGTATGCCGAGTTCCTTGATGGTCTCGACTATCGGTGTGCATATCTTTTTTATGAGGGTGTGTTCGACTATAGCGAGGGTTCGCTCGTCGGTGTAGCGACGACCCTGTACCCAGACCGGCTCGATGCCGGCATCCTGCATGGCCTTTGTGATGGCTTTGCCGCCGCCGTGAACGATGACCGGCTGGATGCCGACGGTCGCCATGAACGCCACATCTACCAGCAGGTTCCGCTGCTGCTCCATGTCGTCGAGGATGCTTCCGCCGAGTTTGACAACGACGATCTTGCCGCTGAACCTGCGGATATATTCCATCGCCTCGATGAGGGCGCCAGCCTTTGCGATTGCCTGTTGCATATTCAAACCCATAAATCCCATCTACAGGAAAACAAGTGATTTTAGATACCCCATTACCCCCCGTCAAGCGAAATTGAATCCGGGTCGCAAATGCGCGGCTGGATGTGAAAGTTGCGCAGGAACGATGGCCAAAGTGTCCTACCCCGAAGGGTAGGACATGTCGCAAGTCGTTATCAAATAGTTAGTTAAGGCTGTCCACCCACTCCTTTAGGACAAGAAGTCGAGTTATGTCGCTTGGAGAGTCTTTATCCTTGAATATCGCCAATAGCGGCCCGGAGTTTGGCGACCTTCCGGCGGCAGGTGTCCGGAGGCTCGTAGGGGTCGTAGTCGGGAATGACATTGTACTGCTCTGTGAAAACGATGCGAAGAGCATCGAAGCCATACCTGCGGGTCAGCTTCGAATCTGATTCGAGCATCTGAATGACACGGGGGAGCTGGCTGCTTACGTCCTGGTCTCGCGCGCCGAGCGTAAGCAGGGCCAGAGTATTGTCGAATCGCCATTCATCCTTGGCCACAATTCTCCAGAGGTCTTCATTCGAGCTGCGCTGAATTCCGTTGAAGAGAGACCTGTATGCCCACCAATCAGGGATGGAGCCGACAATATGGCCAATGGTGAAGCCGAGGAGGGCCCCCACGATAGCCCCAGCCAACCCGAAGAGCTGCCGGCCGACCATCGCCCCTGCATATGTGCCAGCCACGACAGCGACAAACCAGAGGACGTGGAAGATTGTTATCCGCGTGTATCGGAATCCAGGAAGCATGATTTGATGATAGACTTTGACGGGCTGACAGACAAGCGCGAAGCCGACGGCTGAGCGAATGGCTCACATCAATTCAGCCCGCCGCGAACGAGGCGGACGTAGTTGTAGATGCGGATGACATCGCCCTGAGGGCCGCGGCCGTGTGGGAATTCGGCTGGGTCGCCGGCCTTCGGGTCGCTTCGCTGGGCGCCTGCGCCGTGAACATCGACAAAGAGGTAGTCGCCGCTATCGCCGCCTCGGGACTGTCCGGGTCGGAACGCAGGCCCGGGCCGCTGCGGGCGTCCGCCTTCCATCGGGCGTGAGGGCATCCAGCCGGCTGCCCGACCGAAGGCGACATACATGGCACTCTCGCCGCCTCTTAAGCTCGCGTGAGTCGTGCCACTCCAGTAGAAGGGGTAATCCGTCTGCCCATCCTCGTTTGTGATGCGGGTGCAGGTAAAGAGCTGGTCGATGGCCGCCGAATTCGTCGTGTCGGGCGAGCGGGTGTAGTCGACGATACTCTGCAACTCCTTGATATTCGGCATGCGCCAGTCGCTGTGGCCAAGGTATCTCTCGTCATTCATCTTCTGCACCCACGCGAGCGCGTCGGGCCAGTTCATGGCCCTGCCGCTATCGGCACGTGACCACGTAAGCCCCGTGGCGCGGTTGGTGATGGTGCCGTCGCGGTTGTCATGGAAATCGTTGCGGCCATAGGCGGGGTTGCCGCGCACGCACTGCACGAAGAAGGTTTTTTGCTTATCGGCGCGCATCTGCAGGTCGTAGCCTTTGATGCGGCCGTCGGCGAAATTGACGCCAAAGACCTTGCCGCCGCCGTTGACGGACCAGCCGACATATTTCGTGCTCGATGCATATTGCGAATCGATGATGCGCTCGCCGGCGCGGGTGTCGCCATAGGCGAACTTGAAGAACCTCGTATCGATGTACGGCGTCAGGTGCGAGGTATCCATATCCATCGGGCCGCTGGGGTCGGTGCCGCGCGCATCAAAGAGAGAGTACAACTCCTTGATGGAGGGCAAACGCCAGTCATTGAAGCCGCCGAACTCTGTAGCGTTGAGTCTCGCCGGCAGGGCCCGGGCCTCGGCCCAGGTGAGTTTGTCTTTTGAGTTTATGACACCATCGGCGTCAGTGTCGGGGCTGCGCTGCCATGTGAGGCCGGTGACATTGTCATGAACTGTCAGGCCGTCAGCGCTGAGCTTATAGCTGGGGGCATGGCCCTGGAACTGGGCATCCTGTCCGTAGAAGGGCTGACCATTTCTCGGAGGCGCGATCCGGCGGGCGTTGTCGTAGCACGCGGTCTGGCTGGTATCAACGATCGGATAGGGCAACAATTGGCTGGAGGGAGCGCCCGCAAGGCTGACCGACAGCAGGATAAGGGAGGCTAACGCATAAGTCATCCGTCATCTCCTTTCCGGGGCCATCCCGCCCGGCCCTCATCTTAACAGACGCTCAGGTTACAGTGACTATTCCACATTCCTGCAGAAGCACCGTCAGGCAGCGAGAGCGACACATTTGTGTCTAGTTTGCCGGTATCGTGTATGAGCAGGCGGGCTGGTCGTCAGCTGAGCTGACGGCGATGTATTCCACTGTGACCTTGTCTGCTGAAACGTGCACGCGCAGGTAGCCTGCGCCGCCGAGTATCGTACCAGTGGTATACCCGTATTCGGCTGCACGGCCAGACCTCAGATTCATGATAGTACCCGGCTGGGGAACCTCCTGATAGATTATCCCGTCCAGT
>Ga0209164_1003575_pt1 | contig 14632 bp, 13 predicted proteins | sample MTBNYHSulfiMetaG_FD_187458 | JGI IMG/M metagenome (GOLD analysis project Ga0209164, IMG submission 187458) | Enrichment culture microbial communities from rom New York Harbor, USA that are MTBE-degrading - MTBE-NYH (New York Harbor Sulfidogenic)... | ecosystem: Environmental > Aquatic > Marine >...
CACTCTTGTCCAAAAACGGTTTTGAAGAAATTTGATTGAATTTGTCCTCCTACTTGGGCACCGTAGCTTTTGGAAGAAAAATGGGAACCCAAAAGCAGGAGGACCAGGTTATGGTACGTTGTGCGAGCCTTTTTAGTCAACTGATTGTCCTTTTCAATCGGCGGAAATTTTATGAACTGGTGTATGAGCATGCCGCTGAACGATACTCAAAGGGGTACAGTTCCTGGGATCATTTTACAGCCATGTTGTTTTGCCAATTAGCCCAAGCAAAAAGCCTTCGAGAGATCTGTGGTGGCTTAGCCTGCTGCATAGGGAAGCTCCGCCATCTCGGAATGAAAGACGCACCAAATAAATCGACGCTTTCTTATGCCAATGCCCATCGGCCATGGGAGATGTACCGGGACCTGTTTTATGAAACGCTGGATTTTTGCAGAAAGTCAGCTCCGGGCAAACACAAGTTCCGCTTCAAGAACAAACTGCTTTCCCTGGATAGCTCGACTATCTCTCTTTGTCTATCTCTCTTTCCATGGGCCAAATTTCGTCGTACCAAAGGCGCCGTCAAACTCCATCTTCTGTTGGATCACGATGGATATTTGCCGACCTTTGCCTATATAACGAACGGGAAAAAGCATGATGTCACCATCGCACGGAAAGCTCCGTTGGCCCCCGGCTCTATCGTGGCCATGGATCGTGGATACAATGATTACACCCTCTTCGCATACTGGACATCAAACGGAATTTTCTTCGTGACCCGTCTGAAAGAGAATGCCGATTACATGGTCATTGAAGAAAAGAAGGTTCCGATGAATCGGAATATCCTGGCGGATCAGCTGATTCAATTCACGGGGTATAAGGCCCGCAAAAACTGCCCTCATACCCTTCGTAGGGTCGTGGTTTGGGACAAGGACGAAAACCGCGAAATCGTTCTTCTCACGAACCACCTTGAGTTCGGGGCGACCACCATATCAGGTATCTATAAAGATCGCTGGCAGATTGAGCTCTTTTTCAAGGCACTGAAACAAAACCTCAAGGTCAAGACGTTTGTGGGGACCACTGAAAATGCCCTTTACATCCAGATTTGGACAGCACTGATTGCGATCCTTCTGATCAAGTACCTCCAGTTCAAGTCCAAGTTTCGGTGGTCCTTATCCAATCTCGTGGCATTTCTTCGGTGGAATCTCTTTACTTACCGTGACTTATGGGATTGGATCGATAACCCGTTCGATGTATTGCCATTGCAACCCGGCCCTGTCCAAGATCTACTGCCCCTCCGGGGTCTTGGACAGCACATCCGGTTAAAGACAACCTGAATGCGAAATCTCCCATTTTGGAAACTTAACTAATTGAAATTACTAACCCCAAATCATAGAATCAATCTATTTTGGACAGCAGTGGGGAAAAATGAAAGATATTCCGCTCGAATTGCCTAGAAAGTATCGCATTTCTCTTCTCCCTGAAAGTATTGATTTTGTTATCCCCGGCTTTGAACAAAATTACCCTCGAGGTCTCAGTAAAACCCTTGCGTTAAGGAAACGTGACTGTGAACAGTGGTTTAATGAATTTGTGGATCATTTGGTTGATTCATGTGGTAGACGATTTTTACCAGTCTGCCGTTTGAGTGACGGCGAGTTTCTTTTCTTATTGGGAGAACAACCCATTGATATTAGACTTCCGTTTGTTCAAAAATTAAGACTAAGGCTAAGTCAATTTAAAGAACGATTGATCCTGAAGGGCGGGATCGGACCCTATACTGCAGGGCACTACCATTCAGGTGAATATTCTGCTGATGAGTGTCGCAAAGCACGCATAGAGCAGCCTCAAATGATAAAAAAGATAAGCGAAAAAGGCATATTAGCACTGCATCTAAATTACGTACGGGATCCATTTAATGAACGTTATTTCCCAGCGCTTGAACAATGGCTAGAGGCGGGAAAAATAAGCTTAAACGACGATAACTATTATCCATTTTACTTTGTGTATGCGTTACTCACCGGTCTGCGGCGCGCTGAACTTTTGAAAAATCGTAATGTCCTGGTTGTGAATGGGGCGCAGGGGAAGAAAAGGCAGCAGATAGAGGAGGGTTTAAAGCGTGAAGGAGTAGCGAAAGTCCTATGGTGCCCAATATCTTTGAGGAGGTCCTTGTATGACTCAGTAGACATGAGCCCTTTTATTGGCAAAGTTGACTTGGCGTTGGTTGGTGCTGGGATAGGTAAAGCCAATATTTTGCTACAGATGGAACTGCTTAATGTGCCCTGCATTGACGCAGGCTATGTTTTTGAAGTGTGGGCAAATCCGAATAATAAATTTGATAGGGTATGGTGTGCTACAGATGAAGAATGGAATTTGATAGGGTCAGATCCTTTTCGTGCAGGAATACTGAAGGGATGATATTGTGGAGGGATATGTTAGCCCAATATATTTATAATTTATTAATTGCATCAAGCAAGCATCGGGGCTTTGTTTATGCCTTAATATTTAAGGCAGCTTATAAGGTTTCCCAGATATTAATAAAAATTTCACATGATCCTTTAATTGCCTACAAAATAGGCAATTTCACTATACATTTGCCACTCTCACACCCATTAGGAATTTATCAGGCGGATTCAGCATTTTTGACAAATCAAGGGAGAATTACTGAATACCTGACAAAAAAGTATCAAAATCTTTCGATTATCCTTGTTGGTGCTAATGTCGGCGATAGTATTGCTCTTATAAAGAATTATGCCGATGTTCCAATGTTAGCAATTGAAGGAGAAAAGACAATCTTTTCAGTGTTAAAATTGAATTGCGAACAATTTTCAGATGTTCATCTTGTAAATGCATTTGTAGGTGAAAAAAGTGAGGTTGTTAAAGGAAAGTTATCCATATATGAGGGAACAGCCGCTTTTTCAAATATCGAGAAGAGAAATGATTTAACAAATGTTAAAGAGTTGGGGGATATAGTGAGAGAAAACCATATGTTCAATGCCGCTAAGCTGCTAATGATAGATACTGATGGATTCGATTGCAAGATTATTAGGGGAGCGGCAGAATGGCTTTCTGAAAAAAAACCAATCATATTCTTTGAATATGATCCTTTTCACTTCTACAAACAAGGGGATGATGGGATTTCTGTATTCCAAACTTTATCTTCGGCAGGCTACAAAATGCTGTTGTTATACTTTAACATAGGAGATTATTTCTGCTCCACTTCGTTAAGCAATACGGACTTCCTGGAAGAAATGCATGAATATATATCTGGGCGTAACGGCTCAATTTACTTCGATATGTGTGCATTTACGGATGAGGATAGTGATATCTTTGATAAAATAAGGTCATCCGAAAGAGAGTATTTCAGAACTGCAAGAGGCTTTAGAAGAAAAAGGATATCCTGTCACTGTAAGAATACCTTAGCCTGAAAAGGTTACCTGAAAAAGGTGCGCCTTCTTGAGAGGCAGGCGGCATCTGAAGATTCGTGCGGGATTAGAATTTCCGATGCATTTTGTGTCCTTGCTTCAATTTATGTTTATGGAAGGCAAAGAAGTTGTGGGGAAAGCGGATCGGGAATTAGGAAAAAACAGCCCGTAAAGAGTGTGAATATCCATAAAAAGATTTTTTCTTTTACAAAAACATTCGCTGAAGATATTTGTGCCAGCAATTCTCATTTTGGACAACTCCCTCGCGCTCGTTCGCGCTCGTTCCGCTCCTGCGTGGGAACGGGTCTGGGACGTTCTACGTCCATTGACAAAATCTCAGTGAACGAAGTTTTGAGCGGACAAAAGTCATAAATCAGAATGCGGAAGGTCAATCTGAGGTTCCCACACAGAGCATGGTAACCAGGGTGAAGGTAACAAGAGCCCATAGTGAGAATTGCTATATTTTTGCAACAAATATATCAATATTTTAGGAGGAAGTACGGTGGAAAATTGTTCCTTTTCTCCAGACCCAAATGCGGGGAAGCAGGAAGCGAATTTTGATTGGTGGGAAAGTAATCCCATGACTTACGATTGGGAAGGTGAACGCCAGGCGGAAGAAGAAGGCACAAAAGAATGGTTCAAACAGGTTGATGAAGAGTTTTGGCGTATCAGCAAATCTTATGCACATCCCGACTATCCACATTGTGCTCCCTTTTGTAATCTCATTGATTATAGTAAAGTTAAGGGGAAGAACGTGTTGGAAATAGGTTGTGGTACAGGAGCACATGCCGCAGTTTTTGCCAACGCTGGTGCCGAGGTTACTGCGATTGATTTGACAGAAAGAGCTGTAAATCTGACTAAAAAAAGGTTTGAACTGTTTGATATTAAGAATGCATCAGTGATGAAAGAAGATGCTGAAAACTTGCCTTTTCCAGACAACAGTTTTGACTATGTGTGGAGTTGGGGGTGTATTCACCACTCTGCAAATACGGAAAAAATAGTTTCGGAAATCTGGAGAGTCCTAAAGGCCAATGGGCATGCATCGGTTATGATCTATAATCGTAATTCGACTCGTTACTTTATTTATGGTCTTTATCAGGGGATTTTTAAGGGGAAATTTTTGCGTCATCGGTCTTTGTACGCCGTAAACATGACATATACTGACGGACATATTGCGAAGCATTATACTCATAAGGGCGCTGATCGGCTATTTGAACATTTCCGTTCAGTATCAACACGAGTAATGGATTCATCAGTTCCAGATATACCTGGCTGGAGTAAATTGACTCGGTGGTTTCCGGCCCTGATGCGACCAATAAACAAATCGATCAATGAACGCTGGGGGTGGTTTTTGTTTGTGGAGGCTGTGAAATAGTGGAAAGGATGTTAATGTGAGAATCTCATTTTTAAGGTTTAAAATTATTTACCACGAGCCTATCTCCCAGCAGTTTCAATGGGTCCGATCAAAATTTGTGACAATCGGATTTTCAAAACTAGACGGGGTAATAGCATCAGAAAGCCTCCAACACCGAATGGTTAATTTGAAAGTCCTTAGTTGGCTTTTTTGTTTTAGGGAGTTCCCATGTGCGGAATTCTGTTAACCTCTAATCCGGGCTGTTGTAAGAAAGAGTTTCATAAAGCTCTTGAACTACTCCATCACCGTGGGCCGGATGCGACAGGCTACGCACGATTTGGCGACATTCAGATGGGTCATAAAAGGCTAAAAATTCTGGACTTGGACGACCGTAGCAACCAACCTTTTTACTCCAGCGATGGACGTTATGCCCTGATATTCAATGGTGAGGTATATAACTACAGGGAATTGGCTCGATTGCATGATATCCCACAGCGAACCACCAGCGACACAGAGGTCATCATTGAATTATACGCCAAATATGGCGCCAAATTCTTGCCCTGGCTTAACGGCATGTTTGCCTTCGTTATTCTCGACACAATGACAAAAGAGGTTTTTGTGGCGCGTGACCGGCTGGGGGTAAAGCCGCTCTATTTGCACGAAGATGATAGCAAATTAATATTGGCGTCTGAAATTGCGCCCCTACTGGAGCTGACCGGGTGCAGCCAGTTTGACCTTATTGGTCTGCGCCAGTATATGAAACTGCGGACATTCTTTAACGGGCGGACGGCTTACCAGAGGATTAAGATGTTTCCGGCCGGCTGCTACATGCTATCCGGGAAAATTCACTGTTATTGGCAACTGCCCGAGTTACCCCAAGAGCCGCCAACAGATGATGAGCTTCAACAACTCATTGTGGAATCGGTTCAACAGAGGTTGGTTTCAGATGTTCCAATTGGTTCATATCTCAGTGGTGGCTTGGATAGCACCATCATAGCGGCATTGGCTCGAAAGCCGCATACATGGACGGTGGGTTTTGCTGAGCATAACGAGTTTGAGTGGGGCCGTGTTGCAGCGGAGCGAATCCGTAGTGAACACCATGAGGTTCTTATCACCCCGGAAGAGTTCGTTACGTTAGGCCGCGAGATGATCCGCCTGCGTCGTGAGCCATTATCGGTGCCCAACGAGGTGCTTCTCTATAAGATGACCCGCGAGGTCAAAAAAGAGAACACTGTCATCCTCAGTGGCGAGGGTGCGGACGAACTTTTTTTCGGATACGACCGGATTTTCCGATGGGCGGCCGGTGCGCAGGCATGGGACTTGGTTGAGTTCGCTAGTCGATACGCCTACGGTTCGCACGATGACTTGGAGATCGTCGAAGATGCTGTAAGACCTTTCATGCATCGGAAGAACCCGCTGAACATCGTGGCGCACTTCTTCCAGGTGGCTCACCTACACGGCCTGTTACGTAGGCTGGATAACGCGACAATGCTCTGCTCAGTGGAGGCCCGAGTGCCATTCGTGGACCATCATCCCCTGATCGAGCGGATGGCGGGCGTGGGGTTTGAATATCGTATGAAGGACGGAGAGGTCAAAAGTCCTCTGAAACGTGCTTTTCAAAACCTGATTCCTCTGTCAATCATTCACCGCAAGAAGGTTGGTTTTCCCGTTCCGTTGGAGAATGTTCCATTTGGCTGGCCAAAGGCAATGACTCCAATGGATCAATGGCTTGAGTTCAACCTTTCGGAACTGTGTGGTACGCATATAACTGCCGCCGAATTGAAAGGAGTAAACTAATGATTATTGGCTACACGACCGGTGTTTATGACCTGTTCCACATCGGGCACCTAAACCTATTGCGCAACGCCAAGGCTATGTGTGACAAACTCATTGTCGGCGTTACGACCGACGAGCTGGTGTCATACAAATATAAGAAGGCTGTTATTCCTTTTGCGGAGCGGATGGAAATTGTTCGCTGTATCGACTTCGTTGACGCTGTAATCCCACAGGAAACTATGGATAAATTTGCTGCATGGGAAAAATTAAAGTTTGATATCATGTTTGTGGGCGATGATTGGTATAAAAACAAAAAATGGGAAGATATTGAGGCCCGATTCAAAGAGGTCGGCGTGAGAATCGTATATTTTCCCTACACAAAAGGAACGTCTTCAACCTTAATAAATGATGTTTTACTAAATATGAGAAAAGCATCTTAAAGATAGTACACTGATATAATACACGATTATTAGGTGGGGTGGTTTGCTGATGAAACTTTTAGCTGAATGCTATATTATAATCAGCGAAAATGTCAAATATGGATGAATTTTTTAAAAAAGTTTTCAGGAAAATTGGCCGTGAAATTATTACGCTTTTTACCAAACGCATAAAACATAGAGTGCTTCTTATACAAGAATCGTCGTCTGGTTCAAACAGCTATGCGTTATGGAAACTGGCTGAAGATGCGTTTAAAAAAAAATATGAAATTATTCGTTGCCGAGAACCCGGATTGAGCAAAGCTGGTTTTAGCAATTTTGTGAAAAAATATAGATTAATATCCTCTGCTCAATTGATTGTTACAACTCATGCTTCGTACAAGCCAAGTAAAAAACATATACACTTACAGTTGTGGCATGGAGCGGTCATAAAAAAAAACGGAGTCATGGAGGATAGAAAAACAAAAAGTACATTTAAGTCACCATGGCCACATGTTGACTACATTATGTCTTATTCAGAAACATACAATACTTTTCTAAACGCATGTATGGTTACTGATCCCAAAAAATACATCATTACTGGTGCGCCGAGGAATGATTTTTTATTTGTTTCCGATGGTTTGTCAAATGTTCAAAAAATATTTGGCGATAGTATCAGAGGCAAGAAACTGCTTTTCTTTTTACCAACTTTTCGAGACTATTATGGTAAAAAGCAAGGAAACAAAAACGATAATAATCCTTTTGGTTTCAAGGATTTTTCACCTGAAAGATTTGACAACTTTTTGGAGGATACTAATTGTAAGATAATCTTTAAACCACATCCACATGAGGAAACTTTAGTCCTTAGGCTTTCACGCGACTACCCTTTAATAAATATGCTGATTCTTAAAGATGAGGATCTTGTCGCGAACCGCCTTGATTTATATGAACTCCTAAATGCATCTGAACTTTTAATAACAGACTATTCTTCTGTTTTCTATGACTATCTGTTGATGGACAGGCCGATAATTTTTGTACCTTCTGATATTGACTCTTACAGTAAAATAAGAGGTTTTCTTGTAGAATCATTTGATAGTTGGGCACCGGGTCCAAAGGTTTTAGATCAAGAGACCTTACAGGAGGAAATTCTAAGATTTCTCACAGGAAAGGATTATTATGAGGATGAACGTACTCGAATGCGAAGCTTGAATCATCGTTATAATGATGGGAAATCCTCCAAACGTTTGTGGAAGTTTATTGACAGCATTTTGACAAAGCAGGCTTTATGAGTGTCCTTCCGGGTTTTCAATGGGAACAGGGTATAAATCAAGGGCACCAAAGTGGAGAAAGATGGCAATTCGAAATCGTTTTTTGTTCCGGAAACCACAGGCCGATTTATTAAAGGGAGAAAAGTTATGAAAATGATTATGAACTTATCGATTGCATTGGTGCTCAACTTGGCCGCTGTATTTTCAGCCTTTGCCGGTGAGGAATTAAATAATCAACATGCCAACTATTTGTCTCCTTCGGACTTAAAAGACGTTGTATTTATAGGGCATCGTGGAGGTATACCAGACTACCTGCATCCAGAAAATTCGATGGATAGCTTTCGCCTAGCCAGTAGACTTCAAATTAATTTTTTTGAAATTGATGTTGTGCTTACAAAGGATAATATACCTGTTGTTTTTCATGATAAAAATCTAAAAAGACTTACAGGGGAAGATCGATTTATTAGAGAAGTTACATATAATGAATTAACCAAAATTAAGCTGCTAGACCGGCAAGATATAAAAAACATATCCGAAGTAATTAAGGAATTTCCTCGTTTGTTAATCGATTTGACGCACAATGATATTGAAGATACAAAAGTAATTGTAGACTATTTATGTAAACATAATTTAAAAAACATACAAACTTCATCATACATACAGGTAGCGAGTAAAGAGGCTGTAGATTTTATTAAAAAGAGGAATTCAGAGATTCTTGTAGCATATAACGAATGGGGGGTAAGAATAAACAATGTGGATGAATATAAGGATATTGCCGATTTTTTTACTTTAAACCCGTCTCAACAAATAACAAAACACATTTTGCAACAAATAGGGAAAGGAAAGACAATTTTTGCGGTTGTCCAAAATGATAATATTAATGAAGTAAAACGAATGCATAGTATTGGGATACGTTATATTATGATTGATAATGCTCTCATATATAATAGGCACCTTGTTAGAAAGGCTTTCAAATATTAGACTTATATTTTATCACTATTTGATTAAATATTATTAAGTTCCACCATTCCGCTTTTACATTTCACCTTCCCAGACATTTAAGGCCGATCCGGGGTGAAAACGACTTCTGCCTCTCTTTACTCGGGCGGAACGATGGATAAAACGCTATTCGTTAACCTATTCCTGAATCCGTGAGCGAAAAATGAATAGCCTTTACTTTATTCTTTTGAGGCTTTTAAATAAACTGCAAAAAGAGTGCTATGGAGTCAGAGGGTAGATTGTTTGTATCCCTGCTCGCTATTCGCCAGACTATAACCCCATCGAAAAAGCTCTGGCGAATGACAAAAAGGGACGCCACCCGCTACAAGTATTTCCCACCATTTGATGGCCTCAGAAACTCTGTCATGAATGACTTTGAGAAATTAATGCGAGATGCTACCAAAGTTTTTAGCGTTATGAAAAAGTTGAGTGAACAATCAGGCGTATCTGCTTCCTATTAGAGGAAATGAGTTTTCTGAAAAACTATAAGAAGTCATATCATGCGATTTATGGACTGAATTAAATAGGCGATATTGATTTTGCGAAAAGTGGCCAAAAAAATTATTCCTGATGCGTTTTGGGTACATATAAGGAAAGTTTACAGATATATAACATCACTTAGATACGTAGGAAGAAAGTACCAGTGTCCATTTTGCAAAGGTAATTTTTCTCTATTTTTAGCGGAGGGTGTTGATAGTCGCCTATTAAAAGAAAAACGGGTTGTTGGTGCGGGGTACCGATTAAATGCAATATGCCCGCGTTGTTTTTCTAGTGATAGAGAACGGTTATTATATCTCTATTTAAAGAAATCGAAGCCCGACATATTTTTCGGTCGAACAAAGTTGTTGCATGTTGCCCCCGAATACAACCTCGGCATGGTTCTAAAATCATGCGCTGGCATTGAGTATGTCTCGGTTGATCTTAACGCGGAATTTGCGGATTTTCAAATGGATATCACGGATATTAGGGAGAATAATGATACTTATGACGTCATCATATGTAACCATGTCCTTGAGCACATTCAAGATGACCTGAAAGCGATGCGGGAGTTGTACAGGGTTTTAAAAAAGGGCGGATTTGCGATTTTACAAGTCCCAATATCCTATCAAATAGCTGAAACAATCGAAGATGGCAGCGTTACATGTGCAGAGGCCAGAAAGAAAAACTTTGGACAGGAAGATCATGTGCGCATATACGGTATAGATTATGTATCGAGATTGGTGAAAGTGGGATTTGCTGTAAACGTGATAAATTTTATAAGAGAATTAGATTCTTCCTCAGTCTCTAAATATGCTTTATTGGAAGATGAAAAAATTTTCTTGTGTTCAAAGTGAACTTTGAAAAGGAACGTATAAAAATGAGTCGCGCTTGGTGATCACGTTTGAGAATGGTGATGGTTGTGGGGAGTTTGATTTCATCGTTTTGAGCGTCGTTCACGTGTTTGGGAGAATCTAGTTCTGTGTGTGGGATTGCGGGAGTATATGGAGCCGTAGACGAAGTATCGGTTGCACGTATGGTTGATGTTCAGATCCATCGCGGTCCCGATGACCGGGGCATATGGAGTGATCCGGCAATACCTGCTACCTTGGGGCACTGCAGGCTTTCAATCATTGATTTGTCACGCGAAGGTCATCAGCCTATGTCTTATGATGATGGGCGTCTGTGGATCACTTACAACGGCGAAATCTATAATTTTAGCGAATTGCGTATAGAGTTGGAAGGCGTTGGACATCGATTCCATTCAAATTCAGATACTGAGATTATTCTCGCGGCTTACTGTGAATGGGGGCCAAGCTGTGTTAAAAAGTTCAGAGGCATGTTTGCGTTTGCTTTAATTGACAAGCATCCTCCTAAAGGTGCTCCCAATCTGCTCCTTGCCAGGGATAGGTTGGGAATCAAGCCTTTGGTCTATTTTGAGCGCGGCTTCAGACTTTTTTTTGCATCTGAATTGTGCAGTCTTTTGGAAAGTGGGCAGGTAGATCGAACGATTGATCCGGATGCACTGCTGGACTATCTGGCTTCAGGATCAGTTTACCAGCCACGTACCATACTGAAAGGAGTCAAGGCAGTTCCCGCCGGGCACTATATGGCGATTTCTGGTAATGAAAGACAGCTTGTAAGCTATTGGGATCTCCATGAAGAGACTTGCGGGCTGCGAAAAGAGCTGCAGAGTATCACTTTTAGTGAAGCGGTAGAACGGTTGAAGGTGCTTCTTCATGATGCCGCTCGATATAATATGGTATCGGACGTACCTGTAGGTGCATTCTTAAGTGGCGGAATTGACTCGACTGCAGTTGTTGGTTTTATGGGTGAGGTAAACGGAAACCGAATAAGGACGTTTTCCGTAGGTTTTGAGAGTACACACCAGGCTATTGATGAACGGTTTTATGCCCGAATGGCTGCAAAACACCTGGGAAGTAAACATGAGGAAGTGATAGTAACTTCTAGGGAAGCATATGAGTTATTTACAAAAGTAGTTGCAAATATAGACCAACCCAGTTTCGATGGAATTAACACTTGGATCGTGTCTCGTGTAGTACGACAGTCTGTTAAAGTTGCTGTATCCGGTCTGGGCGGGGATGAATTGTTTGCCGGTTATACGCATTTTCGTTGGCTTGCGGAGGATGCGAAATTTTGTCACAACAAATTTCCGGTGGTTTATAGTGCTTTAGAAAACATCCATAGAATGCGGCCAAATAGAATAACATTGCGTCTGCTTTTCAAATACGCGACACCCGCTGAACGTTTGTCAATGTTACGGCGTATTTTAGATAATTTTGAAATTAAAAATGCGGTACGTCCTGAGTGGTCCGAGTCTTTCCGTAGACGCCTTATTGACCGTTATGAAAAGTCACTAAAGACAGATGCGGATAAAGTACAGCAAACCAGTTACGCTGAGATCAATGGCTACTTATTGAGCACTTTGCTTCGGGATGCTGATGTAATGAGTATGGCGCACGGCCTCGAGATACGCCCTATGCTTTTGGATCACCCTTTGGTCGAATTTGCCTATTCGCTGCCATCGGCATATAAGTTGGGTAGGGTCGAAGCAAAACGGGTCTTTATTGAAGCTGCGTCTGAACACTTGCCAACAGAGATAAGGACTCGTCCAAAGATGGGATTTGAACTGCCCATTATTGACTGGATGGCAGGTGAATTGAAGTTGAGCTTCGGAGCGTTTTTGGGTAGCGAGACCGCTCGAAAAATTTTTCAGCCGTCTTATATTAAGAGCCTTGCTTGTTCCCTTCGACAGGGGAAACCGCCGCGAGCACTCTGGGCCTGGGGGATCTTACTTTCCTGGATGGACAAACATCGGATAAAATTGAATTGATTGGCTGATGTTTCAAATTGCTAGAAGTTCGCTGTTTGTTGAACGAATGAAAAAAAAGATTCTTTATATTCAGCATGCCGGCGGCCTGGGCGGTTCGTGCATGAGCCTGCTCTATACCATGCAGGGGCTAGATCCTACACGATTTGAGCCTGTAGTGGCACTGGCCAGACCCTCGGCTGAACTGGTCGCTTTTTACAACAAGGCCGGTATCAAAACCATTCTTTGCTCGGGCATGGTGTTGTGGGATCATAGCACAGTCGCACCAAAACCTTTTTATAGCCCAATGGCTTGGATAGAACTTTGGCAGCTATGGCGAAACTGGAGCCGTACGCAACGCAGTACACTTGAACTGATAGACAACGTCAAGCCAGATATTGTACATCTTAATTCCATGCCCCTGTCTCCCTGCGCGGATATTCTTAACCGTAAGGGGATTCCCTTTGTTTGGCACGTGAGGGAGCCGCCACCTGACCAAGGTCTGCGAACCAGGTTGATTCGACAAATAATGCTGCAGACACAAAGGATGATTTTTATTTCCGAATACGATAGGAAAGCGTGGGTCGGGGACCAGGTTGGTGACATTATAAAAAATTTCGTTGATTTTCAAACTTTCCACCCGGAAGTGGACGGTGATCCGGTACGAAAAAGCTTGGGATTAAGATCTGACAACAAGGTTGTGCTGTTCTTAGGCGGGATTGCGGCGGCCAACGGTATAATGGTATTACTGAAGGCTCTTGAACTTATACGTCAACGACTACCTATGCTTATTTGCCTGATGCCGGGCTCGCAGATAGGTCCACCCGCCAGTTGGAAAGGGTTGCTCGCTCGTAGCGTGCTCCCTCTGGTGGGGAGTGGAACGCTAACCCAAAAAATACCGCGCATAATACAGGAGTATGGGATAGAATCAATGATACGATTGATGCCTTTCTCAACGAATATCCCTGAACTCTTAGCGGCTTCAGATATATTGGTCTGTCCGGCTACTCAGCCCCATTTTGCCCGCCCAGTGGTGGAAGCCGCGGCGATGGGTAAACCTTCTGTAGGGTCGGACTTGGGGGGCGTTAATGAACTCATTGAACACGGGCGTACGGGGATTTTAGTCGCGCCCGGTTCTCCTGAGGCTTTGGCCGAGGCAGTGATGACACTTTTAGCCAACAGAGAAAAGACTAAGCTTATGGGCCGAAATGCTTTTCATAAGGCACAAGTAGAGTTCAATAAGGAACCGCAAATGGCCAAAATAATGCAAACTTATGATTTGATTCTTAACTTGAGAGTCCAAAGTTCTCAATAGGCGTTTGACCTGATCCTATAACATATTTTGGTTTGATTACGTACATAAAAGGAGGCGTTAAAGCGTCAGTAAGACATGAAAATATAATAGTTATAAAAATTTGAGGGTGTACATCAAAAAATACTTGACGTACATCAAATTTAGATGTATCCTTCTTCAAAACCATAACGAAAGGAGGATACGGCCATGGATCAATTTGAGCGATATCTTGAGTTTCAAAAGGAAGTTGCACAATCAACACTCAACGTCATCGAACAATTTCAAAAAGGAGGTGAAATAAAACCCAGAAAACGTACGTCAAAAATCGACGTCGCCTACAACGTACTCAATGACGCCGGCAAACCCTTGCATGTTACCGAAATTGTCCAACTGGCAAAGGAGATTTATGACGTCCAACTGGACCGTGACTCTATCGTCTCGGCCATGTTAAAAAAGGTAAACGCCGGCCAAACGTTTATCAGAACGGCCCCGAATACATTCGCTCTAACGTCATATACTTCCCGATAGAGGAGGGCGTCATGATAAATGAGATCAGCCGGATAGTGGAACAATTCAGGTCTTGCTTCAGCCGCAGTGGAGCCTTTAACTGGTTCGTGGTCGTGATTTTCGGTTTTATGGCCAGGCTCGACCATCATGGCGTCAGCTCTTTTGTGCGGTGGCTGTGTATAACGCCCCGAGACCTTTGCATAACCTGCCAAAAATTGTTGCTGGAGGCGATCTTCTAAAAATAGTAAGTCCTGTAAATATCAAGCCGATTAAAAACTAAATAGTTAGGAAATGTATTAATCGAACTTAATAATTG
>Ga0209164_1003576_pt1 | contig 14628 bp, 27 predicted proteins | sample MTBNYHSulfiMetaG_FD_187458 | JGI IMG/M metagenome (GOLD analysis project Ga0209164, IMG submission 187458) | Enrichment culture microbial communities from rom New York Harbor, USA that are MTBE-degrading - MTBE-NYH (New York Harbor Sulfidogenic)... | ecosystem: Environmental > Aquatic > Marine >...
AGGAACGCCTGTTATTTTTCCTGTTCTTTCTTCTCTGCTTTTGCTTCTTCTGTCTTGCTCAATGCTCCGTAGTCAATAAACTCGATCACCGCCATGGGAGCAGAGTCGTTGACCCGGTTCCTTGTATGCATGATCCTGAGGTATCCGCCGTTCCGCCCCGAAAACCGGGGGGCGATTTCTCCAAAAAGCTTTGCAAGGGAAGTCCTGTTCGAGAGGTATGCAAAGGCGAGTCGTTTTGCATGGAGATCACCCCTGATTCCAAGAGTCACCATTTTTTCGGCTATCTTCCTTACTTCCTTCGCTTTCGCAACAGTGGTTTCTATCCTCTGGTGCTCAATCAATGAATTCACGAGTCCCCGCAAGAGCGCTTTCCGCTGATTTGCGGTTCTCCCGAATAATCTGCCGTCAACTCTGTGTCGCATCTTTGTCTACACCTCCGCCATGTAAAACTACCTCTCTGTTCAGAGCCTCCAGGTCAACTCTCATGCCGAGACGAAGTCCCATTCCGTGCAATATCTCCTTGATTTCATTCAAAGACTTGCGGCCGAAATTTTTCGTTCTGAGCATCTCTTGTTCTGTCTTCTGAACAAGGTCTGCAATAGTTTTAATATTTGCATTCTTGAGACAATTATAAGACCTTACGGAAAGTTCGAGTTCATCGACACTCTTGAGAAGGTTTGCATTAAAGATCGGATCTTCGGTGACTGTGTCACTAAAATCAAGCTGTTCTGCTGCAATGCCTTCTTCTTCTAACTCCTCATCCTCCAGCAGAAAGAGATTCATATGCTCGATGAGAATCGCCGCTGCCTGTGAAACCGCTTTTTCCGGGGTTACTCCTCCGTCGGTCCATATTTCCATAACTAACCGGTCATAATCCGTTGCCCGCCCAACCCGGGCCTTTTCTACGATAAAATTGACCTTTTTTATCGGAGTAAAAACAGAGTCGACCGCAATGACGTTTATCGGCAGGTCCTCTTCTTTATGAAGTTCTGCAGACACATATCCCTTCCCCTTCTTCATGTACATCTCTGCTTCGAAAGTTGCATCTTTATCAACAGTTGCGATTACCTGATCGGGATTCAACACCATAAAGGTTCCGTCGCTGTGAACGTCCTCACCTGTCACGACCTTCGGGCCCTTCACTTTAATCGTTGCAATCTTCTTCTCGCTTGAATAGAGCTTCACTCTGACTTTCTTGATATTCAGCACAATATCGACAACATCTTCTTTTATGCCTTTTATTGTCGAAAATTCATGGAGCGCTCCCGGTATTTTGACCGCGGTAATCGCAGAACCCTCAATAGAGGAAAGCAATACCCTCCTCAGTGCACTTCCCAGTGTGGTCCCAAACCCGCGCTCCAGAGGCTCAGCTATGAGTTTTCCATACTCATCAGTCAGTGTTTCCTCATCAAACCCAATTGAATCCGGAAGCTGAAAGCCTATTTTTTTCAGGTCCATAAGGCCTCCTCAAACAACCCCAGCACACCTTCTTCGAAATCGCAAAACCCAATACCGCACGGATTCAAGGGTATTTCCCTCTGTGTGAGTAAATGACGGTTATCGGTTTCCGCTCTTGCCGGTGTCTGGAATTTCGTTCTTATCATTAATTTCTTATACGTGTCGTATCGAGAGGTTTATTCTCATTTAGAATACAATTCAACCACGAGTTGTTCCTGAACAGGCAGTTGAATCTCGTCACGGGATGGAATATGTACGACCGTCCCCCTGAAACTTGCATTGTCAACTTCAACCCAGCCGGGAATTCCCCTGTATTCACTTTTTGAAAGACTGTCTATGATTTCAGGGATATCCCTGCTTGCTGCCTTCACTTCAATCACATCACCTTTTTTCACCTGATATGAAGGGAGATTGGTTGCCCTGCCGTTGACCTGGATATGGCCATGCCCGACAATCTGACGTGCTCTCCGTCTGTTGGGAGCAAACCCCATGCGGAATACCATAGTGTCAAGACGGCTCTCAATAAGCTGCAGGAGGACCTCACCGGTAACCCCTTTCTTCCTCTCCGCCGCATGAAAATACCTTCTGAACTGTCTCTCGAGAACCCCGTACATCTTTCTGAGCTTCTGTTTTTCACGCAGTTGTATTCCGTAATCAGATAATTTCTTAAATCCCTGTCCGTGTTCCCCGGGAGGATACTTCCGTCTTTCGACAGCGCATTTTTCGGTATAACACCGGTCCCCTTTCAGAAACAGTTTTTCTCCTTCTCTTCTGCAAATCCTGCATAATGCTCCTATATATCTTGCCATGCTATACCCTCCTCCTCTTTGGAGGTCTGCATCCGTTGTGCGGAACAGGCGTCACATCCTTGATGAGATTGATTTCGAGGCCGGTTGCCTGAAGCGCCCTTATTGCCGATTCTCGCCCCGAGCCCGGACCTTTCACGAAAATATCCACCTGTTTCATGCCAACATCCATCGCCTTTTTTGCCGCTGTTGAAGCAGCCATCTGCGCTGCGTAGGGAGTTCCTTTTCTTGATCCTTTGAATCCCAGATTCCCTGCACTTGCCCAGGCGACTACATCGCCGTTGGGATCGGTAATCGTAATGATGGTATTATTAAAAGTAGCCTGAATATGTGCCGCTCCAAAGCTGATGTTCCTTTTTTCCTTTTTAACGCCTTTCTTTCTCTGAGCCATCTGTTATGCCTCTTTCTTTTTACCCATAACGGCTTTTCTTGGGCCCTTGCGTGTCCGCGCGTTTGTTTTCGTTCTCTGTCCTCTGACAGGAAGGCCTGAACGGTGCCTCATCCCCCTGTAACTCCCGGTATCTACAAGTCTCTTGACTGCCAGCGAAATATCCCTTCGCAGATCGCCTTCGACCCTGTAGTCTCTCTCGAGCACAGTTCTTATTTTGACAATATCTTCATCGGTAAGATCCTTCACCCGCGTGTTCGGGCTCATATGGATCTCAGAAAGTATTTTTTGGGAAAGCGTCCTGCCGACTCCGAAAATCCTCGTCAGCCCGATTTCTATCCGCTCATTTTTGGGTAAATCAACTCCAGCGATTCTTGCCAACTTCCTTCTCCTCTTCGAATTTAAAGGTTCTCAGTTGAAGTTCCGAGTACTCTCTGTCACTCAGAACTACTCACGTCATGCAGAGTGTTATCCCTGCCTCTGTTTATGTCTCGGGTTCTCGCAAATCACCCGTATAATACCCTTCCTCTTTACTATCTTGCATTTCGCACACATCGGTTTTACCGAAGAACGTACTTTCATCACACCCTCTTGTCAGTTTATTTAAACCGGTAAGTAATTCTTCCCTTCGTCAGGTCATATGGCGATAATTCAACGGTCACCCTGTCGCCGGGCAATATCTTTATAAAGTGCATCCTCATCTTTCCCGAAACATAGGCAAGGACAACCTGCCCGTTCTCAAGCTCAACCTTGAACATTGCATTCGGCAAGGTATCGATAATCTTGCCCTCAACCTCTATACTGTCTTCTTTTGGCATTAGCTAAATAGTATACTCTTTTTAATTTAAGCGCGTCAAGATTCTTGGTTGATCCTCTGTCACGGCAATCGTATGTTCAAAATGTGCTGACAATTGTCCGTCCATCGTTACCGCGGTCCATCCGTCGTTCAATACGACAACTTCGTGCCCCCCCGCATTCACCATAGGCTCTATAGCCAGGGCCATACCCGGCCTTAGCCGGGGTCCACGGCCCGGCTGCCCGAAATTAGGGACCTGGGGGTCCTCATGAAGGCTTCTCCCGATTCCATGGCCGACAAATGCCCTGACCACAGCGAACCCATGCGATTCGACATAACTCTGGATCGCACATGATATATCAGATATCCGTTTATGTGGCAATGCGTTTTCAATGCCGATATACAGGGCTGCTTCTGCAACCCTTAACAACTTCTCTGTTTCAGGCTCTGTTTTCCCGACAGGGAATGTGTATGCAGCGTCTCCATAAAAACCACCCTTATACACTCCGAGGTCGACACCGAGGATATCTCCTTCTTCGAGCACTCTGTCTGAAGGGATCCCGTGTATAACCTCATTGTTTACCGAGGCGCAGATACTTGCCGGATAACCACGATAGCCCTTGAACGCAGGAGTTGCTTTGTTCGATTTTATATACTCCTCTGCAACCTGTTCAATCTGCCCTGTAGTAATACCCGGTCTTATCATATTCCCCACGTAATCAAGCGTCTTTGCAACGATACTGCATGCCTGAGCCATCGTTTCTATTTCTTCCGGAGATTTCAAAATAATCATCTATAAAAATGCCGGGCATAGTGCATATAAATCCAAAAGGGTTACCCCTTCCTGCCCTTGATCCTGCCTTTTTTCAGGAAGCCTTCATACGAACGGGTAATAAGATGCGACTCTATCTGTGAAACCGTATCGAGTGCAACGCCCACTGCGATCAGGAGCGAAGTTCCTCCGAAATAGAACGGCACATTAAATCTTCCTATGAGAATCTCCGGGATGATACACACGGCAGCAAGGTAAAAAGCCCCTACAAAGGTCAGACGGGACAGTACCTTGTAAATGTATTCAGATGTCTTTTGCCCTGGCCTTATCCCAGGTATATATCCCCCGTACTTTTTGAGATTATCAGCGATATCAACCGGATTGAAAATAATCGCGGTATAGAAAAACGCAAAGAATACGATCATTCCTACATAGAGCATTGTATATAACACAGTCCCTGGCGAGAGTTGACGCGCAACAGCCTGTACCCATGGGATCGCGATGAATCCTGCCACTGTTGCCGGGAACATGATTATGGATGAGGCAAAAATCGGCGGGATAACGCCTGCGGTATTAATTTTGAGGGGCAGATGGGTACTCTGGCCTCCGTAGACCTTCCGGCCGACGACCCGTTTGGCATATTGAACAGGTATTTTTCGCTGCCCCCTCTCCATATATATGATTGCCCCGATAACCGCGATCATCATTGCAACAAGAAAAACGACGAAAAATATAGAGAGTTCACCGGCCTGGAGGAGCCTGACCGTGCTGATGATCGCACTCGGGAAACGGGCGACTATTCCCGCAAAAATTATGAGCGAGATACCGTTCCCGATTCCCCTCTCCGTGATCTGTTCTCCAAGCCACATAATAAAGGCCGTCCCTGAAGTGAGGGTAAGCATGGTTAACAGCCTGAATGACCATCCCGGGTTTTGAACAAATGCCCCGCTCTGCATACTCTCCAGTCCGACTGCGATCCCGAATGACTGCACCGCGCTGATCACAACCGTGCCGTATCTCGTGTATCTTACTATCTTTTTCCTGCCTGCTTCCCCCTCTTTTGCAATCTTTCCTATGGCCGGGATTACGACGGTAAGTAATTGAAGGATAATTGATGCGCTGATGTATGGCATAATCCCAAGGGCAAAAATGGTCACCCTCGATAATGCGCCACCCGAAAACATATCAAAAAAGCCCATTAGTGCACTGGCCCCGCTTTGGGCGAGGAATTCACTCAGCGCCTCCCCGTTGATCCCCGGTGTTGGAATGTGAGCGCCTATTCGATACACGGCAAGGAGGACAAGGGTAAACAAGACCCTGTTCTTCAGTTCCGGAATCTTAAATATATTCTGAAAGCTCGATATTATACCCATAAATATATCTCAAATAAATCAGGTGTATTCATTAACGTAATGATTTCTGAGATTAAACTACTTCTGCCTTGCCGCCTGCCGCTGCTATTTTTTCCAGGGCAGAAGCACTGAAGGCGTCGGCTTTTATCGTCAATGGTCTGGTTATCTCTCCCTCACCGAGCACTTTAAGACCGTCCTTTAAATCCTTGAGAACGCCTCTCTCCCTGAGGGCCTCTGCAGTGATGATTTCCAATCCTTCTATGAGCATAATGTCTTTGAGATTGATCACCGCATATTCCGTCCTGAACCGGTTTTTGAATCCCCTCTTGGGGAGCCTTCTCTGAAGCGGCATCTGTCCGCCTTCGAACCCGGGCCCTTTTGTTCCGCCTGAACGGGCTTTTTGGCCTTTATGGCCTTTACACGAAGTTTTTCCATGGCCGGAACCGATACCGCGGCCGACCCTCTTATTCCTTTTCCTGCTCCCGGGAGCGGGCTTCAAATCTTCTATTCTCATGCTACCTCCTGGGACTCTTCTTCAGCCTTGCCCCTGAGCTTCATGACTGCATCAGAGTTCTTGAGGTTCATAAGGCCATTCATTGTCGCTTTGACCGAATTGAAAGGATTATGACTGCGGAGAGATTTTGCAACGACATTCTGCACCCCTGCGACTTCGAGAATGGCCCTTACCGCTCCCCCTGCAATAATACCGGTGCCCTTTGCTGCGGGGTTGATTACTACGGTCCCCGCACCAAACCTGCCTATAATCCTGTGCGGTATGGTACCCTCTATAAGGGGAAACCGTGCAAGGGACTTCTTTGCCTGTTCCACCGCTTTGCGGATAGCTTCCGGGACTTCTGATGCTTTCCCTTTCCCGATACCAACAGTCCCTTCACCGTCTCCGACAACAACAAGAGCAGTGAACGAAAACCGTCTTCCGCCCTTGACCACCTTTGCAACCCTGTTTATATAGACCACCTTGTCTCTTAAGGTCAACCCTTCTGGATCAATCTTCTCCACATAACCTCCCTAACTGCCGTTTGCTTATTTTGTCATCCGTCGTCAGTGTTGAAACACCCGACGTCATCCTAACCCGGTTAGAACTCTAAACCAGCTTCCCTGCTTGCGTCTGCCAGCGCCTTAATGGTGCCATGGTAAAGGTATCCGCCTTTGTCGAGCACTACCTTCTTTATTCCTTTTTCGAGGGCTCTCTTTGCAACCAGTTCGCCGACCAGTTTCGCGGTTTTTACATTGCCCTTATGGTGAGTTATGTCTCTGAATTCCTTATCAAGGCTCGACGCAGTTGCAAGTGTCTGTCCTTTTAAATCATCAACAATCTGTGCATATATATGATTCAGGCTCCGGTAAACGGTAAGGCGCGGCCTTGCCGGAGTTCCCGATATTTTTTTCCTGATTCTCTTGTGGCGTCTCTCTCTTGCCTCTCTTCTGCTCTCAGCCAAAACACCCTCCAATTCAGAAATCTAACAGAACTTCTCTGTCAGCTGAACAACTATTTTTTACCTGCTTTTCCGGCCTTGAGTTTAAGTCTCTCGCCGGCGTACCTGATCCCTTTGCCTTTATAGGCGTCAGGGAGCCTTAACGATTTGATACTGGCCGCAACCTGTCCAATCTGTTGTTTGTCAATACTGGTCAAAGTGATCTGTACCTGCTTTTGGTCCACTGATGCTTTCACGTTCGGCGGCAACAGAAATTCGATTTGGTGCGAGTAACCAAGAGCAAATACTATCCTGTCACTTGCAACCTGTGCCTTGTATCCGACGCCGAAAATTTCGAGGACCTTCCGGTATCCCTGGGAGACACCAACGACCATATTATTCAGAATACTCCTTGTAAGGCCGTGCAGTGCTCTCTCTACCTTTGAATCTCCTGATCGTTCCACTGATATCGTGCCGCCATCCGCCGCAACTTTCATCTTATCCGGATATTCCCAGTTCAACTCTCCCAGAGGACCTTTTACGAGTACCTTCCCGGCAGCGATCTCGACAGTTACTTTCTCAGGTATTGCTATCGGCTTTTTCCCTATCCGCGACATCCTCTTGTCTCCTTTACCATACGTAGCAGATAACTTCTCCGCCGACACCATCACGACGGCAGGTCTTATCGCTCAATATCCCTTTTGAGGTAGTTAGGACAGCAACCCCCAGGCCGCCCATCACTTTCGGGATTTCGTTCCTGTCGACGTAGACTCTCCGTCCCGGTTTACTTATCCTCCTCAGTCCGGAAATAACGCTTTCATTATCCACATACTTCAGGATCACCCGCAGGATACCCTGCTTCCTGTCCTTTAAAATTTTATACGCTCTTATAAATCCCTCTTCCTTTAATATCTTGGCTATCTCAAGCTTTATTTTAGAAATAGGGATATCCACTTTCTCTGATTTGATTCGCACAGCGTTACGGATCCTTGTGAGCATATCCGCAATCGGATCAGTTAACATTCAACACCTCCACTAGGGTCATTGACTACCAGCTTGCCTTTACAACTCCGGGTATCTGACCCTTCAGTGCAAGATTTCTGAAGCAGATCCTGCATATGCCGAATTTTCGGATATATGCCCGTGGTCTTCCGCATAACTTGCATCGGTTATAGGTCCTTACCCCGAATTTCGGTGGCCTCTTCGATTTTTCTATCATGCACAATTTTGCCATTAGAACTCCTGTCTCAATGAACGGCCATTTGTCACCTTTCATCTCTTGCAAACAAGCGATGAAAGATCCTAGTGACCATCAGTTTTTAAACGGCATGCCCATAGAGCGTAAAAGGGCCTTGCTCTCTTTATCAGTCTTCGCGGAAGTGCAGAAAATGACGTCAAGTCCGTGAACCATTTCGACTTTGTCATAATCTATCTCAGGAAATATGAACTGTTCTTTCAGTCCAAGCGCATAATTCCCCCGGCCGTCAAATGCCTTCCCCGAAATACCCTTGAAATCTCTGATCCTCGGCAATGCAACACTGATCAGCCTGTCGAGGAATTCATACATCCTGTTTCCCCGCAGGGTAACCTTGCATCCGATAGGAACCCCTTGTCTCAGCTTAAAGGCAGCGATAGATTTTTTTGCCTTGGTAACAACGGCTTTCTGACCGCTTATCATGGAAAGTTCTTTCTGCGCTGCATCAAGGAGTTTTATATTCTGTATGGCTTCTCCCAGTCCCACATTGAGAACGATTTTTTCCAGCCTGGGAACTTCCATTATATTGTCATAGGAAAATTCCTTTGTCATGAGCGGCACAATTTCCTTCAGGTACTTTTCCTTGAGCCTCGGCATCATATCAGTCCATGACCTCCCTGCATTTCTTACAGACTCTTACTTTTTTGCCAGTCTGCAGCACGGTATTCCCTATCCGTGTGGGCTTGCTGCACTTAGGACATACAAGCATTACATTCGATACCTTCAAAGGAGCCTCTTTCTCGATAATACCCCCCTGGGTATATTTTCTGGATGGCTTCATATGTCTCTTGATCACATTGATCTTCTCGACCAGCACCTGCTCCTTTAACGGATACACTGACAATACTCTGCCCTGTTTATTTTTTTCTTTTCCCGTTAACACAACTATAGTGTCATTTTTCTTTATGCTCAGTCCCATATTTCTCCTATAAGACCTCCGGGGCCAGGGAAATAATCTTCGTATATTCTTTCCACCGAAGTTCCCTTGCCACCGGGCCGAAGATTCTTGTTCCGACCGGCTCTCCCTGCGGATTGATAAGCACCACAGCGTTTTGATCGAAACGGATGTAAGAACCGTCAGCCCTTCTCTGTTCTTTCTTTGTCCTTACCACCACAGCCTTTGCAACAGTCCCTTTCTTTATATTGCTGTCGGGCAGCGCCTCTTTGACACTGACGACGACAATATCACCAAGCCGGGCATATCTCCTGTGAAATCCCCCAAGCACCTTGATACACTGAACCTTCTTGGCGCCTGAATTGTCTGCAACTTCGAGCATACTCCTCAACTGAATCATTTTCGATCACTCCAATCAGCCTCTAGTCTATTACCATCCACCGTTTTTCTTTGCTGAGAGGCCTTGTTTCTATAATCCTGACGATATCTCCAACATTATACTTGTTCTGCGCAACATGTGCTTTGAACTTTGTAACGCGCTTCACCGTTTTCTTATATTTTGGGTGCTGAAACAGCCTCGTGATCGCTACAACAACAGTTTTTTCCATCTTGTTACTGATGACCTTCCCTGAATAAATCTTCTTTGACACTTCTCCTTTTCCCGGCATTTAAGTTCTCACTTTTGCTTTCTCGGTCTTTATTGTCAGAACCCGTGCGATATCCCTTCTGACCGCCTGAATACGCATTGGATTTTCTATTTCACCTGTCACTGACTGGAACCTGAGATTAAAGAGTTCTTTTCTCAAGTCCTGCTCTTTCTGGCTCAGCTCATCAATGGTGAGTGCATGCAGATCAGATGGCTTCACAGGACCTCCTCGTTTCTCTTTACAAACCTGGTAGCGACCGGGAGTTTATGGGCAGCAAGCCGCATAGCTTCTTTGGCTGTCGTTTCGGTCACTCCCGACATTTCATAGAGAACCCTGCCCGGCTTCACAACGGCTACCCAATACTCAGGGTTTCCCTTTCCCTTTCCCATTCTCGTTTCGGCAGGCTTCTTGGTGATCGGTTTGTCCGGGAAAATCCGGATCCATACTTTACAGCCTCTCTTTGCATGACGGGTGATTGCAATTCTTGCGGACTCGATCTGTGCACTCGAAACCCACCCCGGCTCCAGAGCCTTCAATGCATACTCACCGAACGCGACTGTTGAGCCGCTATAGGCTTTCCCGTTCATCCTGCCTTTCTGCATCTTTCTGAATTTAACCTTTTTCGGCATCAGCATAGTATCACCTAAATTTCCTTTGTTCTGCTTTCGGGGAGTATATCACCATGATACATCCAGACTTTTATTCCGATAAGACCATATGTTGTTCTCGCTTCAGCAAATCCATAATCGATATCGGCCCTGAAGGTATGGAGCGGGACTCTTCCTTCCCTGTACCATTCAGCGCGGGCTATTTCTGCTCCCGCAAGCCTTCCTGAACACGCTATCTTTACGCCAAGGGTACCAAAACGCAGGGCAGAAGCAACTGACTTCTTCATCGCCCTTCTGAATGCGACCCTCTTCTCGAGCTGAAGGGCCACGTTTTCGGCGACGAGCTGCGCATCCACTTCAGGCTTCCTGATCTCCTTGATATCGATCGAAACTTCCCTCCCTGTCATTGCCTTAAGGTCTTTCCGGAGCTTTTCGACCTCAGACCCTTTTTTACCGATTATGATTCCCGGCCTGGCGGTATGGATAATCACCCTGATATTCTGACCAGCCCTTTCAATTTCGATCTTGGGCACGCCGGCATGAAAGAGCCGGCCCTTTAACGTTTTCCTTATATTAATATCCTCAATAAGCTGGTCGCTGTAGCCCTTCTTGGCATACCACCGCGAGTCCCATGTCTTTATTATCCCAAGCCTGATTCCTATTGGATGCGTCTTTTGACCCAAAATACCCTCCTGGTTAACTTTCCTCGGATAAAATCACAGTGATGTGACTCGATCTCTTCCGAATAACATTCGCCCTTCCCATTGCTCTCGGTTCCATCCTCTTCATGACAGGTCCCTGATCAACATATGCCCTGACGATCTTCATCTCTTCAGGGTTCACCGCCTTTTTTTGCTCGGCATTCGCCATTGCCGACTTCACGAGCTTTTCAATAAAACGCGCTCCCCGGTATGGCATAAATCTCAGATAGACGAGAGCGTCTCCTGCGTTTTTATTTTTGATGAGGTCTACAACCCTCCTTGCCTTCCTCGGAGTGATCCGCGCGTATTTCAATATTGCTTTTGATTCCATAATCAGCCTTCCTCTTTAACCCTTCGCCGCTGCAGCCTTTTCAGACCCTGAATGGCTTCTGAACGTTCTCGTGGGGGAAAATTCACCAAGCTTGTGGCCAACCATATTCTCAGTGACATATACCGGTATGAATTTTCTTCCATTGTGCACAGCGAATGTATATCCTATGAACTCAGGGATAATCGTCGAACGTCTTGACCACGTCTTTATGAGTTTCTTGTCACCGTTCTCAATCATCACCTTAACCTTCTTCATCAGCTTTGCATCAACAAAGGGACCTTTTTTTAGAGACCTGGGCAATTTACTTCCTCCTCTTTATGATAAATCTGTTGGTTCTCTTGTTATGCCTGGTTTTCACACCCTCGGGCCTACCCCATGGCGAACATGCAGGACGTCCTCCGGACGCCTTCCCCTCACCACCTCCGAGAGGATGATCAACCGGGTTCATTGCCACACCCCTCACATGCGGTCGTTTGCCTAACCACCTTTTCCTGCCTGCCTTACCGTACGATATATTTTCATGGTCGGGATTGCTTACCTGTCCAATAGCAGCCATACACTGAGCGGGCATGAAACGGACTTCTCCGGACGAAAGTTTAACCTGAACATATTCCTCTTCTTTTGCAATAAGCTGTGCTGACGCACCTGCGCTTCTCACTAATTTCGCACCCTCTCCCGGACGGAGTTCAATATTATGGATAAACGTACCAAGGGGCATATCAGAAAGCGCGAGAGCATTCCCGGTCTTTATCTCCGCACCTTTCCCGGAGACTACCTCATCTCCGACAGAAAGTCCTACAGGAGCTATGATATAGCGTTTTTCACCGTCTTTATAATAGAGCAGCGCAATCCTTGATGACCTGTTCGGGTCATATTCTATCGTAGCCACAGTAGCAGGTATCCCTGCCTTGTCGCGTTTGAAATCGATAATCCTGTATGCCCGCTTATTTCCGCTTCCCCTGTGCCATACCGTAATGCGCCCGGTATTGTTCCTCCCGCCTTTCCCCCTCTGTGCTTTTACCAGCGGTCCACAAGGCTTTTCTGCAGTGATCTCGGCAAAATCCGATACGGACTGGAATCTTCTGCCTGGTGATGTCGGATTGAATTTTTTTATGCCCATTTATGCACCTTCAATGAAATCGAGTTTTTCACCTTTCTTTAAGGTAATAACTGCTTTTTTCCTGTCGGGTCTTTTCCCGAGAGACTTTCCGAATTTCTTCATTTTCCCGATCACACTGATCGTAGAAACTTTCTCCACTTTAACCTTGAAGAGTTCTTCCATGGCCCTCTTTATTTCAATCTTGTTCGCATCCGTCGGGACTTCGACAAGTATTTTATTCTCTGTTTCCTTCAGACTACTGCCCTTTTCAGTAAATAACGGCTTTTTGATAATCGTATAGATATTTTTCATGATGCCTGTAATCCTTCTAACTTTTTTGCAGCCTCTTTTGTCATAAGCAGCATATTATATGCCAAAACCTCATAGGTATTGAGATCAACTGCCCGCATTACAGAAACCCCTGGTATATTTCTCGCGGAAAAGATGATCGTGTCATCTTTTTCCGGAAGAACAATAAGGACACTCTTTTCCTGCAGGCCAAGGTTCCTGAGGATGGTCACCATATCTTTTGTCTTTGGTTTATCGACCGACAGACTGTCTATAAATACAATTTCACCTCCGGCAAGCTTTTCCCTAAGCGCAGCGAGTAACGCAAGTTTTTTCATTTTTTTCGGAAGGTGATACGAATAGTCTCTCGGCTGGGGACCGAAAATTGTTCCACCGCCTCTCCATAAAGGAGAACGGTTGCTCCCTGCTCTGGCCCGGCCTGTGTGTTTCTGCCGCCAGGGCTTCTTGCCCCCTCCGCTTATCAGTCCTTTTGTTTTTGTCGCATGGTTCCCCTGCCTTTGGTTGGCAAGATAATTCACGACCGCTTCATGGAGCACCCCTTGTTTGGCCCTGACACCGAAGACATCCTCACTCAGGGTTATCTTTTCGACTGTATTGTTATTCCTGTCTTTCACTTCGATCTCTGGCATTTTACTTTTCCTTTTTGATCTCCACAATGGTTCCGTTCGCTCCCGGCACAGCGCCCATAACCAGCAGGAGGTTCTGCTCGGCCTTCACCTCGACAACTTCGATGTTTTTTACCGTTACGCGCTCTGAACCCATATGACCGGGAAGTTTCTGATTCTTCCATACCCTTGAGGGATACGAACTTGCTCCGATAGAACCGGGAGCACGGTAGAACGTGGATCCGTGTGATTTTGGTCCGCCTGAAAAATTATGTCTTTTCATAACGCCCTGAAATCCCTTACCCTTAGACACGCCTGACACATCAACCTTATCTCCCGTGGCAAACCTTTCGACCGTCACAAAATCACCTACCGCAAGTCCACCGGTGCGAAATTCCCGCAGTATCCGGTATGGCTTAACCCCGGCCTTTTTAAACATGCCTGTTTCCGGCTTGTTTATTTTTTTCTCCTTACCTTCGATAAACCCTAATTTCACAGCCTCATATCCATCTTTTTCGAGAGTCTTTACCTGAATGACACAGCAAGGACCCGCTTCAATAACTGTCACAGGATATGCCCTGCCATCCTCTCTATATATCTGCGTCATACCGAGTTTTTTTCCTAAAATACCTACCATAACCTGTCTCCAAATTTTCAGAAACTAACAGCCAAAAGCTCTGAGGTTCTCCCTGTTCACAGCTTTATCTCAACATCAACACCGGCTGCAAGCTCAAGTTTCATGAGAGCGTCAACTGTCTGTGGAGTTGGATCAACGATATCAATGAGCCTTTTGTGGGTCCTGATCTCGAACTGTTCCCTGGATTTCTTGTCAACATGAGGTGACCTGAGAACCGTTACCCTGCTGATCCTTGTCGGCAACGGCACCGGACCCGCAATCCTTGCGCCCGTCCTTTGAACCGTATCAACAATCTCCTTTACAGACCTGTCCAGTATTCTGTGGTCGTAAGCCCTTAATTTTATTCGTATCTTCTGATTCACCTTTGTCTCACTCTTATCTTACAAGTCTTTCTGAATGTATTACGAGATTACCCCAAGACCTCTGTGACGACGCCTGCGCCGACAGTTCTGCCGCCTTCGCGGATGGCAAACCTCAGTTCCTTCTCCATCGCGATCGGCGAGATCAGCTCTACCGACAAACTCACGTTATCCCCA